>SXGT01052485.1_pt1 | contig 12804 bp, 10 predicted proteins | sample 3176221 | NCBI WGS metagenome assembly SXGT01 (sample SAMN11356862, study PRJNA531348) | freshwater metagenome | isolation source: freshwater sample F1-120 | place: China: Fuxian Lake, Yuxi | collected 2017-12-25
CAATGTCCATCGAGTAGGGGCATACAAGAACCCCCAACCGACCGCTGTGTACGCGAGATGAACCGCATCCAGACCGGTCACAATCTCGCCTTCTGGAGTGCGTGCGTGAAGTAAAGCACGAAGCTGTTCGTTTGTTTTGCCGTAGGTCGCTGCTGAAAAAGCGGGTGCGGAAATATCCACGATCCGCAGATACCCGCGTTTGCGGTCAAGACGGCGTAGTAACGCAGCCTCTCTCCCGCAGAACGGGCATTCACCATCGATCAGCAGCTCAAGTGGTCTGGTGCCCATTATCACACCCGTGCGAAATTGGGAACGAGCGCTCGATTGTTGTCAGTCACAATTCGAACAACAGCGGGCTTGCGCATCTTCGAACGACGATGGATGTACCAGGCGCACACACCCACAAACGCGGCGATAAGAAGTAGTGGGATCAAGATTGCAAGAAGTGCGAATATGACTGCAAGCACATGTTCTCCTGTGGAAAACACCGAGTTGCCCAGGCCGCCGGTGGTAGCAGTTGACGCAAATCTCAAAAGCACAGTTGAAAGTTGAACCAATAGAGCGACCCCGCCTCCCATAATGATCGACATGACCCAGTTCAGCCCCTGGTTTGCGCCGCCTGAGACTCCCTGCAATTGAGACATGGTGAGGAGCGAACCGGCGATGACCGCCGCTGGAGTAGCGACTGTGTCCAGCGCGTGATCGAGCCAGGGCACGTAGTACGCGACGATTTCCACGACGGTTGCAACGCCAAGGCACACCAAGGCCCAATCGGTTCCGAGCCAGTTGAAACTGGTCCCGACGCTCAGATACCCCGTATGAACACCGATAGACGCAAGTAGCAACGGGACAAAAACTCTGAATCCGCATGCTGCGGACAGACCAATTCCCGCGATTACAGCCAGTGCAATTTCCATTCATGTCTCTCCGGAGTGGACTCTACTTTATTCGGAGTTTCAGCCGCGTGCTTTCAACATCGAATGGCGTGGTTATTTGGACAGAAACGCGTTTTTCAGCGCCGGTGCATTTGGATCTATCCAAGACTGGGGAACCGGAGCGATTTGGAGGCTGGGAGAAGAACCCGATAACCGAATCCGTTTTTCAGTTTTTCGGTGAATTCACAGTCTTGTTTTGTTACCATCGGTGCCGCACACATCCGTTTTTCAGGGGGCGATCATAAAGCCCTTTTCAAGACCAGAGTCTATTGATTGACATTGTCAAGAAGTGTTTTCACCAGGAGTCTCAGCATGCCTCGCAGAATCACTCGCAGCGCACTCTCGCTCACGACCCTCGCCCTGCTCGTCACAGGGGCTGTGCTTTATGCCGGACCGCTCAGTCCACCAGTTGGTCCGGTGACATCCACAGCCAAGACGCTTGGAGAGGTTGAGCCGCGGATTGCGGTGAATTTGACAAATACGCCGGGTGATGGGGACAGCCTTTTCAAGATTACGCAGCCTGGTTCGTACTTCCTCACCGGGAACATCACGGGTGTAGCGAATAAGCACGGGATCGAGATCGCAGCAAACGGTGTGACGCTTGACCTCAATGGGTTTGATCTTGCAGGCATTCCTGGCATGGGCGTCTTTGATGGCGTAAGTGTAACTGTTACTAACCTTTCCAACATTACAGTCACGAACGGGAGCGTCCGCAACTGGGGCGATCAAGGGGTCAGCCTCTCGGCCAGCAGCGGATTCTCGCCAACGTATTGCAGTCTCACTGATGTGCGGGCCACCGGCAACGCAGGTGTAGGAATTGCAGCTGGACCCTATGCACTCGTGAGTGGTTGTTCATCGCACTCCAACACCGGCGGCGGGATTGTCACGAGCTGGGCTTCCATTATTCAGAACTGCAGCGTGTCAAACAACACCGGCATCGGAATCTCCGGCAGCGGCAATTCAACGATTACCAACTGTTCGGCGTACAACAACTCACTTGACGGAGTAAATACGTCGAGCGGTTGCACAGTTTCGGGCTGCACCGTTGCCGCAAATCTAGGTGAAGGCATCTTCGTTGGCGAAGGCTCTACGCTTACAGGTTGCACCGCACGAAGCAATACCCTCAACGGGCTTCGGGCCGGGCCAGCCAGCACGATCTCGAACTGTACCGCCGAGTTCAACACACTTGATGGAATTCTCGCAGCGCTCCGCAGCCGCATTTCCAACTGCACATGCTCAGCTAACTCTGGTGACGGCATTCAGGTCTCGAATTGGTGCACTGTTATTGGCAACACCTGCGCGGCAAACGGAGTTGCAGTGGATGGTGCCGGCGTCCGCTCTACGAGCAATCAAAATGTGATCGACGGCAACAACTGCACATCAAACCGATACGGCATCTTTGTTGCGAGCAACACCAGCCTTATTTTCCGGAACATCTGTGGTGCTAATACTACAGCCAACTTCAGCATTGCAGCCACAAACAACTACGGCGCGATCATCGATCGCACCGGCGCGTTTGGTGCTGCAGTCAATGGAAACTCCGCCGCCAGCTCAGTTGGTTCGACAGATCCACACGCAAATTTTTCGTATTGATGCAGTTCATTTAGTCCCAAGATCAGAACCAAAGAAGAAAAGGACCTCACGATGACAGGCAAGACCGTTTTTTCGCTTTCCGCACTCGCTTTACTTATCACCGGTGCTGCGTTATATGCTGGCCCGCTTGATCCACCCGCGGGGCCAGTGACCTCCACGGCGAAAACACTCGGAGAAGTGGAGCCGCGGATCGCCGTCAATGCCACCAACACCGTCGGCGATGCCAACAGCCTCTTGCGGATCTCCCAGCCCGGCTCGTACTACCTGACAGGCAACATCACGGGTGTGGCCGCCAAGCACGGCATCAAGATCGATGCGAGCGGCGTCACGCTAGACCTGAACGGCTTTTCGCTCATCGGTATTGCTGGCTCGCTCGACGGCATCAACATACCCACCTTTCGAGAGAACGTGGTCATTCGTAACGGGCACATCCGCGGCTGGAGCGAGAGCGGCATTGAGGGCCGTATTGACGCCGGGCGCATCGAGCACATCACGGCCGTGGACAATGGCGCCTGGGGGATTGACAACACGTCAGCTTCGTTGACCACCCATATTTCCTCCTGCGAGACGCTGACCAACGGTGCGCTCGTGGCCGCCAGCGGCGGGATTCGCAGCGGGACGGCCTCCCTCATCACGGATTGTCTGGCCGTCAGCAACGCAACCATCGGCATCTCCGCCGGGGCCAGCTCCACGGTGAGCGGGTGTGTCTCGCGCACCAACGGCACCAACGGCATTGTCGTGTCCAGCACCAGCGTCGTGACGAACTGCTCGGTGGTGGCCAACACCGGCAACGGGATTGAGGTGACCGGCGGCTGCCGGATCGTGGGAAACACCTGCGTCACCAACCGCAACGCGACCGGCACCGGCGCGGGCATCCGTGCCATCAGTAACGACAGCCTCATTGAAGGCAACGTCTGCAACGACGCCAACCGCGGCATCGAGGTGGGCGGTTTCGGCAACATCATTATCAGAAACTACTGTTCGGGCAACACGACGGACTGGTTCATCGCCGGTAACAACGTCGTGGGCCCGATCCTGGACCGCCGCGCCCCCGCCGCCGCCGCCATCAACGGCTTCTCGTTCGTCGGCTCGCTGGGCACCACCGACCCCAACGCCAACTTCTCGTACTGAGCCAAGACCTATCCCACCACACCCTATCACCCCGTTCATCCAACTCGTCAAAAGCAACAAGCACGTTTACCGTCATCTAGGACCTCCCCATGCACCGCAAGTCCGCCCGTACTGTTCTTTCTCTCTCCGCCCTAGCCATGCTCATCTCCGGGGCACTGCTTTACGCCGGTCCCCTTGACCCGCCCGTCGGACCGGTGACGGGCACGTATAAGACTCTGACCGAGGTGGAGCCGCGGATCGCCGTGAGCGAGATCAACACACCGGGCGACGGCGATAGTCTCTTCAGGATCTCCCAACCCGGCTCGTATTACCTCACGGGGAATATCACCGGCGCCGCCGCCAAGCACGGCATCCAGATCGATGTCAGCGGTGTCACACTCGACCTGAACGGCTTCATGCTCGTTGGCGTCGCCGGATCGCTCGACGGCATCAACACGCCCGGCTTCCGAGACAACGTGGTCATTCGAAATGGGCACGTCCGCCTCTGGGGAGAGAGCGGGATCGAAACCCGTATCGACTCCGGGCGCATCGAGCACATCACCGCCGTCGGCAACGGCGCCTGGGGTATCGACAACTCGCCCTCGGGCACCTTTACCACCCACATTGTGTCTTGCGAGACGGAGTCCAACGGCACCCTGGTGGCCCTGAGCGGCGGCATCCGCGGCGGCTCGGCCTCCATCATCACGGAATGTGTCGCCTTCAACAACACCAATAATGGAATCACCGCCGGAAACGGCAGCCTCGTCACCGGGTGTTTGTCTCGCGCGAACAGCAATGACGGCATCTTCGTCTCACCCAACAGCACCGTGACCGCCTGTTCGAGCATAGCCAACACCGGTGACGGCATCGAGTTGATCAGCGACTGCCGGGTTGAAGGAAACACCTGCATCTCTAACGGCCTTGGCGCCGGGGATGGCGCGGGCATCCATGCCACAAGCGTCGACAACCGCATCGAGGGCAACGCCTGCCATGACTCCGATCGCGGAATCGACGTGGACTCCGCGGGCAACATCATCATCCGCAACACCTGCTCCGGCAACACCAACAACTGGGATGTCGTGGCAGGAAACGTCATCCTCGTCGTCAACGCCGCGACCGCCGCAGCGGTCACCGGCAACTCCGGCGGCGTCTCTCCCGGCTCGACCGACCCCAACGCCAACTTCACGTACTGAACCAAGCTCACAAGCACCCATCTCAACCTGCTCATTCATCCGAACCGTCCGCAAAACACGTAACCAGAGAACTTCATGATGACCCGCAAGACTGTTTTCGCACTCGCCATAGTCACGATTCTCATCACCGGCACGATGTTGTACGCCGGCCCACTCAATCCGCCAGCGGGGCCGATTGCATCGACCGCAAAGACGCTAAACGAGGTTGAGCCGCGGATTGCGATCAACTCGATCAACACTCCCGGCGATGCCGATAGTGTGTTCAGAATCTCGCAGCCCGGCTCGTACTACCTCACCGGCAATGTCACCGGAGTAGCGGGCAAGCATGGGATCGCGATTGCGTCAGCGGATGTCAGTATCGATTTGCAGGGCTTTACTCTGATTGGAGGACCGGGGACGCGAGATGGCATCAGCACTGTGGTGCCGGGACTTATCACTAATATCACAATTAGTAACGGGACCGTCAGTTCGTGGGGCTTCAGCGGCGTAAACCTGGTGAACTTCGCACCCTCTCATTGCAAGATACACAACCTTGTGGCGAAGGGAAACGCGTCGCATGGTTTCATTCTTCCCGGATTATCTAATATCTTTGAATGCCGTGCTTTTGGCAATAGCATCGGCATCCAGTGCGGCTCAGGGTGCAACCTGATAGGAAGTTCCGCATCGGATAACACCTCAACAGGAATCCTGGTGAACGACCACTGCACGCTCACTCGATGTATCGCCGATGACAATCTGCACGATGGAATTTCCGCTGGTCCGCATTGCGTGCTGGAGTTCTGCATTACCGCTCACAACGGGTACTTTGGAATATCAACCGGAGACAATTCTACTGCCATTGCGTGTTCATCCTCCAACAATTCCGCCGGTGGAATTTTGGCAGGTTCCGGGGCCGCGTTACGTGATTGCGAAAGTCAAAGAAATGGTTTGGTGGGAATCGATGCGAGGGTCGGTGCATCGCTCGAACACTGCACCGTGCTGTCGAACTTCGGCACCGGGATTGTTGCTCACGACAGCAATGCTCTCGCAGATTGCACAGTTTCCTTGAACGATGGTACGGGAATTGCCGCACTTAAGGAGTGCACAATCGATTCGTGCAATGTGATTGACAACCTATACGACGGAATTTTTCTTCGACTCCGATGCGCGGCGCGAAATAACCATTGCTATGGAAATGGTCGCGGGACCGGCGATGGTTCCGGCATCCATGCCACGGAAGGAGGCAACCGCATTGAAGGAAACTCCTGCGCACGATCAGATCGCGGAATTGACGTGGACGCCCCGCTGAACTTTGTGGCCCGGAACATCTGCGAAGGAAATTCCACAAACTGGACAGTTGTGGCTGGAAATTTCTGTCTGGTGATTCAGGCTGCTGCGGGCGGTGCGATCAACGGCAATACTGGTGGAGTTCCTGTGGGAACCTCAGACCCCAATGCGAATTTCACTTATTGACCACCACAACACCCAACCATACAACAGCCCGATAATCGAGGACTACAACACTTCTGCAACAACACACAACTTTCCGCAAGATTCACACTTCAACCAATTCCAATGCTCATATATCTCGCCGAATTACACTAGCAATTCAAGACCCAATCAATTAGGATACAGACTATGCGAACCCCATTCACCGTCAGCTTCGCCGCCATTTCAACTCTCATTGTCGCCACAGCGGTGCACGCCCAGACCAACATCGATCTCAACAACAAATACTCCTGGGGCGAGAACATTGGCTGGATGAACTGGCGAAATTCCGGCAGTCCCAGCGGCAATCAAGGCGCAATCATCGCAGGCAGTTTCATGTCAGGCTTTGTCTGGTGCGAAAATGTCGGGTACGTCAACCTTGGCGATGGCACTCCCGCCAACAGTTCTTCCTATGCCAACGCAACCGGCGCAGACTTTGGTGTGAACATTCTCGGTGACAGTCGCCTCGGCGGTTTGGCGTGGGGTGAGAACATCGGCTGGATTAACTTTGGTCCATTTGCTACTCTCCCCGCCGCCCAACAAGCTCGATTTGACACCGCTGCCGCCCGACTTCGCGGCTATGCGTGGGGCGAGAACATTGGCTGGGTAAATCTCGATGATGCTAATCACTATGTCGGCATCACCTGCCCCGCAGATTTCAATCTCGATGGCATCGTCGACTTCTTTGATTACCTCGATTTCGTGCAGGCATTCTCTGCTAACGAACCATCATCAGATTTCAACAACGATGCCGTGATCGATTTCTTTGATTACCTGGATTTTGTGCAGGCATTCAGTTCAGGTTGCTAGCACTTTCAATTCAAAGGAATAGCAATTAGCGGCACAGGCATGAGGACTTGGCACCGGGCTTCTAGTGAATCCCGCAGAGAAAACAGTGTCATTCACTCCCTTTGAGGGACAGCCGTTCTAGCATCGTCATTGATGCACAGCCCCCACCCCACCGCGTTCACCCCCAACACAGGCCTGCTTCTGCAATCCTCGCTGCTGAAGTGTCCGCACGGGTTCTCAACTCGCAACGGCGGCGTCTCATCGGGGATTTTCAGCACGTTGAATTTCGGAAATCCCGGCGAACTTCAAGAAGGCCGCGATTCGATGGCAAACATCAATGCCAATTTTTCGCGAGTGCTGGGTGCAGCGGGGATCGCCGATCGCGAAATAGCACAGGTTCATCAAGTTCATGGCAATATCACGCATGTTGTCAGTCCGGGCCATGTCGTGAATCGGGAAAAACCTGACCCCAAGGCAGATGCCATTGTCACAACTGATCCACAGGTCGTGGTTGCGGTGCGAGTCGCGGATTGCGCGCCGATCGTACTGGAATCCAGCGATTGTCGAATCGTGGCGGCGGTTCATGCCGGCTGGCGCGGCGCGGTGAGCGGAGTATTGACGGAGGCTATCAATGTCATGCGAAGCCTGGGCGCAAAGGACATCCGTGCCGCGATCGGGCCATGTATCGGTCCCGCCGCGTTTGAAGTCGGTCCGGAAGTACTGATGGCATTTGACATGCGTTTTGGAACCGATCGTGGAATTACACGAGCATTTGAAAGCGGCAAAGGAACGATCAACCTCAAACGCGCACTTGAAATTGAACTTTCCAACGCTGGCATCACACAGTATGAAACTCTTCCTCATTGCACGGTAAGCGAACCGGACCTGTTCTTTTCGCATCGCCGGGACAACGGCATGACTGGCCGCATGATTGGGTTTATTGGGCCACTTTGCACATGAGCCAGGCACTCCATATTTCAGCAGCCGACTCACGCCGCCTGTTGCTGCATGGATGCGGACTGCTGGACGATCCAACTCGCGCCTGCAATCCGAAGTCGTTGTACTCAGCAATCGAGCAACTTGGGTTTGTTCAACTCGACACAATCTCAATCGTGGAGCGAGCGCACAACCACATCATGTGGACTCGATTTCACCAATTTCGCCCAGCTCAGCTCGACGCACTGCAAGAACGCGGCAAGCTATTCGAACACTTCACGCACGATGCCTCTCTGATTCCATCGATCTGGTATCCACATTGGCGACATCGGTTTGGGCGAGTGCAATGGTCGAAGTGGTTTGATTCGCGGATGGCAAGTCGCAAGGATGAGTTGTTACATGCTGTGCGATCACGAATCGAAACCGAAGGCCCGCTGATGGCGCGAGACTTCGAAGACAAAGATCATCAGCGCGGGGAGTGGTGGGATTGGAAGCCTGCCAAAGCCGCGCTCGAATACCTCTGGCGCACCGGCGAATTGACGATTCCGAAGCGAAAGAACTTCCACAAGGTGTACGACCTCACCCATCGCGTCATGCCGCGTGAGCACGCCGCACCTGCACCTTCGCTCGAAGAACATGTTGAGTGGGCATGTTCAACCGCGATCGAAAGGCTGGGAGTTGCAACTCCCGGAGAGATCATGCAATTCTGGCGTGCGATTTCACCCGCACAAGTGACCGCATGGTGCAAACACGAGCTGAAACGAGGGCGACTGGTCGAGGTGACGATCGGCGGCGTAGACCGCAACAAAAAGGGCTTTGCATCAGTTGACATTGAGAAGCGATTGAAGCAGTTGCCTGAAGTCAAACCAATGACTCGACTTCTCAGCCCATTTGATCCGTTGATTCGAAACCGTGAGCGACTGGAACGGCTCTTTGGATTTTCCTATCGATTCGAAGCATTTGTGCCCGAACCCAAACGAACGCACGGGTACTACGTATTGCCGATCTTGCAAGGCGACCGATTGATCGGAAGGCTCGACCCCAAACTTGATCGGTCAAACTCAACTCTTTCTATCCGACGCATCTGGTTCGAACCGGGAACAAGTGCGGGCGATCGATCCGAAACCAACAAGGCGATCGAAGACTACGCCAAACTCTGTGGTGCCACAACAATCAAGCTGCCGCGTAAGTCGATGCGCGATGGCCTGTAGCAACCCGACCGCACTCTTCACACGCCGCGTTTCCAGCCACATTCTGAACACCGCAAGTGCGTACCTGTGTCATATCCACATCGTGGGCACCCATCCGCTTTCTTCTTGGACTGCTTCCAGGATTGCACGCGAAGTACCACCGCGATGACCAAGCCAAGTCCTACAAAGATGTAGCCACCGGGGATGGAATAAGGCGTAATTGCCGCCGCCAGCGGCTCCAACTTGGGTGACCAGCCGCGTAATACCAACGGAGATGAAACAGAAGTCGCCGCCAGAGCGATGAAGACTATTGGAACCACTCGGTATCGTTGGGGCCTGTAAATCATGCAGAACCTGGGTGCACATCGGACCACGTGAGTGTATCAGGTCGACTCCCGCTCTATCACCCCGGCTCCAACCTTGGTCCGGATTCCCTCATTTTCCACTTGACAGCCCAATCCACAATTCGGCATTGTCCCGCTCTGGGCACTACCCTTTCATCTGGATTCAGGGCCAACACGGAGGCAGGCAATTGACCACCGCAGACTATCGCGTTCAACTCGAATCATTTGAAGGTCCGCTTGACCTCCTGCTTTTCCTCATCCGCCGCGCTGAAGTTGATGTCCACGATATTCCCGTCGCACTGATCGCCGGCCAGTACATTGATTATCTCAATGCCAACATCAAAACCGTTGACCTTGAAGCCGCTGGCGATTTTCTCGTCATGGCTGCAACTTTGATGGAAGTGAAGTCTCGCATGTTGAGCTGGCAACCCGGACAGGCATTGCCCGCTGAAGAATCTGCCGCCAGAACAGATGCTGATGACGATCCTCGCGCAGACCTAGTGCGCCAATTGCTCGCGTTCAAGCAATATCGTGATGCCTCCAACGAGCTTGAAGCGCGAATGGACGAATGGCAGCGACGAGCACCTGCCGGAGCACACGGCCCAGTAAAGGTCGATGCGGTTGCGACTGATCCCGATGCACCCGCCGACCTTGCCATGGATGAACTGAGCCTGATGGATCTCATCGAAGCATTTCGCGCCATCGTCACTAGTGTGAATTTCGATCGCGTCGGCGATCATCAGGTGACCTACGACGACACGCCGATCGAGTTGCACGCCGAAGATATTCTCGAACGCATCCGTTCAACGCCAGCGGGTGCACTGGCCTCGTTCTCGATGCGCCAGATTTTTGAAGGGCGTAAACGCGGCGAAATGATCGGCCTGTTTCTGGCGATGCTCGAACTCGTGCGGCGGCGGGAAATCCGCATCAAACAAGATGTCACTCGCGGCGACATTGTTGTTGAAGCAGCTGACACCGACACCGATCAGAAAATTCCGGCTATCTAAATTCGCTTAGAATTCGCAGGAAATCCCGACCGTGCCAATGACTTCGGTCGCGTGGCCGTCATTAACTTCTTTGCAGGAGCCGTTCAAGAACAACACGGTGACACCTGCTGTCAGGTTCCATTCGCCGAATTTCTCATTGAATGGAAGTGGCAGAGTCGCCTTGGCCCCGATCGTCTCGTAGCCACAGAACGAATCATCGCCGTTGGAATCACTGAAGTAGTTGCTCAAGCTGAGTCCAACGGTGACCGGGAATTCAAACTCCACATCACCAACTGCGGTTCCTTCCCAGGTAAATCCAGGCGCAATCGAAGGCTCCAGAAACACACCACGCGGCCCAATTCCATCGCTGAAACCATCGCCGGTCTCATAGACAACAAGCACACTGGGGTTCATTGCCCACGCACCCAGATACTCTGAATCATCAAACGAAACAGTGCCCTGCCACTCTTCACAAGTTACAAAGGCGTCGTTTGGAGATGTTGCCGCCATGTATGTCGTCGAGAATGAGAACTTCCCGAGGTTGAGAGCAAGTCCTGCGTAGACATCTGATTCGTACCACTTGCTTACAAATCGGCTGGCCGTATCCGCCGCCCCGGTCTTCTTCCCGTGCACACTGTTCCATGTTCCCAGGAACACACCGAAATCGCCATCTTCCCACTTATGCAGCGTGAACCCGATTTCGGCCCAGGGCTGCACAATTCCGCCCTTGTCTTCCTGGCGATAGCCACGCGCGTAATACGCACTGGTCCAGTCGATTCCCAGGCTCACTGTGATCCGCTTGTCATCCTCTGCCGCTGGCTCACCCTCATCTTCCTTATCAGCGGGCTCCTTCTTGAGCGTGTGGCCATACGCGTTATCAATCTCACCAACACCGGGTCCAGCCGTAGCGATTCCTGAACCTTCTAGTGGTTCATCCGCCAACACCTGAGGCGTGAAATCCGCAAGAGCAGCAATCGCTGCGAGCCACACAATCTTGGTACATGACAGGTTCTTGGTTGACATTCTCATTCCTTCCAGTTGGTAGCGGCAAATTCCGCACCTATTGCTCGGCGAAATGCCACCCGGATTCAACTTCAGCACTCAACCTGCACCCACCTGTGTGGGTGCTGCGATCTGGTTGCGTCCCATACCAACACGCAGTCCGATTACCGCTTACTCTTGCCGCATGAAAGACCGTCCGATACTCTCCAACACTCCACTCGTGCTCATCATCCGCGATGGCTGGGGCACCAACCCACACCCAGAGCATGACGCCTTTAACGCTGTGAAACTCGCGCGTACACCCGTGGCCGATCGACTTATGCAGCACTACCCCTGGACGCTGATCCGCACTTCCGGTGAAGATGTCGGGATTCCAGATGGCACGATGGGAAACAGCGAAGTTGGACATCAGAACCTGGGAGCAGGGCGAATTGTCTTTCAGGAATCCGTCGCCATCACTCTTGCATGTCGCAACGGAGTAGACTCAAATCCCGCCATTTCCTCTGCAGTCCGCTCGTCCCTCGAAAACAATGGTTCCGTGCACCTCATGGGCATCAACAGCGACGCTGGTGTTCACGGCATGTTGAATCACCTCTACGCGTGCGTCAAAGCTTGCAAAGATCTTGGCCAGACTCGCATCCTGATTCACCTGTTCAGCGATGGACGCGACACGGGGCCATTTACCGGACTTGAGTTTGCTCGTCAGGTCGAAACGCAACTCAAGGAAATCGGCGTGGGCACTGTTGCATCGATTTGTGGCCGCTATTACGCAATGGATCGCGATAACCGCTGGGAACGCGTGCAACTTGCCTACGACGTACTGACGGGTCGCTCCAAAGGCGCAGGAATATTCCCCACGGTGTCCGCGGCAATTCAGGATTATTACGACCAACCCACCGGCAGTTCACAGTCCGGCGATGAATTCATTACGCCGCGGCTCATCGGGAAGCACGCTCCGATCAAGCACGGTGATTCTGTAATATTCTATAACTATCGCGGCGATCGACCCCGCGAACTCTGCGCAGCTTTCGTATTCCCCGACCCCCTCTGGACAAAGGTCAAGCCAAGCCCAGATAGCGGCGAGAACGGATTTGATCGTGGCGACAAACTCAATCTCAACTTCGTCATCATGACTGAGTACTGGGAAGAACTTCTTCCCCATGTTGCAGTCGCATTTCCTAAACCTCCGCGAATGGTGAATATCGCCGGGGATTGGTTGAGTCGCCACGGACTCACCCAGTTCCGCTGCGCCGAGACCG
>SXGT01609260.1_pt1 | contig 12804 bp, 13 predicted proteins | sample 3176221 | NCBI WGS metagenome assembly SXGT01 (sample SAMN11356862, study PRJNA531348) | freshwater metagenome | isolation source: freshwater sample F1-120 | place: China: Fuxian Lake, Yuxi | collected 2017-12-25
GGGCCAGCACATGATCCACTCCGAACTGGACGCGGCGGGGGTACAGGGGGCGCAACTGCGGGCGGCCTACCAACGCTGCCGAGCGCTCAATGCCGCCCACGGCAAGACGTTCTTCCTGGCGACCCGGTTGTTGTCGCCGCGACAGCGTCCGGCCGTGCACGCGCTCTACGGTTTCGCCCGGCGGGCCGACGATGTGCTGGACGGTTTCGACGATCGCACGACCACCGAGCGCGCCGACGAGTTGCAGGGGCTGGCCGACGCGTTGCACAGCCGGTTGGTGATGAACCGCGTGGAAGGTGACGATCCGGTGCTGGATGCGGTGGTCGACACCGCCCGCAACTACGGCCTGGAGTGGCAGCTGTTCGATGACTTCCTGGCCTCCATGCGGATGGATCTGACCGTCACCGACTATCCCGACCGGGCCGCGCTGGACAGGTACATGTACGGGTCCGCCGAGGTGATCGGCCTGCAGTTGTTGCCCGTGCTGGGCACCGTGGTCTCCCGCGCGGAGGCGGCTCCGCACGCCGCGGCCCTGGGAAAGGCGTTCCAGCTCACCAACTTCCTGCGTGACATCGACGAGGACCTGACCCGTGGACGGGTCTATCTGCCCGCCGATGAACTGGCCCACCACGGCGTGGACCGCGAGGTGCTCACCTGGTGCCAGCAGAACCGCCGCACCGATCCGCGGCTGCGGGCCGCCCTGGTCGAGCAGCACGCCCTGACCCGGGGCATATATGACCACGCCGAACGCGGTATCCCGTTGCTGGAGCCGCAATCCCGGCCGTGTATCCGGGCGGCCCTGACGCTGTATTCGGAGATCCTCGACCGCATCGAGGAGATGAACTTCGAGGTCTTCAGCCATCGGGCGACAGTGTCGAACCGCCGCCGCCTGCAGGTGGCGGGCCGCGGACTGATCGATGCGTGGCGCGCCCGCGCCCGCCACAAGGGGGAACCGCCGGCCGGCAAGGCCGATGCCGCATGAGCACGACGCAATACAACGTTCCCGAGGCCTTCGACGCCGGTGCCGGCGCCTACGACGGGCTGGTCGGCGCCAACCCGGGCTACCACCGACACCTGCGGCTGTCCGCCGAGCGCATGTGCCTACCGGACGGCGGACGAGGGTTGACGCTGCTCGATATCGGCTGCGGTACAGGAGCTTCCACCGCGGCGCTGCTGCATGCGGCGCCGCACGCACGCATCGTGGGTGTCGACGGTTCGGCGGGAATGCTCGCCTGTGCCCGCACGAAGACGTGGCCCGCCACGGTGTCGTTCGTGCAGAGCCGCGCCGAAGATCTGGCGCAGGCCGGAGTGAGCGGGCCGTTCGACGGGATCCTGTCCGCCTATCTGGTCCGCAACCTGCCCGACCCCGACCCGGTGCTCCGCGCGCTGCTGGCCCTGCTGAAACCCGGTGGCGTCTTCGCCGCGCACGAGTATTCGGTGCGCGACTCCCGCCGCGCCGCCGCGATGTGGAATCTGGTGTCGTGCGCCGTCATCATCCCGGCCGGAAAGATCCGGACCGGCGACGCGGACCTCTACCGGTACCTGCGCCGCAGTGTCAACGACTTCGACGGCGCGGCCCGGTTCCGGGAGCGCCTGCAACACAACGGCTTCGTCGATGTCCGCAGCGAGACCATGCCGGGGTGGCAGAACGGGATCGTGCACACCTTCCTCGGCAGGGCGGCGTCGTGAGCGATACCCGCCGGGTCCTGCACCCCGCGGCGCCGGGCCTGCCGAGCGCCGCGCAGCTACCCGACCGTCCCACGGTGGCGGTCGTGGGCGGCGGTATCGCCGGGCTGAGCGCGGCGGCCGCGCTGGCCGAGCGCGGTGTCCAGGTACATCTTTTCGAGCGGCAGTCCTATCTGGGCGGGCGGGTGGGCGGCTGGACCGAGACCCTGCCCGATGGCTCGTCGGTGGCGATGAACCGCGGCTTTCACGCCTTCTTCCGCCAGTACTACAACCTGCGCAACCTGTTGCGGCGCATCGATTCCGATTTGTCCATGTTCAGCCCGCTCGACGACTATCCACTCGTCGATGCGAACGGCCGCCGCGACACCTTCCGGGGGCTGCCCCGCACGCCGCCCTTCAACGCCATGGCATTCGCGTTGCGCAGCCCGACCTTCCGCCTGCGCGACCTGGTGCGCCTGGATGCCAAGGCGGCGGCCCCGCTTGCGGCGGTGTCGGTGCCCGAGACCTACTGGCAACTCGACGATATCGACGCCGAGTCGTTCCTGCGGGATATCAATTTTCCCGTGGCCGCCCGGCATCTGGCGTTCGAGGTGTTCTCCCGCAGCTTCTTCACCCGGCCCGAGGCGCTGTCGGCCGCCGAGTTGGCGACGATGTTCCACATCTACTTTCTCGGCTCCAGCGAAGGCCTGGTGTTCGACGTCGCCGCGGCGAACTTCGATGTCGCGCTGTGGCAACCGCTGGAGCGGTATCTGCGCGGCCACGACGCCCAGATCTACCTGGAGACCGCGGTCCGCAGCGTCGCCGATGACGGCGACGGCTCGTTCACGGTGACCGACGACTCCGGTGCCACCGTCAGCGCAGACGGCGTGGTGCTGGCCACCGAGGTGCCGGCACTGCAACACATCGTCGCCGCCTCTCCAGGTCTCGGTGACGGCGAATGGCGGGGCCAGATAGGCGATCTCGGGTCGGCGGCTCCATTCGTGGTGCGCCGGCTCTGGCTGGACCGCCCGGTCAACGACGATAGACCGGCCTTTCTGGGCACCGGTGGGTTGCCGCCGCTGGACAACATCAGCGTGCTGAACCGCTACGAGAGTGAAGCGGCGTCCTGGGCGCAGCGCACCGGGGGCTCGGTGGTGGAACTGCACGCCTACTCCGTGGCCGAGGACACACCGGAGTTGCGCAGTCAACTGGACGCCCGGCTCTTCGAGCTGTACCCGGAGACCGCGGCGGCCGGCGTGGTCCACGAAAGCACGTTGTGCCGCAGCGATTGTCCGCGCCTGGGCCCGGGAGATTTCGCGAACCGGCCCACCGTGGCGACATCGCTGGACGGACTCGTACTGGCCGGTGACGGTATCCGGATCGATCTGCCGGTGGCGCTGATGGAGCGCGCGGCAACCACGGGTCTCGCCGCGGCCAACACCCTCCTGGGGCGCTTCGGCGTGCGGGGCCACGATCTGTACACGGTGCCGGTACGCGGGCGCTCTGCGGTGCTGCGCGGCCTCGCCGACCGGGTGGAGGGGCGCGTGCGGACATGAAAGCCTGGCCGTTTCAACTGCTTCCGCGCCTCGAATGGAGCCGACAACGACCGACCTTCGGTCAGGCCGCGCCGTCGCTGATCGCCGCCGCGCTGGCCAGGTCCCAGCGCAGGCCCAGCGGAAACTGGTATGTGGTCGGGGCCAGCACCGATGTCGCGGGCAAGCCGTTCGGCGTGACGGTGGCCGGGGCCGAACTGGTGTGCTGGCGCGATGGCGACGGCGGACTACACGCCGGACCGGCGCGGTGTCCGCACCTGGGCGCCGATCTGTGCACCGCGGCGATCGACCGCGGGCATCTGGTCTGTCCGTGGCACGGACTGCGGCTGACCGGCCGGGGGCGGCCGGACTGGCCCACGCTGCCGGTGTTCGACGACGGTGTGCTGGTGTGGGTTCGGCTGGATCGGATCGGTGGCGAGCAACCCACCGAGTCCCCGATTCTGTCGGCCCGCCCCGATGGTCCGCGAATCTCGGCGGTCGCCAGCATGTCCGGCGCGTGCGAACCGGCCGATATCATCGCCAACCGCATGGACCCGTGGCACGGCGCCTGGTTCCATCCCTATTCGTTCGCCCGGCTGGAGGTGTTGAGCGCGCCGGCCGAGGACCCGGATCTGACCGAGGACGAGGACCGGTTCCTGGTCGCTGTCACGTTCCGGATCGGCCGGCTCGGGGTGCCGGTGATCGCCGAGTTCACCAGCCCCGAGCCACGCACACTGACCATGCGCATCATCGACGGTGAGGGCAGTGGGAGCGTGGTCGAGACGCATGCGACCCCCAACGGCCGCGGGCCGGACGGCCGGCCGCGTAGCACGGTGATCGAAGCGGTTGTCGCACACTCCGACCGTCCCGGCTTTGCGCGGGCGCTGCCGGCGCAGTCGTTGATCGTGCCGTTCATGCGCAAGGCGGCCCATCGACTGTGGCGTGACGACCTGGAGTACGCGGAGCGCCTGCAGGTGGTGAACCGCCAGGACGCCGATGGCACAGCGGATTTGCTCAGGCCGCCGGCCGTGCCCAGCCCGGCAGATCCGCCGCCTCCAGCAGTGGCACCTGATCCTGCGCCCAAGGGCTGATCGCCCAGTCCAGGGCAGCGGCGGAGCGTACCTCGCTCCAGTCGACCCACACCATGTCCATCACCTCACGCGGCTCCGGTGCCAGCGCACCGTCCACGAGCGCGCAGAAGACCGGGCATATCTCGTTCTCCACGGTGCCATCGGCGGCGCGGGCGCGGTAGCGGAATTCCGGGAGCACGCAGTGCACATCACGGATCGCCACGCCGAGTTCCTGGTAGCCGCGCCGGTGCACGGCGTCGACGATCGCTTCACCGGGAGCGGGATGGCCGCAGAAGGAGTTGGTCCACACTCCGGGCCAGGTCTGCTTGTCCAGAGCGCGACGGGTCAGCAGGACGCGGCCGGACTCGTCGAACAGGTAACAGGAGAATCCCAGGTGCAGCGGGGTATCGGTGTGGTGGACGGCGGCCTTGTCGGCGCTCCCGATGGTGTTGCCTGCGTCATCGAGCAGGACGACCTGCTCTTCCGGGATCGCGTTCACAGTGTGGGAGATAGCCGGTGGGAACGATACCGAAACCTGATGGAGATCACCGCAGGTGCTCCTCGCAGTTGGAGGTGAGGTTCGACAAGTGCACCGCGGGCGCGCCGTCGACGAGGACGAAGTCCGTGCCGGGGTACCACTGGGTGCCGGGACGGATCCAGGGCGGGACTCCGTCGGGGTAGCCGATCGTCATGTCCGCATAGAAGCGGGCGTCCGGCGGGCACGCGGCGCTGCTCGAGGGCAGCGGGTTCCAGGCATGCACCACAACGGGATTCGTCAGGCGCGGGCCCTGCGCGCAGTTGGGCTGACACTCGACCGAGATGTCGGTACCGAATCCATTGGCGCCCTGCGCATCCCAGGTCGACCAGACCATGTTGTGCAGCACCCCGGTGCCGTCGCAGTTGTAGTCGAACACCGCGGGTCGCTGCGGCAGCGGGTTCTGCGTGTCGTAGCACATGCCGATGGCGTAGCGGGCCGACTCGGCGGCTGGGTCGGCCTCGGCGGACGGGGCGCCTGACAGCACGGCGCTCGACAACGCGACGAGAACGGCGGCGGGCGCAGCGAGCAGGCAGTTCACCCCGGGAGACTAGCAATCCCGCCACGTCGCGGCACGTCGTTCACGCTGCCGATCAGAACGGCGCGACCAAGTCACGTCGATACTGTTGCACCCATCCAATGTGGGATTGCCGTTCGTCGTCGATGCGTTGGGCACGGTCCTCGGCCCGCGTGCTCACGCCGCGGCATGGCCAACCCCTCGGTGTGCTTCGCCGGCGGCGCCCCGTCGATCTGGACCGCGGCCGTGGGCGCGCAGAGTTCGGGGAACAGCGCCCGGCTTCCCGGCCTGGTGATGTGTGTGCCGCCGTCGGGGTCGGTCCATTCCAGGGTGCCGTCGGGGAACTGGCGGCTGCGCCAGCCCGCCCAGAAGGTTTTGCCCAAATGGTGCTCACGGCACAGACAGGCCAGGTTCGAGGCTGCGGTCGGCCCGAACGGGTACGGGATGGTGTGATCGATATCGGTAACCGTGCGGGTGCAGCCGGGGAACCGACAGGTGCGGTCGCGGCAGCGCACGAATCGCGCCAGCGCCGTCGAGGGCCGGTACCCCGATTCGGGCGGGGATTGGCCGGGGTGGATCAGGGGACGAAGCGTGGCGTGCAGCGCAATCTGCGCGATCACCGGGGCGGGCACGACCGGTCCGCCCAGGATCACCCCGGGAGCCACCGGGCAGAACTCACCGCAGTCCCCGCGCAGGCCGGAGATCAGCTCGGGCCAGGTATGCAGATACCACGGTTTGGCGAACAGCGGTCTGCGCCGGGAGGTCAGCGCCCGGCGCTGTGCCGTCAGGTCACCGACCGGTGGCGTCTCCGATTCTGGGTGCGGCTCGGGCTCGGTTTCCGTTTCGGGCTCCGTTTCGGGCTCCGAATCGGGTTCGGGTTCGGCCGGCCCGTCGGCCGGTACGGCACCGCCGCCGCTAGCGTCACCCGGCCCCGGGTCGTCGGCGGGGGCGTCAGGCGCGGCGCCGACGGCATCCTGCCGGCCGATCACGTAGATCACCACCCCACCGGCCGCCGGCTTGGCTGCGGCCTCGCAGTCCGCACGTTCACACAGACACGGCAGCCGATCCCACCCGAAACCCATCGCTCCGAGCGCCGCAGCGCGTCGCATATCCAACGAGCGGGGATCGTGATCGCACACCGTGCGGGCCAGCGCATCGGCCCGCTTGTCCACGGCCATGCCGTCGGCGACCGACAGGGAGGCGTTCAGATGCGCGGTCCCGGAGGCGTCGTCGACAAATACGTCGGCCCGGTGCCCGTGCGCGGTGGCCTCGGAGCGGCGCACCGCGAGTGGATCGTGGGTCAGAACCACTGTGTCGACGGCCTTCTCGATCTGATCCACCGACATCGCGGCGCCGGACGCGAACTCGGCGGCCAGAGCGGTGTCGATGGTGCGCCGCGCATCGGGATCCTTCACCAGCAGGGTGCGGGTGCAGATGATGTGCACCGTCTTGTAGGACAGCGCGCCGGCGGCGAACAGCGCGCGCAGCTTCGGCAGCCGCTCGGCCAGCGCCACCGCGTCCATCAGCAGCCCCGAGGCCACTCCGCTGGTGATGCCATGGCTCGCGCCGATCTGCGCACACACCGCCGACCAGTTGTCGAACCGCCACTGCTCACGCTCCGCCGAGCCCGCCGCGGCATACGCGGCCGCGAGCATGTCGGCCATGGACGACAGGCGCGCCGCACAGGCGGCGTTCTCCAGCCGCGCGTAGGCACGGACCCGCGCAGCGGGGGTCTTTGCCGCACCCACTTCAGCCAACCGTTCATCGAACATGCATTCGATTATCGTCGGATCTGCGGCCTGCCGCCACTGCCGAAACCCCAGGCTGTGGACGAATTCGCGATTGTGGATAACCCGGCCATGCCCTCGCGACGCCGACCGGAAATAAACCGCAGCCACGCCTGGTTGAACCCAACACAATTATGGAACGTTGTTCTATAAGATGCTCACGCAAGATAGGAATGACATGACAGACATCGTCTTCATCCACGGGCTCTGGGTCGCGCACACCGCGTGGCAGCCCTGGATCGAACACTTCGAGACGCGGGGCCATCGGGCCTTCGCCCCGGCGTGGCCCGGCGAGCACGCCACCCCCGAGGAAACTCGGCAGCATGCCGCCGACCAGGCCGGCAACGGGATCGACGAACTCACCGAGTACTTCGCGCAATACCTCGCACAGTTCGACGCCGCGCCGGTGGTGATCGGGCATTCGTTCGGCGGACTCATCGCACAGAAACTGTTGGGCCAGAACAAGGCCGCCGCAGCCATCGCGATCGATCCCGCGCCCATCAAGGGCGTCAAGCCGCTACCGCTCGCGCAACTGCGTTCGGCCTTCCCCGTCCTCGGCAACCCACTCAACAAGGGACGCGCCAAGGGACTGACCGAAGCTCAGTGGCGCTACGGATTCGGGAATGCCCTGCCACAAAAGGAATCCGACGCGCTGTGGCAGCGGTGGGCCATCCCGTCACCCGGTAGGCCGCTCTTCGAAGCCGCCACCGCGAACTTCGCCGGCACTTCGCCGGCCAAGGTCGATACCGGCAACAGCGCGCGCGGACCGCTGCTGATCACCGGCGGCACCGCAGACCACACGGTTCCGTTGGTGAGCACCAAAGCCGCGCACCGGTTGTACGAGAAGTCCGGCGCCATCACCGACTTCCACGAGTTCGAGGGTCGCGGCCACTCGCTGACCATCGACCACGGCTGGCGCGATGTCGCCGACGACTCGCTGGAATGGTTGGCACAACGACAGGTCACCCGGGCGGCATGAGCCCACGAAAACGCACTGCAAGCCATCAGGTCTCGGCCGCGCTACTCAACGCGGCCGAGACCGTGCTGGATCGCCACGGCACTGCCGGAGTGACCGTACGCGCCGTCGCACAGGAGGCGGCGGTCTCCCCCATGAGCGTCTACAACCGATTCGAGCACAAAGAAGGTCTCGTGGTCGCGCTGGCGATGCGCGCCCTTGAGGGGCTCGCCGATGCGATCGACGTGGCCGGGGAGCTCGAGCCCCCCGAACGGTTCCGCACGGCATGCCGCAACTACCGGGACTTCGCGCTACGCCATCCGGCGCGCTACTCGCTGATCTTCGGAGCGGACAGCCCGCTACAGGATCAATCGTCGGCGGTGGCGGCGAACGGCCGGGCCGTGTTCGACACCCTGACAGGGTTGATCCAGGCCATGAGAACGCCTTCCTCTCAACCGGATTCGGCCGAAGCTGCGCAGATCGTCTGGGGTGCCATTCATGGCGCCGTCACCATCGAACAGGTGGGTATCGGTCAGACCCCCGACTGCGCCGCCACCTTCGAGAATCTGCTCACACTGCTGGTCGGCAGCCTGTCGGCCTACCGGTAGCGGGGTAGCTCCGGATCACCGGCGGACAGGTTGATCGGGAGCTTGCCGGCCGCTGATGCCGCCGAGGACAGGGCTCTGCCGACCGGACCCGCGACCACGCCGGCCGCCGCGTGGAGAACCCGGACGCCGCTGCGGGTGCGAGGGTTCATCAGCCGCAACATCCTCGGCCGGATGAGCGGCGCCGCATCGATGAAGGGCTTCATCAGCCGTTCGTAACGAGCCAGCGTCCCGAGCACGTCGTCACCGGAGCCGAGTTCACCGGCCAGGATGTACGCGCCGATGAGCGCGAGACTGGTGCCGGCGCCACCGAAGGTCGCGTTGCAATGCGCTGCATCCCCGAGCAGAGCGACGCGTCCCGCACTCCACGCCGGGCTACTCATCTGCCCCACCGACGAAAAGTACATCGGCGCACCGGCATCCAGTTCATCGAGGATGCGGGGCGTGACGTCGCCCAGATCAGCGAACGTCCGTCGCAGGATGATGTTCAGGTCCTCGCGGCCCAGGTCGTCCAGACCGCGCACATCGGAGATGAAGCTCAGCATCGCGCGGGTGGTGCCGAGGTTGTCCGGCCGCAGGTGCACCGAGCGGGACTCGGTCGCGTGCTGCCAATTCCACCAGTTGTCGTCGTCATCGCGGCGGGGGATGGTCGCGTACGCGATGTACATGCCGAGATCGTTGACCTGGGTGGCGGCGACGAATCGCCGCGTGCGCGAATACAGGCCCTCGGCGATGACCACCAGGTCGGCATCGATGATGTCGCCATCGTCCAGCGTGACGGTGACGCGCTCGCCGTGGTCGACGACGTCGGCGATCTGGGTGCCGAACCGGAAGTCGGTCGAGTCAGCGTGTTCGATGAGGATGCGGGACAGCTCGCCGCGCAGGATCTCCAGTTCGGCCGTGGGCCCATCGGTTCCGGGCGAGACGGGAAACGAGGCCGCCGTCGAACCGTCGGCCCGCCGGAAACGCATCCCGACCTCGGTGGTGTTGGCTGCCCGTACGTCGGCGTCGATGCCCATCCGCCGCACCACCTCGCGAGCAGCGCCCCGGATGTCGACGTTCTGTCCCTCGTCGCGGCGTTCGGGGTAGCGCTCGATGACGGTGGTGTCCCAGCCGCTTGCCGCGAGTTGACGAGCCAGGGCGGGTCCGCCGATACCGGCGCCGGAGATGACAGCGTGTTGGGCCACACCTCGAACGTAGCCGCTGGTTCTGTGAGACCGCTCGCGCCGTAGTCTCGATGCCATGACGGTCACCGTCGACGAGATCGTTGTCGCCGACCCACCCGAGGCCTGGGCGGCGGCGGGATTCAGCGTCTCCGACGGCCTGTGCCGGGTGGGCGGCGTCGGTATCCGGTTGGTCGGGCGTGAGCACGGCGCAGGCATCACCGGCTGGTCGCTGGGCGGGGTCGACGTGGATAACCTGGACGGCATTCCCACGGCCGCATCCGAGGCGGTGCACGCGGCGCCCGCCGAACATGCCAACGGTGTCACCGGGATCGACCACATCGTGCTGTTCTCCCCGGACTTGGATCGCACCGTCTCGGCACTTGCCGCAGTGGGTGTCCTACCGCGCCGGGAACGGCTGGGTGAACTGGGCGGACGGCCCATCCGGCAGATCTTCTTCCGCTTCGGTGCGGTGATCATCGAGGCCGTCGGCTCCCCGGACACCGTCGGCCAGGGTCCATCCACGCTCTGGGGCATCACCTACACCGTCACCGATATCGACGAGACGGCAGCGTTCTTCGACGGCCGAACCACCCGGGTCAAGGATGCGGTGCAACCCGGCCGCCGGATCACCACGGTGCATCACCAGGAGTTCGGTATGTCGGTACGGACCGCGATGCTCTCGGCACCTATTCTCAGCACATGACCGACGACCCGGTGGTGATCCACACCGACGGCGGGTGCCGTCCGAATCCCGGTCCCGGCGGTTGGGGTGCGGTGCTGCGCCAGCGCCATCATGTCCGCGAGATGTGCGGTGGCGAGCCCGGCGACACGAGCAACAACCGGATGGAACTCACCGCGCCGATCATGGCGCTGGAGGCACTGACCCGGCCGGTGCTGGTGCACCTGTACACCGACAGCACCTACGTCCGAAACGGCATCACCAAGTGGGTGCTCGGCTGGGAGCGCAACGGATGGCTCACCGCGGCAAAGCAACCGGTGAAGAACGTGGATCTGTGGCAGCGCTTACAGTCCGCGTGCGCGCGACATCAGGTCGAGTGGTTCTGGGTGAAGGGTCATTCCGGCGTCGCCGACAATGAGCTGGCCGATGTGCTGGCGACCCGCGGGCTCGAAGAGGCCATCGCCAAGGCGTGAGATGCGCGCGCCGCACGCGGTGTGATATCCATCGCCTCGCACCCGTCTGGCTTTGCAGACCGTCACCGCCGGTGTCACGCTGGATGCAATGTATGCACGGTTAGCTGGACGCCTTCGCTGGTACCTGCGTGCGCTCGGCTTCCATCCGCTGGTCCGCACCGTCGACCGGCTGGAAGCGCTCACGGTGCTCGGCGTGCTGGTCGCCGGTCTCTTCGCGATTCCCGTCGCGGTGTCCGCGGGAACCGTGGTGCACGACGCAAGCCTGCGTACCGCGGAGCAACAGGCCCAGAGCCGGCACTCCGTGCAGGCTGTCGTGGTGGCGGGCATAGGTGCGCTCACCGAGCTCGACACACCTGCCTATGTGCGTGCGCAGTGGCGCGAAGGCACGCAGATGCGCACCGAGTCGGTCGTGGGCCCCGCGACGATCCGGCCCGGTGATCACATGACGGTCTGGGTGGACAACAGTGGGAAGGTGGTGTCGGCGCCGCTTCGCGCCGACGATGCCGCGCTGACCGCCACGGCCGCCGCGGTGTCCTTCTGGATCAGCATCGTGACGTGTGGTGCCCTCGTGGCGTACCTCATCCGCCGTGGACTGGACCGCGCTCGCCACCGCGCCTGGGACCGGGAGCTCCTTGTGCTGGCGCACAACGACGACGGCTGGGCCAACCGGCACAACTAGCCGCGGTACCGCGCCACGGCTTCGGCGTACTCGTCGAGCAGTCGCAGCGATTCATCTCGCGGCACACTGGGCAGGATCAGCGCGACCTGCCCGAAGCCGAGCCTCTCGACAGCACTCCAGTATTCGGCATCCACCGGTGTCCCGAACATCGCCAGCGGCACGTCGTGTCCCGCGCCCGCTTTCAGCTGACCGATACGCCGGGCCAGTTGATCTTCCGGGAACGGGTTGGAGATCCATCCCGCGCCGTGCCGGATGATCCGCTTGACGGTGGCATCGGAGTTGCCGCCGATGTAGATGGGCGGGTGCGGTGTCTGGACCGGCTTGGGCCGCAGATGAGTCGGATCGAAATCGACGTATTTGCCGTGGTATTCGGCGGGCTCGGCGGTCCAGAGCGCCTTGATGGCCTCGATGCGCTCGTCCAGCAGCGCGCCGCGAGTTTTCGGGTCCGTGCCGTGGTTGCGCAGTTCCTCGAGGTTCCAGCCTGCGCCGACACCGAAGACGAACCGGCCACCGGAGAGCAGGTCGATGCTGGCCGCCTCTTTCGCGGTGATGATCGGATCACGCTGAATGAGCAGGGCGATCCCGGTGAACAGCTGGATCTTGGATGTGACGGCGGCCGCGGCAGCGAGCGTGACGAAGGGGTCGAGCGTCTTGTAGTAGATATCGGGCAGCTCACCACCACCCGGATACGCGGACTCCCGGCTGGCCGGGATGTTGGTGTGTTCGGCGATGACCAGCGAGTGGAAGTCCCGCTCCTCGATGGCCGTGGCCAGCGATACCGGGTCGATGCCGTCGTCGGTCACGAAGGTGGAGATGCCGAACTTCATGGTGTGCCTCTCGTAGCCAGTCTGCTCGGGGGAACGTCGGCGAGTGACCAGGCTATTCCGCTGCTGCGATGACCGGCGCACCGGTCCGCGCGGCCACCTCGTCGAGATCGACCCCGTCGGCGAGTTCGACCACCGCGAACCCGGTGCCGGTCACGTCGAAGACACCCAACTCGGTGATGACCCGGCTGACCACCGCTTTGCCGGTCAGCGGCAGATCGCAGTGCAGAACCAGTTTGGCGGCACCGGATTTCGCGGTGTGATCCATCAGCACGATGACGCGTTCGGCGCCGCTGACGAGATCCATCGCGCCACCC
>SXGT01042638.1_pt1 | contig 12799 bp, 13 predicted proteins | sample 3176221 | NCBI WGS metagenome assembly SXGT01 (sample SAMN11356862, study PRJNA531348) | freshwater metagenome | isolation source: freshwater sample F1-120 | place: China: Fuxian Lake, Yuxi | collected 2017-12-25
CCCCGACATCACCGCTGAACAACGCTTGGGGAGGGGGAACCTCCGCGCAGACTCCGACATTCCGGACTCCCCACCAGCCTCCATCCACAGCGCACCCGAAAAAACTGGCCACTGACCGATGCATGAATAATGCGGGCTAACCAGTCGGGTAGCATCAAAAGCTCTTTGGTGGGTCTCGACCCACCCTACGTTCTACGATCTCGGCCCACCCAACGTTCTGCCCGTCCCGTTAAAACTCCTCGCGATGCCGGCGCAGCAGCATCCAAAACTCATCCAGCCGCAGAACCAGTGTCAGCACGGCATAGCTGACCAGCGCCGCCAGGACCGTCGCGCCGAGCTGCAGCAAACGTCCCGAAGAATTGACGGACTGTTCAGAAAACTGACGCAGCACCCACCCTGCAATTGCCGTCATCGCCGCCGTGCCGACGAACGCTCGCCCGGCGCTGCTCGCCAGCGACCACCACGGCAGCCGGCCGACGCGGCCTTGAATGAACAGCAAGCACAGCCCGAATTGCAAGATGCCGCACAGCGAGGTGCTCAACGCCAAACCGCGACCGCCGATCACGAAAATCAGGCCGAAGTTCAAAGTCAGATTGACCAGCACCACAAACAAGCCAATCTTCAGCGGAGTGATGCGGTCGCCGATCGCATAATAGCCGCGCTGCGCGATCAACAGACCGCAGAAGGCCCACACTCCCAAGCCGTAGGCCGCGATCATCTCGGCGATCTGTCGAGCATTCGCCCCCGTGACGTGTCCGCGCTGAAAGAGAACCACCGCGAGCGGCTCGGCCAGCAGCCACAACCCCGCACTTGCCGGCATGCCAATAACAAAGACCAATCGCAGGCCGAGCGATAGGTCGTCTCGCAGGTGTTGCCAATCGCCGCGCTCCGCGTGCCGAGTCAGTACCGGAAAGATCACGGTTCCCAACGCGACTCCGAGAATGCCGAGCGGGAACTGATACAACCGCTGGCCGAGATTCAATGCCGACGCCGTGCCGAACTCCAACGGTCTCCAGTCGGGCAGCACGACCTCCAGTGGCCGAGACATCACAAGCGCAATCAACGTATCGCAAAACGTGTTGACCTGAGTGATCGACAGCCCAACAACGACGGGAGCCATCATTCGCAGCAGTTCATGAATCCGTTCTCGCGCCGCAAGCCAATGCCGACTCGGACGAAAACCCAACCGAATCAACTGCGGCCACGGAGCGGCCAACTGCAAGAAGCCGGTCAGCACGACGAACCCCGCCAGCCAATGCGCCTGAGCTTCCGCCGTCAGATCGAAACGTTGTAGTACCCAGATCGCCGCCAGCGAACTGACGTTGAACAACACCGGCAACAGCGCGGGCCATGCGAAGCGGCCTAGCGCGTTCAGCACCGCTCCCATCTGCGCGGTCAAGCAGATCAACGGCAGATACGGCAGCATGATCGCCGTCAGCACGAGCCACAGTCGCAGTTCCGCGCTCAGCGGCGCGAGCCAAATCGTCGCAGCAAGCGCCAGCTCCGCCACGGCGACCAACGCTGTCAGCCAGAGCCCCAACCAGATGAAGACCGAACTGGCCAACATCATTGCCGTGTCTCGGCCATGTTGTTCTTGTTCGCGCACGAAGAGCGGCGTGAATGCCGCGCTCAACGCCCCTTCGCCGAACAATGCCCGTGCGAGATTTGGAATGCGAAACGCTCCCACGAACGCATCCGATACTGGGCTGAGTCCCCACAGTCCCGCGATCGCCATCTCGCGAATGAAACCGAGCACTCGGCTGAGCAGCGTGCAGAGGCTGACGATCCGCAGTCCGGAGAAGAGGCCCCCCGCTCGCCTGCTTTGATCGTCGGCTGACTCGTCACGATCCGTCATGCTGGAGCACTCCGCTCATGTGACGAGCGAACTCAGCCGGGCCTCGTTGATGCCAAGCGCCAAGAGCACCACGCTCACTCGCTCGATCGGCCAGCCGCTTCCGTGCGCACACCAGTAAATTTCCAGGTTCTCTTGGCCGTCCCAATACTGATGGACCACTCGCAGCTCGACGTCGTCGCTTGGGTCCGTCACCGTGTTGAATTGGTGCTGAGGAAACTCGCGGAAGCTCTGCCGGCCCGTCAGATGTAGCCAGTGACACCACCGACAGCAGCGTTTGAAGTGTCGTCGATTCCAATCCTTGATCGCCGCCGGTCCTAAGTCTCGTCCGTGCTTTTCGCTTTCAATCCACTTGTGGCGGAAGGCTTCTTGCCACGCTTGGCCATAAACACTCGCTGGAACCGACGACTGAGAACGACACATGCCTCGCACCCCTCACCAGGATGTGCCACATCGCGCCGGTTTCCGGACCGTCTGCGAAGAGCACTTTCGCAATCGTCAGAATCGAAGCCACTGAAGGGCGGGGGTTATACCGGTGACAAGAAGTGCCCTCAAGCTGCCTTGGTAGGGTGGGACCAGCGGCGCTTCGCCGCGCCGGCCCACCGCCGAATGAACAACGTTTATTAATGAACTCGAGATTGGTGGGCGGGCGGTCGAAGCGAGCTTGTCCCACCCTTTGGTGTTGTTCGTGAGCAGAATCTCAAACCGTGCGTTGCAGGATATCCGGTCGCAGGATCGCCGTTCGTTTGACATCGACTTTGGTCATCGGCCACTGCTCGGTTGGTGTGAGCACTTCCAAACCGTTCGGACCGATCAGCATCGTGTCGCCGACGCTCACGGGGCCGACCGACGGATGCCAGAACATGGCCATGCCGGATTGCAGCACGAAGTCGCTCTTCGGTGTCAGACGAACTTCGCACGGTCGATAGCCGATGACCTCCGCTTGTTCGGCGAACTCCCATTCCTCGGAGTGCCCGAACTTTTCATAGATGCGTGCGACTCGCTTCCACGTTTCGCTCATCCTCCAGCCAGCCTGAGAAAAGAACATGCCGGTTGCCTGTGTCATCAGAGCCAGCCGATAGGCGGTTCGCAGTTCATCGGAAATCTCGCCAAAGCAGACTGTGCGAGTGACCGCTGCGCACAGCCCCTCGCGGCGACCGATCACTGTCAGCGTGCAGATGCGTTCGACCGGATCGCTGCTGGGAGTCCAATGCCGGAACCGTTGCGCGATCCCATCGCCGCAAACTTGCAGAAGCTCCGGTATGACCTTGTGTTTGAGCAAGCGATGCGACAACTGCCCCGCGATCTCGGCTTCCGAGAGGCCCTGCGCAAAGTTGCGAGCAGTCGCCTCAACCGCGTGAGCCACCTGCAATCCTAGATCGCGGAGCCGTTCGCACTCCAGCGAGTTCAACGGCAGACGCAGGTTGAGCAACTTCTCTGAGACATCCGTGGTCCGTCCAAACCCACTATCGCTGGCCACGATTCGGCCGCGACACAGATCTTCCACCAGGACTGAATGAGCTTCTTGCCACGGGCGTTCCTTAAGCTGGAAGCCGAGTCCCGCGAGTGCTCCTTCAAAGAGCTGACCAGAATCAATGTTGTTGGTTAGGACAACGCGAGCGTCTGACATCAAGAACAACGAGGCTGTCGTCTCCGAGGAGCCTTGCCGAGTGAAGTCCGCGCCGCTGGTCAGCCAAGCCAGATTGCACGGCCGTTGCAACAAGAGGGCGGCATACCGATTCTCTTTGAGAAACTCCGAGACCTGTCGGTGCTTCTGGTCGATGTCGCCGGCCCGCTCGGGGCTGATGACCGGAAGTTCTCCGGAAGACTGAAACGGCGGAAGTTCGACCAAACTCGTCATAACGGCTTCCCGCGCAGAACGCTTCGGGATGAAGGAAGTGGCGCTCAGAAGATACCAGCAGAATTTTTGAGCCGATAGGAATTCCGCCTGCGATGGCCACTCTGCGATTTCTTCTCGGCCGATTCTGCCGGTGTGCAACGCAAGCCAAGAAACCAAATGGCGAGCGGGGCGGCGTCAGCCCCCCGGTGCTTTCGCTGTTATCGTCGCACAACCGGGGGGCTGACGCCGCCCCGCTCGCCTGATTCGCTCACGGCAGCCCCGTCACCTTCGGCACAATCGCGACAATCCATAAAGTCGGCCAAGTCATCAGGACGATGAATGAGGATAGCCGCCGCGGATTTCGTTGGCGGGGACTCCGTGGGTGGTGTCGAGGCCATGTTGGATCACTCGCTGCCACTCACAACCGCGTCTTGAGGAACGTCATGAAGACTGCCTTGCGACTCTTCTGCGGACTGCTGCTGATCGTCAGCGCGGTCGGCTGTCACACCTGCCAACATCATAATTCCTGCGGTGACCAAGGCTGTGCTCCGCATGGAGGCAGCCCGCACAAGGGCTGCTTGGGCAAGCTCTTCAAGGGCAAGAGCGGCTGCGGATGCCAATCCGAATGCGGCGATGGCTGCGGCGGCGGCGAAGGTGAGCTGGCCTGTGACTGCGGCCGTCATCAGGGACTTCGTAAGTCCAAATCTAAGTGCAAGTGCAAAAATTGCACGGAAGCTGCGATGCACGGCTATGACAAATCGGTCGTCTACACTGGCGACGATTGGCAAGGGATGCCGCAACCCGCCATGGGCATGATGCCGATGGCAGGCGGATGCAGCGGCTGTGCGGGTGGATCTCCAATGATGTCCATGCCATCCACCGGATGCGCTGGCTGCGGTGGATCGGGCATGTCTCCGATTCCCAGTGAAGGTGGTTGTGCCTCGTGCGGCGGCGGTGGAACGGTTCCTCAACCGCAACCGCCGATCGGTGGCGGATGCGCAAGCTGTGGCGGCAATCATTCGGCACCCGTGCCGGCCGCTCCTTCCGCAGGTGGTGGCTGTGCCAGTTGCGGAGCGGCTGCTGTGAACGAATCGTTCTACAACCCGATGGGACCGCATCATCACCAACCGGCTCCGGCTCCTCCCGCCGAAGGTGGCGTTCCGAGTCCAGCCATCGAAGCCGTCCCCGGCGGCGACAAGGCGACCTCCGGCGAGACAATCCAGAAGATCCAATGGGTGCCACGACAACTGTGATCGAGCGCCGGTGGCATAAACTGTCACCGAACCCGATGGCAGCAGAAAGCACCCGAAAGACACGACACACCGGCAACCTTGCCGGTGTGTTTTCATTTTTGCGCCGCCTTGAACCGGAGGTCGGGTGTTTGGATTTTCGAAATTGGGGGGGGAGTGAACAGTGACTCGTGGACGAGACTCGATTCCCGCCAATTCCGAAAAACCAAACACCCAATCCGACCGTTGGCGGTTACGTTTGCCAGACGATTGCGGTGCTTCCTTCGCCCCCCACATTCGCCTGCGTGGTTGCCATGACATCAACTCCCGTCATCGATCGTCTCGCTCAACGAAATCGCCCGGCTGGCTCGGTCGCTGGGTATCAAACCTGGTCGGACCTGTTGTTCGTGCATTGGCGAGTTCCCGCCGCCGAACTCCGTCCGCTGTTGCCATCCGAAGTTGAGATCGACGAGTGTGACGGTTCGGCCTGGGTAGGGCTGGTGTTGTTCCACATGGCCGGCGTGCGGCCGTGGTGGTTCCCCGCGATACCAGGAGTCTCGGAGTTTCACGAAACGAACGTTCGCACTTATGTCACCTGCAACGGCGAACCGGGCGTCTGGTTCTTCAGCTTGGACGCCGCGAACTCGCTGGCAGTCCGAGTCGCTCGTTGGCGCTGGCGGTTGAGATATTTCTTCTCGGAGCTGTCGATCGCGCGGCGCGATTCGTTGATCGAATACCGCAGTCAGCGGCTGTGGCCCGAACCAATCCCAGCCAACGCGGACGTCGCCAGCGAGATTGGCGATTGGCTCCCTGGTGGCGGCCCCAAAGGCGAAGCCACACCGGGAACCCTGGAGTTCTTTTTAGCCGAGCGCTATCTACTCTTCACCGAGCTATCACCGGGACGGATCGCGCGCGGTCAGGTTCATCACACGCCGTACCCGCTCAAGACAGCGAAGCTGCTGCGCTGCGATCAGTCGCTGGTCTCAGCCAGTGACATCAACGTCACGAGTCCGCCAGCTCACGTCCTCTTTAGTCCGGGAGTGACCGTCGACATTTTCCCGTTGCGAGCGATCACTCCGTAAGGTGGGTCGAGTCATCGAGACCCACCAAATTGCTCAAAGTTCGTGGTGGGTCTCGATGACTCGACCCACCCTACGATGTCACTGGGCCAGCAATCGCTCAAGCATCTGCGTCAACGCTTCGAGTCCCGGCAGCGTGATCGTGTGCTGACCGCGGAACTCCAGGAACTTCACGTTCGCACCAGCTTCGACCAGCAGATCGCGCAGCGACAGCGCGGCCGCGAACGGAAGGATGGGATCTTGTCGTCCGTGGGTCTGCACGACCGGCACACCTTTGAGTCGCGCCGTGTTCGCTCGCCACTGTGCTTCACTGACGAGCGTGCTCGACCAGAGACATAACCCACCGGGAGGTTCGGCCCAATTCAACGCCCCCTCAATCGCCAGCATTGAGCCTTGCGAGAAGCCCCCCAGCACAAAGCGATTGTGTGACAGGTTTGTCTTCTGACGCACTTCGTCCAAAAGCATGAGCAACTGATCGCGAGCCTGGTCGATCCCTTCCGGCCGTCGATCGCGCAGGATCCGAAGATTGCCGCTCTCGACCGCGCCGATGAGTTCTTCCATGTCGATATGCCACCAAGCTCGGCCGCCACCGTAGCCGAGTTCTGCGAGGCTCAGCGGTGCAGCGGGAAAGACGAACTCCACCGAGTCAGCCAGCGCGGGACAAAGCTTGAACAGCTCATCTCCAATCGGCACGAGGTCGTGCCCCGGTGCTCCGAAGCCGTGACAGAGCACAACCACCAATCGCGGCGGTGTCCCTTCGGGAAGCTGAGTGATGACGCGGCACTTCAGTCCGCCGTAGTTCTCGAATCGCATGGCCATGAACGGTTCCTTTCGTGGGGCGGGATTGTGAGCATCCTCCGCGTCCCTTGCGAGCATTCGACAGGACCAGTGCAATGCCCGACGCAGCTTGCGTCGGTGAGACGGACGCAAGCTGTGTCCGCCACGGAAGAGGAAATTGCTCATGGAACGTGTCGTCAGTGCGTTCGGACTGTTCGTGATGATCGGGCTGGCGTGGCTGATGAGCACTCATCGGCGGCGATTTCCCTGGCGAGTTATGCTGATCGGCATGGTTCTGCAATTCGCGTTCGCCCTGCTGACACTGCGGACGGTCCCAGGGCGACTGCTTTTCGACGCATTGGGAGCGCTATTCACGAAGATCCTCGACTTCGTCGACGAAGGTTCCAAATTCGTGTTCGGTAGCGAATACGCGCACCACTACTTCGCGTTCCGAGTGCTACCGACGATCGTGTTTTTCTCGTCGTTGATGTCGGTGCTGTACTACATGGGAGTCATGCAGCGGATCGTGCAGGCGATGGCGTGGGTCATGCAGCGGACGATGAAGACCTCCGGTGCCGAGAGCCTTTCGACCGCCGCAAACATCTTCGTCGGCCAGACGGAAGCCCCGTTGGTCGTGAAGCCGTATGTCGCGCGAATGACGAATTCCGAATTGATGGCGGTAATGATCGGCGGCTTCGCGACGATCGCGGGTGGCGTCTTGGCGTTATATGTCGGCATGGGGATCGACGCGGGGCATTTGATGACCGCGTCCGTAATCGCTGCTCCGGCCACGCTGGTCATCGCCAAGATCATGCAGCCGGAGGTTGATCAGCCAGAGACGGCGAACGTGTCCGCCAGTTCGTTGCCCATGACGAACGCCAACCTCATTGATGCCGCGGCGGAAGGGGCTTCGGACGGACTCAAGTTGGCGCTCAACGTCGCCGCCATGCTGATCGCGTTCCTGGGACTGATGGCGATGTTGAATTGGATGTTGGAGTCGATTGGCAGTTTCTATTTTGGCCAGACGACCTGGTCGCTTGAGGCGGTGTTCGGCTATTTGTTCTGGCCGATCGCGTGGGTGATGGGGATTCCCGCCGAAGATTGCTCTCGAGCCGGCCAACTGCTCGGCTTGCGGATGGTGACGAACGAACTGGTCGCCTACCAGCGGATGTCCGAGTGGATGCAACCCGAATCCGCCATCAAGTTGGCCGAGCGATCTCGAGTGATCCTGACGTATGCCTTGTGTGGCTTCGCGAATTTCGGTTCGATCGGGATTCAGATCGGCGGCATCGGCGCGATGGCCCCGGAACGACGGGACGACCTTGCTCGGCTGGGCCTGCGAGCCATGCTCGGCGGCACATTGGCCTGTTTCATGACCGCATGCGTGGCAGGCGTGCTGCTGTGATTGTTGTTGTAGGGTGGGTCGAGCATCGAGACCCACCACCCCGTGTCAATCATTGGTGGGTCTCGATGCTCGACCCACCCTACCTTGAGAGCACCACGAGTGATCGCGCTGGAAGAGCATCCACAAGGAGTCGTCATACCGGTGAAGGCTGCACCCAGCGCGCGTCGCAATGGCTTGGTGGGAGAACACGCTGGCGCACTCAAAGTGCAGGTCACTCAAGCTCCCGAAGACGGCAAAGCGACCGAGGCCGTACTGGACCTGTTGGCCGGTGTGCTGCGCGTGAAGCACTCCCAAGTGAAGCTGTTGTCGGGAGCGACCTCGCGGCAGAAGCGCATCTTGGTCGTCGGAGTGTCGCTGGCCGAGGTCGCGAAGCGATTAGCACGGGAGGACACATGAATTCGTTGGCGGAACAAACGGCCGAGTCGTTCGAATACGAAGCTCGCAACGAGCGAGACACCGATGCGCTGGGCGCGATGCTGGCCGATGCAGCCGAACCCGGTCTCGTTGTGGGTTTGATTGGACCGCTCGGAGCCGGCAAGACACGCTTGGTTCGCGCAACTGCAACGGCGCTGGGTGCCGATCCTAGTAGCGTCAACAGCCCGACTTTTGTGTTAATTCAGGAATACTTCGGCCGGCTTCCGGTGTTTCACTTCGATACCTATCGGTTACGCGACGTGCGCGCGTTCGCGGACCTCGGTGCGGAGGAGTATTTCAGCAGCGAAGGCGTCTGCTTTGTGGAGTGGGCGGATCGAGTCCTCTCGGAGTTGCCGCGCGATCTGCTGCGCATCGAAGTCTCCGTCCTGGCCCCGACCGTTCGTCGCTTTCTGGTTTCGGCAAGTGGCCTCGTGTCGCAGAAAGTGCTTGTGCGGCTGAGGAGTTTGAAAGGTTGTGACGGCTAAAAGAATAAATCGAAGCGGTCGCACATCTTCTGGCTTCCGCAGTAGGTCCGACACCTACGTCCGACCGGACGTGGGCGTCCAGTCGACTCCGCGGGAATCCAGGAAGGAACGAGATACAATGTTTGGGCTGATGCGTGATCTGTTCGTGGGTCTGTTGCTGTTGGGTTTGTTGATGGCGACTCCGTGGTTGGCCAAGCAAGTAGGTCGGCAGAATTCCGAATCCGACTTGCCGGAAACAGCCATCGTCTCGTGCGAGCCGTATTTTGATCTGACCGTCTCGCGCAAGGATGGACAATTCGCAGCCGTCGGCATGCACGGCCAAGTGACGATCGGGCGGATGGATGATCCCGCCGCAGAACTCGAATTGGATTTGCCCGGCCGGCATGTGACGTCGCTGCAATTCTCGCCGCGAGAGTTTTCTTTGCTGCTCGGTTGCCTGGATGGCACGGTCTTATGGCAGCCTCTCGAGCAGTTCGAGGAGCCACGTCTATTGGCGACTTTCAGCAGCGTGGTGTCAGCGGTCAGCGTCTCGGCCGACGGACGCTGGGCAGCGATGGCTTGCAGTGCGTGCGAGAACGAACCGGCTCACATTTCGATTGTGGAGATCCGCTCGGCGGTCGCGCGTGTTCAATCGGACTCCAAACAATACATCGTCTGGCTGAGCTTCACGGGAGACGGTCGAGAATTGCTCTGCCGCGATTCGTTGGGCTCAGTGCTGATGATCGACGCGGTGTCCGGCAAACTTCTGCGAAAGGTGGACTTGCCTGGATTGGGAATTGGCCCGGCGGCACTCAGCCCCAGTGGTCGTTGGCTGGCGGTCGGCGGCGTGCAAGGGCAGGTGGCGATGATTGATCTTCGCGAGCGGCGCGTGATCAGTCAGTGGTCCGTCAATTCAGCGCCGATTTCTTCGTTGGAGTTTTCACAGCGCGGAACTTTACTGGCGTGTGGCACGAGAGATCAGTTAATGCTGTTGAATGGCCGCGATCACAAGGTGATTGCTGAACAAGCGACCGGAGTTGATCGACTCCATTTCACGGGCAACGGCAAGAAGCTGATCACGTCCGGGCACGACGGCACGATCCGTCGCTGGTCCCTGCCGAATCTCCTCGAAGAACAGCGCTTCGTCAGCGAGCCGCTGTGAGCTTCGTAGGACGGGCGCTCTTGCCCGTCATTGGTCGGACACGAGTGTCCAACCTACGAATCGCGATCGCTGGCCAGCATCGTGCGAACGGTGTCCCCATTGACCTGTCGAATGATGCCGCGTTCGGTGATGACGGCCGTGATCAACTCGGCGGGAGTCACATCGAAAGCGGGGTTGTAGACGTCGATCCCTTCGGGAGCCGTCTGCCGGCCGAAGCCGTGAGTGATTTCCGCAGCAGAGCGTTCTTCGATCTGGATTTGATCGCCGTGCGACAACGACAGATCGAACGTGCTCGATGGCGCTGCGACGTAGAACGGAATGCCGTGCATCTTCGCCAGACATGCGACTGAATAGGTGCCGATCTTGTTGGCCGTGTCACCGTTGGCAGCGATGCGATCGGCTCCGACGATCACCGCCTGCACTTTGCGTTGCCGCATCACGGTCGCGGCCATTGAATCGCAAATTACGGTCACTGGCACACCACGCTGTGAAAGCTCCCACGCGGTCAGTCTCGCCCCTTGCAGGAGCGGCCGAGTCTCGTCGGCGAAGACGCGAATCTGCTTGCCGCTCGCGACGGCCGCATAGATCACCGCCAGCGCCGTCCCGTCCCCGGCGGTGGCCAGTGCTCCGGCGTTGCAATGCGTCAGAACCGTGTCGCCCGTGGTCAGTAACTCCGCGCCGTGTCGGCCGATCGCGGCGCACATGCTCCGATCTTCCACCTCGATCACGCGAGCTTCAGCTAACAAAGCTGCGACAACCTCCTGTGGCGAGGCTGTCGGCAAACGCTCGGCAACTTGGCGTTGTCGTTCCAATGCCCAGAACAAATTCACCGCGGTCGGCCGGCTCGCGGCCAGTTGCTGAATCACCAAGCTCAACCGCTCGTCAAACTTTGATCGCTCCGTACTCGCCGCTTCGCGAACGCCCACCACGACTCCGTAGGCCGCCGCGACACCGATCGCAGGCGCTCCGCGCACACGCAGCGATCGGATCGCCTCGACGACTTGTTCCACGGTTCGGCATTCAACCGACTTCGTTTCACAGGGCAACAAGGTCTGGTCCAGCAGCCGCAAGTAGCCGTTCGATTCGCCCTGCCATTCGAGGACCGGCGTTTTCGAGTCCACCATCTTCGTCCCCTGTCTTCTTCCGCAGTTCGGCTTTGCCATCCACAGGAAGGAATCAACTGCCTGCGGATGGATAAAGCACTTTGTTAGGCTGTTGCGACCGTCGTCTTCTGTTCTCCGTCGTCCTCGTCATCGAAGGGCTTGGGCTTCGGGAACCAGCGGCAAATCAGGATGCCGCACTCATACAGCACGATCATCGGAATCATCATCATCAACATGCTGTAAGGCTCGGCCGGCGTTAGAAACATCGAGATCATGGTGATGACGAAGATCGAGACGCGGCGCTTCTCTTGGTAGTCCTTGATCTCGAAGATCGACAGCCGTTCGAGGAACAGCATCACCAGCGGCAACTGAAAGCTGATGCCGAACATCAGCGGCAGCATGATCGCGAAGTCGATCCAGTCGGCGATGCGGATTTGCGTTTGCAGCTTCAGTTCGTCGGAAAACTTCAGCAAGAAGCCGAGCACGAACGGAAACACGGCGAAGAAGCAGAACGAGGCTCCACCCAGGAACAATCCGGAGCTCATCGGCAAATAGATGTGGATGTATTTGCGTTCGTGCGGATACAGCCCGGCCGCGACGAACAACCAGATTTGGTAGAAGACCCAAGGGCTGGAGAGTACCAGGCCCGCGACGAACGAAACCTTCAGCCAGGTCATGAAGCCTTCTTGCACGGTCAGCACGATCGGTCGCTGTTGTTGTTCGGCGGTCTTTCGCCATTGCGCGATTTCGGGAGCCGTGATTCGCAATGAGACCGTCTTTTCTTCCGTCACGGGAGAGCCGTCGCTCGGCTTGTCGTCCGGTGAGGATGACGTGGCGGCCGGTTCGGATTTCTGAACGGGGGCCGGAAATCGTTGCGGATCGGAGGCGTGCAGCGCGGCCTGCAACTCCGACGGAACGACTTGAACCGTGAGCGTTGAGGAGTCGGAGGTCGCTTCTGGCGGCGCTTCGGGTTTCGGCTCGGCTTTGCCGGTGGCCCATTTCCAAAAGTCATTCCAGGTCTGTGCGGCATCGAACGGCTTGGCATCGTCTCCCGTCAGGACTTTGCCGCGCGCCTGAAGAGCGTCTTCGATCGGCTTGCGGACGATGGCCATGACCGAATCGCCGAAATACATCGTGACGCTGGTGACCAGGAACAGTCCGATGACCGCGCGCCACACGCGGATGCGCAGCTCTTCGAGGTGCTCCCCGAAGGTCATCGTGGTGTTGTCGAACAAGTCTTTCGAGTTTTTTCGAGACATGGCAACTCTCCGAGAAAGGCCGAGGAGTCACGGGCCGGCACGCGAGCGGGGCAATCATGGCAACGTCGCTCTGCGAAGCGTCGCTCGACTTGCCAGCTCGCGGTGTGACCCGATGAACCGCAGGGCTGAACCACCACATTCGGTTCAGCCGGATAACATCGGAGAGTCCACTCGCTTCCCCCGCTGGCAGGAGCAGGAACTTGGAGCGGCCGACG
>SXGT01018981.1_pt1 | contig 12793 bp, 11 predicted proteins | sample 3176221 | NCBI WGS metagenome assembly SXGT01 (sample SAMN11356862, study PRJNA531348) | freshwater metagenome | isolation source: freshwater sample F1-120 | place: China: Fuxian Lake, Yuxi | collected 2017-12-25
ACTGGCGCGACGTCGGCACCCTCGATGCGTACTGGGAGGCCAACCTCGAACTGACCGACGTCACGCCCGCACTCGACCTGTACGACCGCAACTGGCCGATCTGGACCTACCAGGAACACCTGCCGCCCGCGAAATTCGTGTTCGATGACGACCATCGCCGCGGCATGGCGGTGGACTCGCTCATCTCCGGCGGCTGCATCGTGTCCGGCGGGCTCGTGCGCAAGTCGCTGCTCTTCTACAACGTGCGCGTGCAGGACGGCGCCGAGGTCACCGAGAGCGTGCTGTTGCCCGATGTGGTGGTGGAAGCAGGGTGCCGCATCCGCAAGGCGGTGATCGACCAGGGGTGTGTGTTGCCCGCAGGCATGGTGATCGGCGAGGACGCGCAGGAGGATGCACGTCGCTTCATGGTCACCGAGCGCGGCGTCACGCTGGTGACGAAGGACATGCTCACCCATGCCGGTCGGGCGGTGCTCGAGGCCGTGTAGGTGCCCCCTTCGACTGCGCGCGACCCGGCATGCGAGCATCGCGTCTTCCCGATGGCGACAGAAACAGCCCATGACGACCCTCCCGAATCGCCCCAACACCGCGCTGCTGGTCGTGGACGTGCAGAACAACGTCGTCGCCGCCGCGCATGAACGCGACGCCGTGATCGCGAACATCCGCAGCCTCGTCGAGCGGGCGCGGGCCGAGCGGGCGCCCGTGCTGTGGGTGCAGCATGCGGACGATGACCTGCGCGAAGGCTCGGACGGCTGGCGCATCGTGCCCGAGCTGCAGCGGCACGACGACGAAGCGCTCGTCGCGAAGTGCCACGGTGATGCCTTCGAGGCAACGACCCTCGAGACGGAGCTCGCGCGACTGGGTGTGGGTCGGCTGGTGGTCACCGGCGCGCAGACCGACGCCTGCATCCGCGCCACGATCCACGGCGCCTTCACGCGCGGTTACGACACGGTGCTGGTGAGCGATGCACATACCACCGAGGATCTCTCGCGCTACGGCCTGCCCGCGCCGGACGCCATCATTGCGCACACGAACATGTACTGGCGTTGGCAATCAGGCCCGGGTCGCGCCGCCAGCGTGGTGCGGGCTGCCGAGGTGGCGTTCGCCGCGGAGTGAGGTGTGCGGCCTGTCGCCGCCGCACGCTCAAGGGCGTGCAGCATTGAGGTCGAGCGCTGCGCGAAGTCGTTGCTGCAAGGGTTTGTGGTGCTCGCGCGCGAGGGTGGTCCAGCGCTTCGCGATGCGGTCGAGGTCCGCCTCGTAGCGGGCGATCGTGTCGCGGTCGCCGATTGCTGCCGCCCAGATCACGAATTCCGCCTTCGTGGCATAGGTGTCGAAGCGATCCACCGCGTGCTGGAACGCCGCGCGGGCCTCGGGCAGGTGCGAGAGCCCCGCGAGGCAGCGTGCGTGGAGGATCGCGACCTCCTCTGGCGTGTGATCCGGTACCTCATTGCGTAGCGACTCGAGGTGTCGCAGCGCGTCGGCGAACCGGCCGCATTCGGTGAACGCCATGGCGGCGCCGAGGCGGATGACCGGCTCGTCAGCGAAGGGGCCGGTCAGGCAGGTCTCGTAGTGCTCGGCGGCCTCGCGTGCCTCGCCCGCTTCGAGCAGTGCAGCCGCGAGGCGCATGCGGTTCTGCGCTGTGGGGGCATCCTCGAGCGCCGTGCGTGCGTCGCGGACTTCGCCACCCGGATCCATCGCGCGCGCCGCAGCGACCACCGCCCGTCGCGCGCCGCGTTCGAGCCGGGAATTGGGCAGGTACACCGCGAACGCGTAGACGATGCTGCCGAGCAGCGGGAACGCGAACAGCACGAACAGCCATTGCATCGGCTGGCCGTTCTTTACCGCGTGGACTGCGAAGAACAGGGCGACCGCCAGGTGCAGGCCGATTCCCAGTGGCATGTGTGCAACTCCATTGCGTGTCTCTGGAACCCCTGAATCCGGGGCCGCTGTCTCACGAACGCCTGTCTCTCCGGCGCCGGTCCGGAAGACGCTCGCGCCAGCCAGTTCCGGCATCGGCAGGTCTGATCGTCCGGCAGCGTGCCGTCGCGATCAAGCCCGCGCCCGCGCCCGAGCCGGCACGTGAGCCGCGCGTCGGTGCCCGTCGCGATGCCGGTTGAGTCCACTTCCGCCGGCCGCCACACTCGCGCCAGCCGGCGCACCCGTATGGGTAGGGATAGGTCCTGCCGGGGCGCAGTCTTCAATCGTTCTTCAGGGGAGAGTCCTATGGGTACCGCCGCACGTGTGGTCGTCCTGCCGCAGAAATTAGGGTCGCCGCTTCGCATCGAGGAGATCGACCTGCCGGATCCGGGTCCGTCCCAGGTGGTCGTTCGCCAGTTCGCCTCGGGCATCTGCCATTCGCAGCTGCATCAGATGCACCGCGAACGGCCCTATCCGGTGATCCTCGGCCATGAGTCCACGGGCGTGGTGCTCAAGAAGGGCAGTGCCGTCACCCACGTCAAGGAAGGCGACATCGTGCTGGTCACCTGGGTGCCGCGGGATGCCGCAAACAATCGCACCACCGTGCCGCCGTCTACCCTCAACGTGTCGGACGGTGTGGCGCGCTCGGAGAACGTGTTCACCTGGGCCGACCACACGCTGGCCGACGAGCGCTACGTGGTGAAGGTGCCGCAGGACATCGCCCGTGACGTGACCTCGATCATCGGCTGCGCGGTGATGACCGGTGCCGGCGCGGTCGTGAACACCGCCAAGGTGCAGAAGGGCCAGAGTGTCGCGATCTTCGGCGTGGGCGGCGTGGGCCTCTCTGCCGTCGTCGGTGCGAAGGTTGCCGGTGCGAACCCGATCATCGCCGTCGACCTCGACGACGCGAAGCTCGAGTTCGCGAAGAAGTTCGGGGCCACGCACGGCATCAATGCCGGCCGCGAGGACCCGATCGCCGCCATCCATGCGCTCACCACCCGAACCGACGCCTTCACCATCCTGCAGTCGCCCGTGTCCGGTGCGGACTTCACCTTCGACTGCATCGGCATCCGCAAGACGATGGAGCAGATCGTGCCCGCATGTCGTTCGGGCCACTTCGGCCATTGCGAGGGCGGCACCGCCGTGCTCGTGGGCGTGCCCGGCACGCCGGTGGAACTGCAGGCGATGGACATGCTGCTGAACGAGAAGAAGTTCATCGGTTCGATCGGCGGTTCCTGCTCGCCCGATCGCGACTTCCCGATGTTCCTCGACTGGCAGAAGAAGGGCGACCTCGACCTGGACGCGATGATCACGGCGCGCTACTCGATCGACCAGATCAACGAGGCGACCCACGCGCTCGAGACCGGCAAGATCAGCGGCCGCGCGATCATGGTGTTCGAGCACTAGCCCTCGCGGGACGGATGCGCGGCCGGGTTCCGGCCGCGCATGCCCGCACGCTACGCATCCCGAATCCACACGCCCCCTTCCATCGGCCAGCGGAGGATGTTCCCGTGGCAGACCTGCTTGCGCTTTCCGCGCGCTTCATCGATGAGGGCGGCGATGCGCCCGGCACCACCAACCGCGTCACCAACGAGCTGTCGGTGCTCGCCGATGGCGTGGCGGTCGTGGAGTCCTTCTCGCATTCCGTGCTGTTCGACACCGATGATGGCCTCGTGGCCTTCGACACCAGCGGAGATCGTACGGGCGGCAAGGTCGTGGAGGCGATCCGCGGCTGGTCCGGCAAGCGCTTCAACACGCTCGTGTACACGCATGGCCACATCGATCACGTGGGCGGTTGCGGCGCGTTCTGCACGGATGCAGCGCATCGCGGCCATCCCGTGCCGCGCATCGTCGGGCACGAGAACGTGCCCAAGCGCTTCGATCGCTACAACCTCACCAATGGCTACAACAATCTCATCAACACGCGGCAGTTCCGCGGCTTCCAGCGCCGCGGCTACGCGATCGGCGCGGGCATCGGCAGTTCCGAGCGCTTCCTGCCGGCCGATTCCGCGCGCCCGGACACGACCTACCGCGATGCGATGAGCCTCAGCGTCGGCGGCGTGGCGTTCGACCTGCGGCACGCGAAGGGCGAGACCGACGATCACACCTGGGCCTGGATCCCGAAGTACAAGGCCATCTGCGCCGGCGACTTCTTCATCTGGAACTTCCCCAACGCCGGCAACCCGCAGAAGGTGCAACGCTTTCCCGTGGAATGGGCGAAGGCCATGCGCGACATGGCGGGCATGGGCGCGGAGCTGTTCCTGCCTGCCCACGGATTGCCGATCGCGGGTGCCGAGCGCATCCGTGGCGTGCTGAACGACGTCGCGGAAGTGCTGGAGCAGCTGGTGTCGGAGACGCTGGCGATGATGAATGCAGGTGCAAAGCTGAACGATGTCATCCACAGCGTGAAGGTCGCGCCGGCACGGCTCGCGCGGCCCTACCTGCGGCCGCTGTACGACGAGCCGGAGTTCGTGGTGCGCAACATCTGGCGGCTCTATGGCGGCTGGTACGACGGCAACCCAGCGAACCTGAAGCCGGCGCGTGAATCTGCGCTCGCGCTCGAGCTTGCACAGCTCGCAGGCGGCACGGGTACGCTGGTGAAGCGCGCGCTCGAGCTGTCAGCGGCAGGCGATCACCGCCTTGCCTGCCATCTCGTGGAGTTCGCGGTGCTCGCGGCACCCGATGACCGTGCCGCGCATGCAGCGCGCGCGCAGGTCTACCAGGCGCGGCGCGACACCGAGACCTCGCTCATGGCCAAGGGCATCTTCGGCTACACGGCGGGAGAGTCGCTGGATCGCAGCGCGGACTGAGGAGCTCTCTTGACCGCGCGCTTGCGCGCGATTGGCAGTGACTCGATGTGCGCGCGCGATTGCGGCAAGTCAGGTACGCGCGCTGCGCGTGGCGGTGGTCCACCGGATGCAGGGCAGTCTGACGCCAGAAATGCGATTGGGCGGGGTGTTGCGCGATTCGGCCAGCTTCGGACTCGTGTTGCCGACGCCGGGGCGTCGGAACCCGGCCATCGAGGATGCAGGCGAACGTGAGCTCGCGTGTCACTGGTCGAACCGGATGTCGGCACGACATGGACCTGAGCGCTCGAGCGGTCTGCATGCAATGGTCGCTGGCGTGGCCTCGAGAGCCGGATCCGCGAAGCGCACACAACCATCTGCATCGCAGCGGGGCCATCGCTGCAGCGGCACTACGAGGGGACGAGCGAGATCGTTCTTGCCGGGAACGCGCGCCTGAGCTTCGCATCCATCGTGACGAGCTTCACATCCAGCTGCAGGGCAAGTGCGATGAACTCGCACTCGTACGCCGAGCAGTCGCTGTCGCGCACGAGTTCGAGGACGCGGTTCGAATCCACGTCGAACTCGCGACCGGCAAGCAAGGACTCGGCCTCGCGCTGGAGTTCGCGTGCCTGTTCGAACGCCAGGACCTTGCGGCGCATGAAATCCGCAAGCACGTTGCGAAACTCGCTGCGCCAGAGCACCGGCACAGTCCACTCGGCGTCATTCTGCAGCAGGGCCTCCGCATGCTTGGTGTGCGCCGAGGGCAGGTACAGAGAGGCAATGACGTTCGTATCGACCACGATCACGGGCGACCCGCACGCTTGAGTTGGTCGATGTCGTGCGCACTGAACTTCACCGTCGACAGGGATGCCCGAAGCGCGCGCGCCCGCGCGATGCGTGCGGCAGGTTCCACTCGGCCGGGGAGCAGCACCGCCTCCAGGCACACGATCGCTTCGCTGTTCAGGCTGCGCCGGTTGGCTTCGGCGGACGCCTTCAACCGCTCGTAGACGTCGTCTGGGATGTTCTTCAGCGTCAACGTGGTCGCCATTCGGCACCTCCATAATGGAACCACCCTGGTTGTTGGTCGACCGGGCGGTCACGCCGCCCGCCCCGGAATTTGTCGATGGATCGCACTTGGCGTGCTGCGCGCCCACCTCGCAGCGCGCATGTGTCGCCTGCCCAGGGTTCACGGGTTCGACGGCCAGAGCCGGGCAATGCTCCACTTCATGCCTCGTCGAGTGATCGTCGCCTGTCAGACGAGGCCGTTCTTCCCGAGCATGAAGTGGAAACGAGCAAGCAGCCGTCCACGTGAATCTCGGGCTCCTCGCGTGTCCGCACCCCGCCGACCGACACGGGCTTCTCCTTCGATGGCCCCGCCGCATGCCGGGTTCGGGAAGAAGGGGACGTTCGAGGCGCTGGCGCTTGCTGCGCTGCGGCTGGTTCGCGGGCGTGCCCGACAGCGCGAGCGAGGTGCTCGCGGCACCCGATGACCGTGGCGCGCATGCGGCGCGCGCGCATGTCTGCCAGGCGCGGCGCGACACCGACACCTCGCCCATGGCCAAGGGCATCTTCGGCTACAAGGCGGGAGAGTCGCTGGATCGCAGCGCGGACTGAGCCGCGAGCTTCTGGTGCTTTTCCGCGATCTCGCCGGCTTTCTCGTCGACCTCGCGGCTTTTCTCCTCGACCTCGCGGTCGCGCGCATCCACCAGCGCCTCGATGCGCGAGAACGCGAGGTAGAACACGAAGCAGCCGCAGATCACCAGCGCGCCGGCGAGAATGAAGTACCAGAACCAGCCGAGGGTCTCGGCGAGCACGCCGCCAACGGCAAGTGCCGCGTTGGCCGCGATGCTCACGGCGACCACCTGCACCGAGAAGTCGGTGCCCGCCTGGGACTTCAGCACCCACTTCATGCGCGATGCCGCGATCGCCACCTGCAGGAAGGTCGGCAGCACGATCGCGTTCAGTGTCACCAGGAACACGATGAGCATGCTCGGCGGCGTGAGCGAGCCCATCCACACGATCGGCGCGACGGTGGGCAGCATCAGGAATGCCGCGAGCAGGATGGTGCGCCGGTAGCCGATGCGCGAGAGCACCCACACCGTGACGGTGGCGCCGATCAGGGTGCCCAGCAGGCTTGCCGGCGCGAGGATCAGCGGCCCGATCTCCTTCGTGCTGAAGCCCATGTCCACGAGGTAGGCGACATACAGCGACGAGATCAGGGCGCCAACAAATCCAACGACCATCACCACCGGCAGCACGAGGTGCGCGTCGGGCCGTTTCAGCATCGCCAGCAGGCTCGGGCGTGGCGCGCCGAGGGTGCTGGCTGTGCCCGCGCGCGGCGTCTCACGGCGCAAGAGCGCCGGCAGCGAGAACAGCACCAGCAGCAGCGAGGCGACGATGGTCGCGTTGCGCCAGCCGTAGAGGCCATAGACGGTGACGATGCCGGCCATCGCCGAGAACGAAGCCACGTTGCGAGCGATGTCGAGCACGCCTGCGCCTGCGGCGCGCTCGGAATCCGAGAGGTGTTCCACCGTGTAGGCGTCCACTGCGATGTCCTGGGTGGCCATCACCACCGACTTCAGGGTCAGCAGGCCGATGATGAACCACAGGTGCGCGAGTTCCGGCTCGAAGAAGCCGACGGCGAGGTAGGCGAGTGCGCCGAGCGTGGTGCAGGGCAGGATCCAGGACTTGCGGCGCCCGAAGCGGGCACTGCCGATGCGATCGACGATGGGCGACCACAGGGGGCGCAGCCAGTTGGGCACGGCCGGCAGGGTGAACACCCAGAACATGTCGAGCGAGAGGCCCTTCTCGCGGTAGATCGCCGTGAGGATCAGGCCGAAGAAGGCAGCCGGGAACACCTGCCCCATCTGCAGGCCCAGGATGGCGGCGAAGCGCCAGAAGGTGTCGCTGTCGCGGAACACGTCGCGCATCGTGAACGCCGGCGGCGGTGCCGGGCCTACCGCCGTCAGCGTTGCCGCGCTGGCGGCGGCTTTGGCGGCGGGGAGTTCGTCGGTCAGACTAGCGGTCATGCACGTACCGGCGTGTTGGGGCCATGCCGAAGGCTGCCCCAGTTTGGCGTCGGCGAACAATCGAAGTTCCTGTGTTCATGCGGAGTTGCCAATGCCCATCGAAGTCCTGGTCTTGCTGGGACTGATCCTCCTCAATGGCGTGTTCGCCATGTCCGAGATCGCGTTGGTCACCGCTCGCAAGGGCCGTCTGCAGGCACTGGCCGGAGAGGGCGACCGTGGCGCCCGCGCGGCGCTGCAGCTGAACGAGGAGCCCACGCGTTTCCTGTCCACCGTGCAGGTCGGCATCACGTCGATCGGCGTGCTCTCGGGCATCGTGGGCGAGGCCGCCTTCGCCGAGCCGCTGATGCACTGGCTGCGCAGCCTGGGCGTCGAGCGCGAGTGGGCCTCGCTGATCTCCACCGGCCTGGTGGTGGTGCTCGTCACCTATTTCTCGATCGTGTTCGGCGAACTCGTGCCGAAGCGGCTCGGGCAGATGGGCGCAACCGGCATCGCCCGCGCGATGGCGCTGCCCATCCGCGGCCTCGCGCTGGCCTTCAACCCCTTCGTGCACCTGCTCACGGGCTCCACCGACCTGGTGCTGCGGCTGCTCGGCGCACGCAAGGATGGCGGCCAGCAGGTGACGGAGGAGGAGATCCACGCGCTGATCCGCGAGGGCCACGAGACGGGGGTGATCGACGAGCAGGAGCGCGCGATGGTGCGCAACGTGTTCCGTCTGGATGACCGGCAGATCGCCACGCTGATGACGCCGCGCGCGTCCATCGTCTATCTGGATCTCGAAGAGTCGCCGGAGGCCAACCTGCGCAAGGTGCTGGACACCGAGCACCTGCGCTTCCCGGTGGTCCGCGGCGGCTTCGCGAGCCTCGTGGGCATGCTCAGTGCACGCCAGTTGCTGACGCAGCTGGCGGAGCGCCGGCCGCTCGATTTCGCCGAGGGCATCGAGCCAGCGGTGTGCCTGCCGGAGTCGCTCAATGGCATGGAACTGCTGGAGACCTTCCGCGCCAACACCGCGCACCTCGCAATCGTGGTGGACGAATATGGCGACGTGCAGGGGCTCGTGACGCCCCACGACCTGCTCGAAGCGATCGCTGGCGAGTTCAAGAGCTCGGACGTCGACGACACCTGGGCGGTGCAGCGCGAGGACGGCTCCTGGCTGCTCGACGGCATGATTCCCGTGCCGGAGTTCAAGGATCGGCTAGGGCTCTCCGAGGTGCCGGAGGAGTCCCTGGGCCGCTACCACACGCTCGCCGGCATGCTGATCCTGCTGCTCGCGCGCCTGCCGCACACGGCAGACGTTGCGCGCTGGGGCGGCTGGCGCTTCGAGATCGTGGACATGGACGGCCGCCGCATCGACAAGGTGCTGGCGCAACGCGAGCCGGAGGTCGTGAACACGAGCGTGGCGGACCTGCTGCCGTGACGAGCGAGTCGACAGGGGTCGCGCCGGCGGTGTCGGCGCGGCGCGTGTACCTCTTGCTGTGTGGCAGCCTGGCGGCGCAGTCGCTCGGCCAGAGCGCGATGTTTGCCGTGCTGCCCTCGCTCGGGCGCGAGGTCGGGCTGCTGGAGATCCAGGTCGGCGCCATCATCGCCGCCTCGTCGGTGGTGTTCTTCTTCGCCGGGCCGTTCTGGGGGCGCGCGAGTGATCGCATCGGCCGGCGCAAGGTGTTCCTGCTCGGGCAGCTGGGCTACGTGATCGGCGGCTCGCTGTTCGCGGCGAGTTTCTGGCTTGCGCTCGAGGGCGTGATCGCGCCGATGTTCGCGTGGTTCTGCATGATCGCGGCGCGAATGACCCAGGCGACACTGATGTCGGCCTCGCAGCCCGCGGCAGGTGCCTACATCGCCGACATCACGGGCGCGGGCAGCAGGGCGAAGGGGCTCGCCAGGCTCGGCGCCGCCAACAACCTCGGCTCGATCGCCGGCCCCGCGATCGGCGGGCTGCTGGCCACCGTGTCGCTGCTCGCGCCCTTCGGGCTGGCCGTGCTGTCGGTCGCGATCGGTGGCCTGCTCGCCTACCGCTATCTGCCGTCGATACCCGCGCGGGCGATGGATGGCGTGCGTCCCAAGGTGAAGTTCACCGACCGCCGCGTGCTCAGCTGGGTGATCGCCGGTACCGCGATGTTCATGGGCGCGGCCGTGGTGCAGCAGACGCTGTCCTTCCGCATCCAGGATGCGCTGCAGCTGGATGCGGGTGCAGCCGCAGGGGCCTTCGGCACGACGATGATGGCCTCGGCGCTTGCCGGCCTGCTGGCGCAGACGGTGCTCGTGCAGCGAATCCGCCTCTCGCCCGCGGGCTGGCTGGCGCTCGGGCTGCCGCTGATCGCCGTGGCGCTGGTGATGATGGCAGCCTTCGCGTCGCTCTCGATGTTCATCGCCGCCAACGTGCTGATGGGATTCGGCATGGGCTTCGCAGGCGCGGGCTTCACCGCCGGTGCATCCCTCGCCGTGACGGCCGAGGAGCAGGGCGCGGTGGCCGGCGTGACGGCGGCCTGCTCGTCCGCAGGCTGGATCGTCGGGCCCCTGCTCGGTCCAGGGCTCTATCGCGTCGTGCCGGCGCTGCCGTTCCTGCTCACGGCCGGCATCGTGGCGGCGGTGTCGGTGTTCGTGGTCGTCTCCATGCGCACGTCGATGTCGTCGAGGTAGATCGCGCCAGCGGGGCTGCGATCGAAGCGCAGCGCGATGCGGATGATGGCGCTGGCGTCGACGCCGGCGAAGCGCGAGATGGGCAGGGTGTAGCGCTGGAACACCGGTTCGCTGGCAGGCGTGCTGTCCAGCACGCCTGCCTTGCGTGTCGTCACCTCCACGGGTGCGCGCAGCGGTGCGATGGCCGCCAGCGCCACGCTGGCGCTGCGCCCATGTGCATCCGTCAGCAGCACGCTGAGGTCGAGCGTGGCCGGCATGGTCCATGCGGCGTCTTCGTCGCGCAGTGGGGAGGTGTCGGCCATGGCGAGCGAGAAACCCAGGCTGCTGATGGGCGCGGGTGTTCGTGCGGATGCTGCCGCGAGCACGATGGCGTACTCCGGCGCCGGGGCCCGTGGTTCTCGTTCCCAGCCGAGCAGCGCGACCGCGGAGTCTCGGCGTGCCCACTTCAGGTCGGGTTCGAGTTCGCGCCAGCGCGTCAGGCCGTGCGCCTCGATACGCGCGTCAGGCGCCGTGGCGCTGCCGAGGTCGGCGTCTTCCTCGTAGTCCGCCAGCGGCACCGCGGCACCGCTGCGATAGTCGCTGACGAGTTCCACTGCGGCGCGGGCAGGCGCACCGGTTGTCGCGCCGAGCGGCCACGGCGGTTGCCGCGGTGCGGTAGCGAAGATGGCCTCGTAGTCGGTACGGCCGCGCAGGCTGGCTTCGAGGAATGCCATGAACAACGAGCGCGCGATGGCGCGCTGGGCCTCGGCGTCCATGATCGGCACCAGGTTCAGCAGCATGCCGAACGGCCAGCCTGCATCGTCGCGCCCCCAGGCCGTGTTGAACTGGCCATGGTTGGCGCCGACCACGTACAGGCTGGCCTTGAAGCAGTTCGTGCAGGAGTCGAAGCGTGCTCGCGCGTACTGCCGGCTGCCGGTGAACGACTGCACGTCGCCATCGTGGCTGCCGTGGATGGCGAGGTAGCTCACGTCGCGCATCGGCGTGGGCTGGGTGCGCGGGTCGTACTGATCATCGACGGGCGCGATGGCGATGACGGCGCGTATGCCGAAGCCGTAGTCGAACGCCAGCCGCGCGTCGTCCGGGTAGCGCGACAGCTGATTGAAGTGCGCGGCCTCGGCAACGGCCTCGCCGCCACGGGAATGGCCGATGAGGGCGACGCGTGCGAGGTCCACGCGCCGGTGAAAGGGATTGCCGGGCACGGCGTTCCAGGTGCGGAACTGCCGCAGGTGCTCGAGCAGCAGCCAGCCGCGCGCATCGTTCTCCTGCTCGAGCCCGCCCTCGAGCGCGCCCAGCAGGTCTGCGGTGGCGCTGTTCAGGAAGTTCTGGTCGACAGACACGGCGATGAATCCGCGCGATGCCATGTGCCTGCCCAGATAGGCGTAGCCGGTGTCCGAGAAGTCCTCCATGGCGTGGTTGCCGTGCACGATCAGCACCAGCGGGAACGGCCCGTCGCCATCGGGGTACCACACGCGGCCCTGCAGCGGCAGCGCGCGTGCATCGAAGCCCCACCAGCGCGTGCGTGCCCAGCCTGCAGCGCCGTTCCAGCCATCGATCAGCCGCGAGCCGTCGACGGGCCGCGTTTCCAGCGTTGCGCCTTCGGCGTACTCGCTGCGATGGCGATCGCGACCGCTGCCGTAGGTGAGCACGCGTACGCGATGCGGGCCGGGAAGGCCCGGGTCGGGCAACGTGGCCGCTGCTGCGGCCGGCAGCGGCGGCCGGATGGATGCGTCGTCTTGAACCCAGCCAGGCAGAGCCAGCGCCACGACCAGCGCAAGCAGGCTGCCGCTGCCCAGCAGCAGGGCGATGCCTGATGGCCAGCGCGGCGCCCCCGCACGTAGCCCGGCGATGCCGCCGCCAAGCAGGGCTGCCCCGAGCGCGAACCACAGGCACAGCAGGGCGATGCCCCCGGGTGCATATCCATTGGTCACGAGAGTGACGAGAAGCGTCGCCACGATGAGCCACAGCCCCCACCAGGTCGCCAGCCGGCCGCGCCGCAGCAGGGCCGTCAGCAGCAAGCCCGCGACCGCAGTGCACAGGGTGATGACAACGCCGAGGCCGACACCCAGGGCACCTTCGAGGCTCACCGGCGGAGCCAGCAGCGCAAGCGCGACTGCGCCCAGCAGCAGCGCGCCGCCGATGCGCAGCGCGCGCCCTGCGCCGCGTGCTGTCTCGGGACGCGGCTGCGCGGCTCGCCATCCGGCTTGCAGTGCGGCGCGAAGGCGTGCGCCAATCGAGATTCGATTCACCGTGCGGCTCCGCCATGTCGCTGCCGCAGTCTATGGGGCAGCGAGGCCCCGAGCACCCGAGCACTGGCCGTTCGCCAGCGGGATTGTCCTGGCGCTCAGGCCGCCTGCGCATCCATCGCGGACAGCAGGGCCAGCACGTCGCACACGCGGTTCGAGTAGCCCCATTCGTTGTCGTACCAGGACA
>SXGT01245901.1_pt1 | contig 12793 bp, 17 predicted proteins | sample 3176221 | NCBI WGS metagenome assembly SXGT01 (sample SAMN11356862, study PRJNA531348) | freshwater metagenome | isolation source: freshwater sample F1-120 | place: China: Fuxian Lake, Yuxi | collected 2017-12-25
GAGTCCGACCTCAGCCTCCAGTCCCCTGATTCAGCGGCATCCGAGGATGTCCGGGGGAGTTTGCGTTTCCGGGCAGAGCGCGCGTCGCCAGTGTCCATCCAGGCCGATAGCGTCCGAGGAAGTGCCCCCAACGCGAGGCGATTCTGGGGGGATTTTTTCGAGGCGCTCCGATTGCTCATTCGTCGTCTGTGCGAGGCCCGGGGTCGGTGAGCGCCGGGCTGGTACCAAAATTCGCTGCACGCCCGTGCACACCGGGCTCGAACCCGCGCGTCACCACGAAGGGCGCGCCGACGAATCGCCTGAGACTCGCGGGGTCACAGACCAACGCCGAGCGCGGTCGACTCGTGTCCGACGATGTCAGCGCACCACATTGCGCATCATATGATGCTAGCCTTGATGTCCAACTGGAGGGATCTGTACGTGCGGACAACGATCAACATCGATGACGATCTACTCGAGCGTGCTACCCAGTTGGCCGGTCCGATGGACCGGACCACACTCATTGGCGAGGGACTGAAGGCCTTCATCGAGCGCGAGAGCGCACGGAGGCTCGCCCGCCTTGCTGGGTCGGAGCGCGCCCTGAAGGTGGCGCGGCGTCGGCGGTCGGCACCGTCGGCGTGATCCTCGTCGACACCTCTGTATGGGTCGATCACCTGCGTTCCGGGGTGCAGGACCTCATGACAGAACTCGATCATGGCGCGGTGCTGATGCATCCGTTTGTGCTGGGTGAGTTGGCGTGCGGCAATCTGCGCAATCGCGCCTCGCTGCTCGGCTTGCTGGGCAGTCTTCCGTCAGCGGTCGCAGCGACTGACGCCGAGACGCTGGTCTTCATCGAGCGGCGAGCCTTGCACGGAAAGGGCATTGGCTATCTGGATGCGCACCTGCTCGCATCCGTGCAACTTACAAACGGCGCAACGCTCTGGACCCGGGATCGACGCCTGCGTGGAGTCGCAGAGAATCTTGGCTGCGCATTTCAGTCACGGGGCATGCACTGACAGCCCTCGTGAAACGAGTGTTCGGCTTGGGGGCATGAATCGCCGGCAAGGTGAAGCGACTCGCACTTGGGACCTTCCCCGGCGTCCGACTAAAGGACGCCCGCGAACGTCGTGACGAAGCGCGAGAAATGATGCTCCGCGGTGTGGATTCGGGCGAGCATCGGAAGGCAGTCAAGGCCGCCACTACGGAGTCGTCAGTCAACAGCTTCGAGGTGGTCGCTCGGGAGTGGGCTGGTCGGCAGGCATCCGTGTGGGTCGGGAGCACCTGCAAGAGAACACTGCGTCGATTCGAGCTCGACGTGTTCCCGTGGATCGGTGCGCGCGCGCTCGCGAGCGTCACCGGTAGTTGTCAACGAAGTTTTCGCCTCGAAGGAGTAAGTCAGGCTGCTGCTTGGGTGGGTTCAGTCTCCTTGCGTTGTTGACGATCAGGGTTGAGTTGAACGGCGTCGATGAAGCCCCGGTTGCGGGTGTGCCTCGACCGCCGCGCGGGGTTGGCCTGACGGGCGCGCGCGTAGACGGTCGCGCGGTTCGCCAGCAGTACAGGGTCGTCGCCACGATGCCATTGTTCGGGGGTGACGAACCTGATGGTGCTGTGCCGGTGCTCGCTGTTGTACCAGTGCACGAACGCGGTCACCCAGTGCCGGGCAGCCAGCAGGTCGGCGAACGGTTTGAGCGGGAACTGGGGCCGGTACTTGAGGGTCCTGAAGAGTGACTCTGCGTAGGGATTGTCGTTGCTCACCGAGGGCCGACTGCGTGAGGCAGCGACGCCCAGCCGCTGCAGGGTGACCTGACCCGGCGGGATGCCCTGGCGGAGACAGATGTCCTCGAGCAGCTGCCCAGCAAGTGCTGCGCTCTCGCAGTCGAATACCTGCCAGCCGACGATCTTGCGGCTGAACAGGTCCTCGAAGAGGTACAGGTAGAAGTACTCACCGCGCACGATCCTGGGCAGGTAGGTGCTGTCCCAGCAGTAGATCTGATCGGGTGTCGAGGCCAGCAGCGCGCGTGGCTTGCTGCGCGGATGCGGTGCCTTCGCGACACCGCGATGCGTGGCCTGTCCGACCTCATGCAGCAGCCGAAACAGTGTGGATTCGCTGCAGAGGTACTGACCTTGGTCAGCCAGTCTGGGCACGATCTGACTGGGCGGCAGGTCCTTGTACGCATCACTGTTGAGCAGGGTGAGCGCGGCCTGGCGTTCCTCGGCGCTGAGCTTGTTGTGCGGGCACACGGGGTGCCGCTGCCCGGCGACGCGACGGTCGCCCACCTGTACTGACTGTTGCTGCCAGCGCTGCACGGTGCGCTCGCTGAGCCCGATCTGCGCACAGGCAGGTGCCAGGCGAGCACCGTCCCTGCAGGCGTCATCAACAAGGCCCAGCAGGGACTGACGCTCGGCGGGCGAGCTCATCTGTCCCCGTCCTCCCACAGCGCCTGGAACTTCTCTTGGAGCACCAGCAGTGCCGCGGCTTCTGCCAGCGCCCGGTCCTTGCGGCGCATCTCGCGCTGCAGTTGTTCGTGCCTCGCCTGCAGCTCGCGCAATGCCGTGGCTGCCTGACGCTGGGGGACGGCGTTGTCCGCGCTCGTTGTGCAGAAGTCCTGGTTCCACTGCTGCAGCTGGTGCTCGAACAGGCCCTTCTCGCGGCACCAGGTGTGCAGTGCGGGACCCGACAGGGCATGGCTCTCGTGAAGTGCCAGAAGGCGTTGTGGGGCGCTCCATTGGGACGCAGCGAGGTTGTCCGGCAGTACCGCCGCATGCGGCGGTACTGCCGGCACCCGAGGCGTCGCCTTGAGCCAGCCCCTCAGGGTCCCGACGGTCAGATTGAGTTCACTGGCGATCGATCCCAGCGTGCGCTCGCCACGCTGCCTCGCCTTGCTCAGCGCCTGTTCCCTGAACGCCAGCGAGTCGGGGGTTCCTTTCCTGTCGTGTCGCTCCGGTGCGGTTCATCCGCGTGAGGGAAGAGGCGACAACTAGCCTGACGCAGGGGGATGGATGCACAAGGTCGAAATCTGTACGCGCAGGTGTACTGCGCCCGCGGTGACACGGAGAACAGGATCAAGGCGCAGCAGCTGTCGCTGTTCGCGGACCGGACCTCGTGCAGTGCGATGAAGGCCAATCAGCTGCGGCTGTACTTCTCCTCGTTCGCCTACTGCCTGTTGCAGGCGATGCGCCGTCTTGCGCTCAGTGGCACGGAGATGGCGACCGCCCGGTGTGGAACGCTGCGCACGAAGCTCCTGAAGATCGGTGCGCGCGTACGGGTATCGGTGCGGCGCCTGTAGGTCTCGATGCCGACTGCGTATCCCTACGCGGCTTTGTTCATCGACGCCCACCGCCGGCTGCAGCGCCTGCCGCTGCGCATCTGACCCCCACACGCTCCGGACAAGCAGGCCATCCGACCAGGCCGGAGGGTCAGACTTGACCTGCGGTTGAAGGAGTTGGCGCAAACCAGCCCAAACTGCGCCCACCGCGCGAACACGCGACGCCATTGGCGTGCGGGCTCGCCGCCAATAACCGCTGGCGGCAATCCATCACGCGTAGACCCGGCATCATCCCACGCAGAGACACCCCAACCAGCCGTGTGAGAGAAATGCGGGCTAGAGGTGATTCCGAACTGCGGGCACTATGCCATGCAGGCCTACCCGCCGTACTTCTTCCGGATCCTCGAGCGATTCCTGCGCCAGCACGGCGCGTAGCGCGCCGGCAGCGGAGCATCGCGGTTGGTGACGTCTGCAGGAGTCGCAGCCCAACTGCATACACCCCGATGCATACTGATGCACACAATTCGGGTTCGAGCCCCGACCGCTCCGCCAATACGATCCCGGAAGGATCAACAGGTGCCGCGCGACAAACAGGATAGGCGCTCAGGCTGCTTTCAGCAGGCTGCCAACGACGTATCGAGCGAACGCGCCGCGGCACCCCTCGAAAACCACTTGAAGTGCCAAGCCCAGGCGGTCATTGGCTGCGACAGCTGTAGATGAGGTGGGCATGCCTCTCGTTCAGTCGGCTATCGACGAGAACGTGACGCAAACCCGGAAATGGCCGCGCCAAATGCGAGAAGGGCGAAGGCCGACGGGCCCGGAACTTGGCTCGCTCCCCCATCTCCGCGCCAGACAAAGTTATCGATCTCGAAAGTGCTGGTCGAGAACCCGGGCCCAAGCACCTGATTCACGATGCGGACAGAGTTCGAAGTCGATCCCCAGGCCAAGGCGGTCAGCAGGCTGTTGTCCAGCGCGCCATCGAGGTAGGCGTTGGCCTGACGCGAAGATAGGTCGTAGAAGAGATCGACATGGTGGCGGCCCGTCATGCGCGAGTCGAACCGCAGTATGGTCGGTACGTCCAGGAACTGAGTGACCACGGCCCCTGTATCCGCCCAGTAGTCGAATCCGACGTAGTGCACGATGGAGTCTGGCGCAGCAGACCTGAACCACTGCAACTGATCGTCGAGTTCGAACAGAAGCGATCGGCCATCCAGATGCGCCGACTCGATGTTCGTTGCAGCGCCGAATGGCGCTCCGAACGCCACGCCGCCTCCCGTTGAGCCGTCCTCGAAGTCGGACATGTAGTACGTGACCGGAGCGCCTTGCGCCGAATGCGCAATTGACAGGACAAGCGCCGCAGCCAAGGCGGTAGTGAACGTCTTCATTGGTAGTCCTTTCACAGGTAGTCCTTTCACAAGCGGCGCTTCCGGCGCCGTTGCCAGCGTCCCGGGTCGAGCGGACTGCTCTCGGATCAGACGGGCACAACCAGCGCGTTGTACGCAAAGCTCATCGCAGTGGGACTCGAGGCGATGAACCCCATCACACATTGCGCTTTGCCTGCTCCCGTTCCGTTTGCCGCTCCACGGCGTGACGCACGACCTTGCGCAGATGTTGCGCTCCGACGGAGAGGCGGATCAACCACCGAACCGCCGTGGCATGGCCACACAGTTGCCGTGCGCGAAACATGATTCATGCTCGAGACCATGGAGCAACGCGAATGCACCACCGTCCGAGCATCGGGAGCGGGCGTCCGCTATCCGGTCTCGCATGCCTCGACGGCGTGGCAATGCAGGGGTTTCGACCCGCCCGGCGTCGCCGTGCTCGAGCACGGCGTGGCCATGCTCACGCAGCGCCATGCCGGTAACGATCACGGACCTGCACAGCACTGGTCAGGTGAACGCCCCTGACTGCCGCGGGTCGGCTGAGTGCTTCCGGAGGGTTTGCCATGACGACGATCGCCAACCGCCTCTCCATCGTCGTCGTGATTGGCGCCCTCGCGCTCGGCGGTCACGCCCACGCGGCGGACGATCCAACGGCGTGCGTCGCCTGGTATCCGAACGCGTGGCTCGAGCTGACTCCGCACTGCGCGCACCATCCCATGCAGGCCTGCCCCCGTACTTCGTCCGTATCCTCGAGCGATTCCTGCGCGAGCAGGTTGCGTAGCGCGCCGGCAGCGGCGGCGGAGCATCACGGCTGGTGCCGTCTACAGGAGTCGAACCCGAATGGTGTGCGCCCGGGTGCATCGGGGTGTACGCAACCTGCTGATTCGAAGAGAAACCGGTGCACAGCGGCGCACCACGATGCGCACTGCGGTGGGATGAAAGTGGGATGGCGAGCAGTCGACCATCGCGATCGAACGGCAACATCGTCGCCAGCCGTTTCCCAGGTCGACGTCTCGAATCGGCAGCCAGCACGGACGCAGATTCGATCGCACACAGGAAGACACTGTGGCCTGCGGAGCGACTGGTTTACGCGCGGCACCGAAAGTCGACCACGCACGTACTGAGGTGCCACCAGCGCCTGTCGTCGGGCTCGCGGTGCCGGCACCGTCGGCCGATGCAAACCCGTGCCGCCGACCAGGCATGCGCACCGAACCCGATCGACCCATCATCGGCCCCCGGGGCGGTGCGCTACCAGCGCCATCACCAGGAAGAGACCGTCCTGTTTCGCCTCGTTGAACAACACTTCCCGGCCTTCCAGCGCCGGCTTGCCGAGCGCGAGCGACCGCTGCCCGGGTTCGTGCTCGACAAGTTCCCCGGCTACCTTGCCTGCGACCCACCGGCCCACGGCACCCATGACCTGGATGGATCGCCGTGTGACGGCCACCTGCTCAGGGTGTTCGCGATCGATCTCGCTATCTGTCCGGATTGCGGCGGGCGGCTGCGGGTCTTCGCCGACGCAACGAGGCCGGATGTGATTCAGCGGAGACTGGCGGCCGTCGCACGGAACACGTAGCGACGCAGCAGGGGCCGCCGGCACTCAGCGTCGCCACGGATTCGCAGGCCTTTCACTGACGCTCGCGACCGCACGGGGTCTTCAGACTCGTCCCGAAGAACTGCAGCTTCCGCGTCGCCGATCCCGCGTGTGCGCGTTCTGCCCTGTCCGGCGTCAGCCTGCAACCCATGGCCTGCAACCCATGGCCTGCAACCCATGGCCTGCAACCCATGCCGCGCCCACCGGTCGAGCCAGCGTCCAGTTCCGGCGTAGCCGGAGTTCGCTTCATACTCCGACGGCGTCGATGACCTGCGGTTTGTGCTGCCTATGCACTGCCTGGCGTCCGCAGGGCCTATGTCTTCGCGGGCGATGGTATGCGCAACGTCTACGCCATCGATCTCACGAACGACGACCGAACCGTCGCCCTGGATCGATGCCCGACGTCCACGTGGTTCAACCTGCTCGCCAACGGCGCCTCGATCGAGCTCGATGTCTCCGAGGACGGTGCCACGGTCTTCATGGGCATTGGCCCCATCGCCCGCTGGCAGGTGGGCGCCACGATGTGCGACGTTCTGCCGCTATCCGAAGGCAATATCGTGCTCGACTTCGTGGCCACAGCCAACCGCACGCTGCTTGCCTCGACCTTCGCGACGCTGACACGCATTGACGACACGACCGGTGCCAACGTGGTCATCGCGCCGTGATTCGCGTGCGCCTGTGGCGGCACGTTCACTGCAGCACCACCGGCAGCGAGAGCAGCGAACGATCAACCACGCTGGCGCTCCAGGCGTGCTCCCCGGCGCCAAGACGCAGCCTTGGAAATCGCTCGAGCACCCCCGTGAAGGCAACCCGTGCTTCTGCTCGCGCAAGCGCCGAGCCAAGACAGAAGTGGATGCCGGCGCCAAAGGCGATGTGCGGGTTGGGCTCGCGCCGGACATCGAGCTGTTCCGGCAGTCGAAAGACTGCTGGATCGTGGTCCGCGGCAAGGATACCGAGCCACAGGTGCTGGCCTGCCGCGATCTCGTGCCCGCCGATGACGACGGGCGAAACCGGCACGCGGATGAAGGTCTTGGATGGTCCGTCGATGCGCAGCAGTTCCTCGACGGCCGACGGCATTCGCGATGGATCGTCGCGCAGCAGGGCCAGCTGGTTCGGGTTCTGCAGCAGCGCACGGATGCCAGAACCGAGTAGTGCCGAGGTCGTGTCCTGGCCCGCAAAGAGCAGCATCGAGCAGGCGCCGATGATCTCCGATTCCGTCCAGCGCTCGTCCGTCGACGACGCGATGAGGATGCTGAGCAGGTCATCGCCGGGTTGTGCTCTCTTCGCGGCGATCCGGTCGCGGAAGCGTGCATAGAACGAATCGCCTGCATGTGCCACGGCGTTCAGGTAGTCCTCGCCGCGCGACGATGCACCGTAGATGAGCCTGCCGAAATCGCGTGTCCATGCACGCAGGTACTCACGCTCGCTCAACTCGATGCCCAGCAGGTCGCAGATCACCATCGCCGTCAGTGGCTGCGCAAAGGTCGCCACGAAATCGCACTCGCCGTACATCTGGTCGAGCAGTACGCGTGCATGCTGCTCGATGCGTGGCACGAGGCGCTCGACCATGGTCGGCGAGAACGATCGCCGCACCGGGTCGCGCAGGCGGGTATGGGTGGGAGGATCGTTGAACAGCATCCAGCCATCGAGCAGGCTCATGGCGTGCTGCAGTAGCGCTCCATGCTCCGCAAGCATGCGCTTGCGGAATGTCCCGATCCCCTGCGCGGTGGACAGCGAGCGGTCCTTGAAGGCACGGTCGACATCGTCGTAGCCGGTAAGGATCCAGACCTTGTGGCGCGGGCTCCAGAACACCGGGTCGTGCTCGCGCAGCCGACGGAAGAAGGCCTGCGGATCACGAACGGCGTCGGCACTCAGGAGGTCGTCAGGCGGCAGCACGAGTATTGTGGTCCCAGGCGGATGGCGAGCCCGAGAACATACGTTGGCGCTGGTCGTCGAGTCCACTCCTGGCCCCGCACGCCTGCAGCGCATGGCAGCGACGAACCAGCACATGGGCCATTGCACTGGGCGATCGGGAACACCGGCACCTTGATGGCGTGCGCGTGCAACGAATGCACTGGTGGCGTGGGCTCACCCAGTTGGGTCATTTCCATGCGAAGCCCGCCCAGTATCCTGCGTGCTTCCGGAACCGTCATGCGCAAGGTGCTTCATGAACTCGAGTCGATCGCACGCGATGCCCGCGCTGCCCACGGATTCACAGCCGTCGACCGACGACATCCGAATTGCCGTGGTCGATAGTGAAGAAGCGCGCGAGGCACTCTTCAGGTTCCGGTACGACATCTACGTACGCGAGATGCATCGCCCGCAGAAGCATGCGGATCACGCGCGTGGACGGCTCGCGGATCCGCTCGATGCGAACGCCATCAACCTCGTTGCCTGGCAGGGCGATCGCATCGTGGGCTGTGTGCGAATGAGTTTTCGCCGGTGATGGCGGGCTCGAAGCCTATGCCACCCTCCATGACATGGCACTGCATTCGCCCGACTACCCGGTCGGCGTGGGCATCGTGACGCGACTGATGCTGGCCAAGGAGCTACGCGGCGGAGGCCTCGCCACACGCATGATCCGCATGGCCTACCGTGTGTGCCTGCAGCAGGGGGTGCGCCACGCGTACATCGATTGCAATGCCCACCTGACAGCGCTGTTCCTGCGCTGCGGATTCGTTGCCCACATCGGGAAGAGCGAGCATCCCGAGTACGGCCTCGTGCAGCCGATGCGACTTGACCTGCATGATGAAGAGCATCTCGAGCGCGTTGGCTCGCCCTTCCTGCCGTTGCTGCGCACGCTCGGGAAGCAATCGCGCAGTCGTTCGATGCAGCATTTGCGGCCTTCGATGCATCGCCCGTGATGCGTCGCCTCGTCGAGGGTCGGCTCACGCTGCATCACTACGCATCGATCCTGCGCGTGATCTACCATTGCACGAGGGAGAACCCGCAGATACAGGCACTTGCGGCCGTGTACTTTCGTGGCGCGGACCCTGACCTCGTGCAGGCGTTCTTCAAGCATGCGAGCGCGGAGATCGGGCACGACCGGATGGCGTTGGCGGACCTCGTGGCTCTTGGGCACGACAGCTCGCGGGTGCCGATGTGCATGCCGCTGCCGAACACGACTGCGCTGGTGTCCTTCCCGTTCTACCAGATCGTCTATCGCAACCCGATCAGCTACCTTGGCTACCTCTACTTCCTGGAGCACATGCCGACGCGCGGGGGTGCGACCTATGCCGCCGCGCTGCTGGCCTGTGGTGTTCCTCGCAACGCGCTCGGCTTCCTTGCAGAACACACGTCGGTCGACGTCGCGCACAACGCGCTCATGCGACGCTATGTCGAAGCGCTCGTGCGCTCCCCGGCGGACCTGGCGGACATGGCCTATGCCATCCGCGTCACGAGTGTCCTGTATGGGAACATGCTTGCAGGCGCAGTGGACGCGGCCGGCCGCCAGGAGGTGCCGGTGCCGGACCACGGCGAGCTCGCGCGCATGCTCGCGGAGGCGTGAGCTAGGCGTAGACTCGGGCGCAGGCACACGAGGTATCGCGCATGCGCATCATCGACGTCGACGCCCACGTCCACGAACCCGTGGACTGGCTGCAGGTAACAGACCCGGGCCTTGCCGCGTTGCTTGGTCCTCCTGAGCGTTTCATCGACATCGCAGCCACGCTCTTCGGCATTGGCAACCCCGCGGTGTCGCAGCTGCCGGAGACTCAGCAGCCGCAAGGCGCCTGGGACACGGTGCTGCCGGGCTTCGTCCGCCACCTGCAGATGACCGACGAGCGGCAGCCCGCTCGCCACGACGCGCTGGCGGGCGACGCAACCTGCGATCCTGTTGCGCGGCTTGCGGTGTGCGATGCGGTAGGCATCGACATTCAGTTCCTCAATCCCTCGTTCCTGGCGAACCCGGTCATCCAGGCGGCGCGTGTGCGCAGGGGCGACCTGATTCCGCGCATCCGTCAGGCCTGGAACCGCTGGGCGATGGACCTGGTGCATGGGCATGCTGCCCGCCTGTTGCCGGTGACGCAGCTGGACCTGAATGATGTGCCCGGCGCGATCGCCGAGATGACGCGCATGCGCCGGTTGGGCAGCCGTGGCTTCGCCATCAGCGAGTCCCCGGTGGGCGTAGGTCGTTCGGCGCTGCCGCGATCACTCACACATCCCGATTTCGAGCCCCTGTGGTCTGCTGCGGAGGACCTCGGCATGGCGGCCATCGCCCATGTCGGTTTTTCGCGCGAGCGCATCCAGTTCGGCTGGGCCAACAATGGCGCCGCTGACCTCAGCACCTACAGCCTGCTCAACATGGTCATTGCGCCGCAGCTCGCGCCGCAGTTGCTGCTTGGTGCGCTGGTACTCGATGGCGTGCTCGAGCGGCATCCGAAACTCACGGTGATCGTCGAGGAAGTGGGCATCTCCTGGTTGCCACACCTGGTCGGTGTTCTCGACCACGCGGTGGGTCGCAGGGTGCAGTCGCAGCTCGCTGACGGTGAGTTCAGGCCGGATTTCGCCGGCGCTGCCTACCGCTTGCCGCTGGCGCCCTCCGAGTACCTGAGCCGGCAGGTGATGGTGACGCCGCTGGTGGTGAACGAACCGCTGCGGCCAGTGCTCGACCGTGTGCCGGCCGAGATGCTCTGCTTCTCGAGCGACTATCCCCACGTCGAAGGCACGGCATCTGCCGTCGCGATCTGCGAGCGGCAGATTGCTGACGTCGCACCTGCAGTGCGCGAAGCGTTCTACTGCGGGCTCGCCGCCCGCATCGGGCTCTAGCGCCGGCGCGTAACCGCGACAGGTCCAGGCGCATGCAGCAGCGCTTGCAGGCACGCGCTGCCGTTGCGACAGTGCCCGCGCGTCAGCCGCTGGCGCCATCGCCCATGCTGGAGCGGACCTTGTACGTGCGCGAGCGCGCGAGCGCCGAGAAACCCGACCTGCCGAAGCTCGCGACGCTCGGCCTGCTGCACATGGGCCAGTACTTCCCGCAGGCGCTTGCCGGCGTCACGTTGCCGTTCCTGCTGCGCAAGGAAGGCCTGCCACTGGAGATGTTCTGGCTGCTCGCGCTGCCGACCGTGCCGCGCGGGCTCAAGTGGCTGATCGCACTGCTGGTGGACAACCACGGCAGCGCGCGCTTCGGGCGCCGCAAGTCGTGGATCCTGCCGTGCACGATCATCGGCGCGAGTGCCTACCTGCTTCTTGCGTTCGTCCCGCCGTCCCTCGCCATGCTGCATGTGGTGGTGTCGACGCTGGTGGCGAAGTCGTTCGTGATGGCGGCGCAGGATGTCGCCGTGGACGCCTATGCCGCGGAGGCAATGACGCCTGCAGAGCGGCCGCTCGGCACGGCCATCATCAATTTTCTTGCGGTGCTGGGCACGATCGTTGGCAGCGGTGCCGTTGCGCTCGTGGCCCGATTCGGCTGGCAGGCAACGATGATCGCGGCCTCGACCCTGCTGCTGCTGGCGGCATTGCCCGCACTGCTGCGTGCCGAGCCGGTACCGCCGGCCGCAACGCGCGCGCGGCAGGCGCGTGGCGAGCGCGCCAGTCTGCGCCGCGCACTCGCGCGGCCCGAGGCGCGCATGGTGTTGCCGTGCATGGCGGTGTTCGGCTTCGGCGCCGCCTTCCTGCAGTCGATGCTCGGTCCCTTTTTCGCCGACAAGGGCGTTTCACTCACCCAGTTCGGCATCGTCGGGCTCTTCGCAGGTGTGCTCGGTACCGGTATCGGCGCACTGCTCACGCCCTGGCTCGTGGCCCGCATCGGCCTCGCGCGCACGGCGATGGTCGGGCTGGGTGGCATCCTGCCGATCCAGGGTGGAGCGTTGGCGATGGTGGCGTGGATGCCTGGGGTGCCGCCGCTGCCCGCACTGGTCGGCATCGGCGCCCTCGTGTTCATTTCCCTCACCCTGTATGACACCTGCGTCGGCATCTCCCGATTCCAGTGGGTCTCCGTTGCGCAGGCGGGTACTGACTACAGCCTGCAGTCGAGCGTCCTGAACCTCGGCGGCTGGGCTGCCGGTTCCACTGCCGGGCTGCTGGTGGCACACGTCGGCTGGGTGTTGTTCTTTCCGCTCGCGGCGCTGTTCGTCGTCTGCGGTGGCCTGCTTTACCTTCACGTGCTGCCACAGGTCGATGCGCTCGTGCTTGCGCGTGCGCCTGACGAAGGAGGGCAGCCAACGGCGAGTGGTCGCGAAGCGGATTGAGCACCTGGCTGCCGCTGTCGATCGTTCGCGCTCGTGCCTGCACAGACTCGCTCATGCGTGCACGTGGTCGCCTGGCGAGACGGACAGGGATGCATGCGGCGTGGCACTCTCCGGGCGAACAGCGGCGAGGATCCGACGATGGAATTCCAGGGCAGGATCGCGGCAATCACGGGTGCGGCGAGCGGCATCGGCGCGGCGTGTGCGCGCGAGTTTGCACGCCGCGGCGCGCGCGTGGCGGTGATCGATCGCAATGCGGCCGGTGCGCAGGCGATTGCGGCCGAGATCGGCGGCCTTGCGGTCGCCTGCGACATCGCACGCGAGCAGGATGTCGTGGCGATGGTGCGCAGCGTCGAGTCTGGCCTCGGGCCGATCGACATCCTGTTCAAC
>SXGT01778912.1_pt1 | contig 12792 bp, 10 predicted proteins | sample 3176221 | NCBI WGS metagenome assembly SXGT01 (sample SAMN11356862, study PRJNA531348) | freshwater metagenome | isolation source: freshwater sample F1-120 | place: China: Fuxian Lake, Yuxi | collected 2017-12-25
CCAGCTGAGCTACGTAGCCACAGGGACGCGAACTGGAAACCGCGAAAAGCGGGCCGCGGATGATCGGCAGGGCGCACCGGGCTGTCAACCTCTCGGTTCATGTTCTGCTCAACCGCGGTCTGCATGCCCGTGTCGCGGGGTGCTCCGAACGGCGCCGCGCTGCATCCGTGGAGTGTCGGGGCTGCCGCTCCGTCCAAGCCGTGATCGCGTGTGGGCGATTCCCTGCCTGCGACTTCCCCGGACGTCCGGCACCTGCCACCGCATCCTCCGCGCACGACTTCCTTGTACCTGCGGGGTATCCCGGGGCGGTTGGATGGGGTCCTGTTGTCCAAGCCATCGCAGCGGATCGCCGTGAACGAGCGCCCTTACATCGCAATTGTCGAGCGCGCGCAACGGGGCGACCCGTCGGCGTTCGCCGAACTCGTGATCGGGTTCCAGGATCTCGCCGTGGGTGCCGCATTCGCCTGGCTGGGCGAACTGGAGCTGGCGCGGGACGCAACCCAGGAGGCCTTTCTCGAGGCGCATCTGCACCTGGGCGAACTGCGCGATGCCGCTGCATTCCCGGCGTGGCTGCGCCGGCTCGTGGTGAAGCATTGCGATCGTGTCACGCGCCGGCCGCGCGTGCCGCTGGCGCAGTTCGATCTGGCGCTCGACATACCGGCCCTCGGGTCCGATCCGATTACCGAGATTGCGGCGCGCGAGCGGGCGCAGTGGCTGCGCCTCGCGGTGGAAGGGCTGCCCGCGGGCGAGCGCGTGGTCGTGGCGCTGCACTACTTCGCGGAGGTCCCGGGTCCGGCGCTGGCCGAGTTCCTGGAGCTCCCCTTGTCCACAGTCAAGAAGCGCCTGCGGCGGGCCCGCGCCCGCCTTCGTCGGGAGGGAGACCGACTCATGCAGAACACGATCGATGCGATGCGCCCGTCCAGGACCGGCGAGTTTGCCGAGGAGGTGGCGTTCTTCCTTGCGCTTCGTCAGCGGGACCTCGCACAGGTAGCGCAAATGCTGGGGCGAACGCCGTCGCTGGTGAACGCACAGCAACAGTGGGACTCGCGCCTGGTGCACGAAGGCGTGCTGCCGTTCGCGTCGCGTGCGACGGCGGTGCTGACCGCCATCGAACGCGACGATCTCGACATGCTGAGACTGCTGCTGCACGCAGGCGCCGATCTGAACGGTGCATGCGGCTGCGTTACCGGCGAATCGCCGGTGTGGGCAGCGGCGGTGCTGAACCGGGTCGAGCACGTTCGCGAACTGCTGCGGCGCGGCGCGGAACCGAATGTCGTGGCTGCATCTGGCAACACGCCACTCCATGTCGCGGCGATGCGCGGCCACCGCGATGTCGCCGTCTCGCTCCTCGCATGTGGCGCGCGCATCGATGCGCTGGATACGGCTGGCCGCACGCCTGCGGACTGGGCCGCCTCGAACGGGTACAGCGAACTCGCCGTGCTCATCCAGTCCGGAACGGCAGGAAGCGCAGACCGGGCGAGCGCCCCGCAGGGCGCGGCCGATTCACCGGTGCTCTTCAGCGGCATCAAGGCGCTGGATCTGTTCGTGCCGATTCCACGCGGCGGCGTCGTGCGATTCCCGTTCATGGCAGGCGTGGGAATGATGGTCTTGCTGGGCGAGCTCTGCAGACGCGTTACCTCTCGAGACGACGGGTATGCACTGTGGGCCGGGTTCGCGCAGCGACCGTTCGATGTGCGCGACTGGGAAGCCGAGATGGCCGAGCTCGGAATCTCGTCCCGCGTGCAGCATCGTCTCGTGGACTTCGCTGCCGATCCGCAGCAACGCCGCGATGCCTTCGCTGCCAGCATCGACATCGCAGAGGCAATGCGCGACTCGGGGCATGAGGTGCTCGTGGTGCTGCTGTGCGACACCGGCCATGAGAGCGACATCGAAGCGAATCTCCATCGGCTGGGCAGCGCTGGTGCGGGCAGCATCACCACTATCGTGGTCACGCCGTTCCCGGAGCGGGCTGGTGCCGTCTTGAGCGAGCTCGCACCTCCCTACAAGGCGCAAGTCGTCCTGGATCGTCGGCGCGCGAGGAAGCGGCTCTTTCCCTCGATCGATCCGTTGGCATCCTTGTCCGAGTTGCTGGATGGCGAAAGACTGGGCGCGCGGCATCTGGATGTTGCGTCTCGCGCGCGGCAGGCCATCGCGAGCTACATGGCGATCGACCCGGACTTCGATCGCGTTGACGGCGCGCCCGACGAGGTGCCCGCCGACGTGGCGCGGGCGCGACGGTTGCTGCGCTATCTTCGCCAGCCGTTCCACGTGGCGGAACCGTTCACCGGGCACCCCGGCCAGTGGGTCAGTCATGCGCAGCTGCTGGACGATGTCGAGGCGATACTCGGCGATTGCGGTTGATGCGCCGGGCGGCCGTCTACACATGCGCACAACCGCTCACGTGCAGGCGGGTGTGCCAGGGCGTGGCGCTGTGCGATCGTCGCGGCCAGCCCCTCACCACCCGCGTCCGAGCTCCCATGACCGATCGCCAAGACAACCCACGCCCCGAACGCCCCGCGATGGCCGCCTATGGCGTGACGAAGGACACCCGCGGCCTGCTGCCGTGGGACTGGGCCATGGAGCACCTGCACGACAGCCACAACTTCTGGATCGCCACCACCCGCCCGGACGGCCGGCCCCACCTGATGCCGTTGTGGGGGCTGTGGGACGACCACGCGCTCTACATCAGCACCTCCGGCTCCTCGCGCAAGGCGGTGAACCTGCTTGCCCAACCGGCCTGCAGTATCAGCACGTCGCGGGCGGACGAGGCAGTGATCGTGGAGGGCGTTGCCGAGCAGGTCACGGACGAAGCGCGTCTGAAGGAATTGCTGGTGGACTACCGCGCCAAGTACGGCATGGGCTTCCCACCAGACTCGCCGGTGTTCCGCATCGCGCCGCGCACCGTGTTCGGGTTCACGGAGTACGGGTTGTCGCAGAACGCGACACGCTGGCGGTTTCCGGGCTGACGCCGTTGCGCAGGGGCGTGCGATCGACCACGGCTCAACGCAGCCCGATGCCCTTCAGCAGCCCGTCCAGGATGGCGGGGTAGGCGTTCTCGCCAGCTGCACGGCCGACGGCGATCGCCCTGGCCATGGCCTGGGAGCCGTCGTCGGTGAAGTTCGGCAGCACGTACAGCGCCTTGCGCTGGATGGCGTCGAACACCATCTCCGCGGCCGCTTCCGCGGGCAGGCCTGCCTCCACGGCGCTGCGCATCATCCCTTCCACCGCGCCCAGGGTGCGGTTGAAGAGGCGTGACTGCAGCTCGTCCTGCAGCGCCTGCGGGCCGGTTTTCTCGGGGAACATGATCTTCGACTGCACCACACCCGGCATCACGCAGGTGACACCGATGTGGGTGATGCCCTGTGATTGCAGGTCGAGCCACAGGGTTTCCGACAACGACACCACGGCGTGCTTCGTCATCGAGTAGGAACAGAAACCGGGGTTCGCGGTGATGCCCGCGCCCGAGGCGGTGTTGATCACGTGGCAGGGGTCGCCCTGGGCGATCATCCGCGGCACGAAGCACTTGATGCCGTGGATCACGCTCTTCTGGTTCACGCCGATCACCCAGTCGTACTCCTCGAGGGAGACTTCCCAGGTCAGGCCGGAGGCGAACACGCCCGCGTTGTTGAACAGCAGGTTCACCTTGCCGTACTGCGCGAAGGCGGCGTCGGCCAGGGCCTGCACGGACGGGCAGGAGGCGACGTCCGCCTGCACGGCGAGCACGTCGCCGTTCATCTGCCGCAGCTTCTCCGCGGCTTGCTGCAGGGGCTCCTCGCGGATGTCCGCGAGGACCACCTTGCAGCCATGCCGCACGGCCGCGGTTGCGAGTGCGAAACCGATGCCGCTGCCGGCACCGGTCACTACCGCAACGCTGTTCACGAACGTGTCCGCGAGCGTGGTCAAGCCTCTCGACTCACATTCGCTCGAGTTCAGACCTTCTCGAGAATGTGGATGCCGCACGCCGTGCCCATGCCCGGGCCGCCGCCAACCACGTGGGTCATGCCGAAGCGTGCGCCCTGCACCTGGCGCTCGCCCGCTTCACCACGCAGGTGCGTGCACACCTCGTAGATGTTGGCGATGCCGGTGGCGCCGAGCGGATGGCCCTTCGAGAGCAGGCCGCCGGACACGTTCACCGGCACCTTGCCGCCGAGCGCGGTGGCACCGGTGTCGATCATCATGCCGGCCTCACCGTCCTTGCACAGCAGCAGGTTCTCGTAGTGCACGAGTTCCGCGGTGGCGAAGCAGTCGTGCAGCTCGACCAGGTTGATGTCGTCCGGGCCGATGCCCGCCTGCTCGTACGCAGCCTTGGCCGCGATACGCGTGGCACCGGAGAAGTCCGGCATCGAGAGCTGGCGCTCCTCGAACGGGTTGCTGCTCATCTGCGATGCACGCACCTTCACGGCGCGCTTCATCAGGCCGAGTTCGCGAGCCTTCTTCTCGCTGCACAGCACGGCCGCGGCAGAGCCGTCCACGTTCACGGAGCACATCAGCTTCGTGTTCGGGTAGCTGATCATCTCCGCGTTCATCACCTGCTCGAGCGGGGTCTCGATGCGGTACATCGACTTCGGGTTCATCGTGGAGTGGTGATGGTTCTTCACCGACACCTGCGCGAACTGCGCGAAGGTCGTGCCGTACTTGCGGGTGTGCTCGATGCCGATCTGCGCGAACATCGTGGGCATCGTGCCCGAACCCAGCACGCCTTCGGTGGACACGCCGCCACGGCCGCCGCCCAGCAGGCCCTTGCCCATCTGCTCCACGCCCACGGCGAGCACCATGTCGTACACGCCGGCCTTGATGGTCATCCACGCATCGCGGAACGCGGTGGCGCCGGTGGCGCAGGCGTTGGCCACGTTGACCACCGGGATGCCGGTCTGGCCGATCTCGGCCAGCATGCGCTGGCCCACCATGCCGCCTGCCTCACCGAGGTTGCCGCAGTACAGCGCCTGCATGTCCTTGATGGTCAGGCCGCAGTCGTCCAGCGCCATCAGCGCGGCTTCGGCTGCGAGGGAAGGAACCGTGCGGTCGGGGTAGCGACCGAACTTGATCATGTCGACACCGACGATATAGACGTCACTCATGTGCTTTCTCCTGAGTCGTTCGAAACGGGTTTGATCAGCGTTGCGGCCGCTTAGCTGTTGTCAGGGATGAAGTAGTAGGCCAGGTACTTCTCTTTCGCGCCGGCGGGCATGATTTCCTGGTAGTCCACCTTCACGCGCATGTCGAAGGTGATCTTCGCGGGATCCGGGTCCACACCCTTGAGGATGCCCTTGATGTGCGCGCCGTCATCCAGGTCGACGATGATGTCGATGAACGGCGTCTCGATGCCCGGGAAGCTGCGGTGGATGATGCTGAAGGTATAGAGCTTGCCCTTCTCGGCAAGCTTCACCGGTTGCATCGTGTTGCGTGCGTAGCACTTGGCGCAGGTGTTGCGCTCGCCCACGTAGGTGTGACCGCAGTTGCCGCACTTGACGCCGGCGATGTAGGGCTTGCCGTCCGCGTCGCGCTTCAGGTGCGACGTGATGGAGGGCGCGACGGGCGCTGGGGTAGCTGCCTCGGCCATGGGGTGTCCTCTTCAGGTGGATGATCGGGTGGGCTGGCCGGCGAGCGGCGGGCAGGGCACGGAAGGTGCGCAGCGCCGGTCGCCGCTCTGGCCCGTGACGAATCGTCGCGAGACGGAGTTCGGCTCCGGCCCGGAGTCTACTGCGCGCTCCGGGGGCGTTGCCCGTGTTTTCTGGCCCTGGCGGGCAGTGGTGGCCTCAGCGCGGCGTGCTCGGCCCCGGGTCCCCGGCCGCGGCTGCGAGTGCAGCCATGATCGGCGAGCTCGCGTGCTCGTCCCAGGCAGTGCGTTCGCCGAGGGTGATGCCGCCGTCCACCACCTGATGGGTGCCGGTGACGAAGCTCGCATCGTCGCTGGCCAGATAAAGTACTGCCTTCGCGATGTCCGCTGGTTGGCCGGGGCGGCGAATCGGCTGCATGTGGCCAGCTGCCTCGCGGTAGCTGCCCGTGATCTGGTCTGCCACCGCGCGGTCCAGGCCCACCGCCACGCCGAAGATCGGGGTGACGATCACGCCGGGGCAGATGGCATTGACGCGGATGCGGTGCACGGCCAGCTCCGCGGCCGCGAGCTTCGACAGGTGGATCACACCGGCCTTGGCCACGCCGTAGGCGTAGCCCCAGCCCGCCACGAGGCCGGCGATGGAAGCGGTGTTGATGATCGAGCCGCCGCCGCGGGCGCGCATGAGGGGCGCCGCGTGCTTGATGCCGAGCATCGGTCCGCGCAGCAGCAGCGCGAAGGTGCTGTCCCAGCCCTCGACCGTCATGTCCTCCACGCCGGCCCGCACGCCGCCGGTGCCGGCGTTGTTGAACTGGATGTCGAGGCCGCCGAAGCGACTCGGCGCGAGCTGCGTGGCCAACGCGATGTCGTCCTCCTTCGTCACGTCGCAGTGCGCGTACACCACGCGGTCACGGAAGCGCTGCTCGAGCATGCGGCCCTTCTCGTCCTGCATGTCCGCCACCACCACATTCGCGCCCTCGGCCACGAACAGTTCCACGGAGGCGAGGCCGATGCCGGAGCAGCCGCCCGTGATCATTGCCACCTTGCCGTCGAGTCGTCCACTCATCGTGCTGCTCCTGCGGTGTTGCGTGGGTGATGCGCCATCACAGCTGCCGCACCAGGTAGGCGGCCTCGTGGATCGCGTTGCCGTAGGAACGCGGCGCGCGGGCATCGCCGATCACCTGCACCACGCGGCCCTCGCCGGCCAGCGCCCTCGCGAGCCCGTTCGTTGGCGTGCGGCCGCAGCAGAACACCAGGCTGTCGGCCTCCACGACCTGCGCCGTGCCATCGGCCGCGCGCAGGGTCACATTGCCCGGCTCGACGTGCGCGAGCGCCAGCCCGCCTTCCACCTGGATGCCGGCGATCGCGAGCAGCCCCATGATCGAGTACACGCGCGAGCCGATGTAGTTGGTGGGCGCGTACTGCGGCTTCGCGTCCGCCAGCCGCACCTCCCGCCCGTGGCGCTTGAGGTCCACCGCGAGTTCCGCGCCCTCGCCGGCGCCGAACACCAGCACGCGCCTGCCGAGGCTGGCAGGCGAAGTGCGATGCATCGCCTCGTCGATCGTGAACGCGAAACCGGCCTTGCGTGCTTCCGCCAGGCCCGGCACGTCCGGTATCACCGCCTCGGCGCCGGTGGCGATCACCACGACCTCGGGGTTCACCTCGCGCACCAGCGCGGGCGTGACCTCCACGCCGTGCACGCGCGGCACCTGCAGCTTGTCCATCATCGCGCGGTGATAGTCGGGCTGGTAGCGCAGCATCTCCATGTTCGGCAGGTTCGGGTAGTTGCCCGCCCAGTCCATCGCGCCGCCCAGCGTGCCGGTGCGCTCGTACAGCGTCACCTCGTGGCCGATCTCGCACGCGGTGATCGCGTACTCCATGCCGCCCGAGCCGCCACCGACGACCATGATGCGGCGCGGCCGCGCCGTGGCGCGGATGCGGTACTCGTCGTCACGGCCGAAGCAGGGGTTCTGCGCCGAGCCGGCCCAGCCCTTGCCGAAGATGTTGCCCTGCAGCAACGAGGCGCCGGTGTGGGTGGACTTGCGGATCTCGTGCTCCCGCCCCTCGATGATCTTGTTCGGGAAGTCGGGGTCGTCCAGCGACAGCCGGCACACGCCCGCGAAGTCGGCGCCGGCCACCTCCACCATCTCGCGCAGGTGGTCAGGCGTGATGAGGTTGGCCGAGCCGAGCAGCGGCAGGTCGATGTTGCGCTTCTGCAGCGCGGCACGAAGCGTCTGGATGTTCTCCCGGTTCACCACCTTCGGCGTGTAGAACGACGGGCCGATGAACTCCGTGGAATGGATGTCCGGCCGCCGGCTCGGCGCCCCGAGCATGGAGCCGAAGGTGCAGTCGAGCACCGCGATGCCGAGCGCGTGCAGGCGCGGCGCGTAGTTGTCCGCGAAGTACTCGATGTCGAACCCGCCCTGCAGGTTTTCGTCACAGCACAGGCGCGGGATGATCGGGAAGTCCTTGCCGCACAGCTGCTGCGTGCGCTGGATGATCTCCTCGCACAGCAGGAAGTGGTCCGCGTACTTGTCGGTGCGGCCCTGGTTCGCGAGCAGCGAGAGGTTCGTGTGTGGCAGCGAGCCGTGGCAGAAGTGGAACGACACGAACTCGAAGCCGGCCTCGCGCGCGCGGCGCGCCGCCTGCCCGTAGGCCTCCACGATCTCCTCGTACACCTCGGTGGAGATCACGTCCGACTGCGGGTTGCCGATCACGTACCTGTTGCTCGGGCCCCAGGCGACGGTGCCGGGGATCCAGCCCTTGCCGGGCTGCAGCGGCACCGTGGTGCCGAGGCCGGGAATGAGGCCGCCGTAGAACAGCTGGATGCCGGCCAGCGAATCGTTGTGCTTGATCTCCGCGACCACGTCGCGGAACTCGATGACGTAGTCCTCGTCGTACAGGCCGAGCATGCGTTCATTGATCAGTCCATCGCGACGCACGCAGGTGGCGCCCACCATGGTGGCGCCGTAGCCGCCGCGCGCGAGCGCGCCGTAGGCCGCCGCGAGGCGCCGCGTGGCGTAGCCCTGCGGGTCGGACATGTTGAGCGTGGTGGCAACGTGGATGATGCGATTGCGGAAGTGCAGGCCCTTGGCGTCGAAGGGCTGGAGAAGCTTTTCCATGGGGTGTCCGAAGGGAAGGGGAGACGGGTGATGCGGCGGCGGCCGCATGGGAGAAGGCGCAGATGGACGCGAATTAGGCCCCAGCAGCTCAACCGACGTACACCTCGGCCTTCGGGTACTGCACCCGCGCGGCGACGGCGGTGGCGAGCGTGTAGGCGAGGGTGAGCGGGCCGAGGCGGCCGACGAACATCAGCAGCATGATCACCAGCTGCCCGGTGGTGTCGAGGTCGTCGGTGATGCCGCGCGTCATGCCGACTGTGGCGAAGGCGGAGATCGCCTCGTAGAGCAGGTCGATGAAGGGCAGGGGCTGCGTCAGCACGAGGGCCCACACGGCGACGAAGAGCGCGGCGCCGGAGATCGAGAGGATAGCGAAGGCGCGCAGCACCACCGCCGCATCGATGGTGCGGCCGAAGGCCGTGGGTTCGGCACGCTGGCGCAGCACTGCCCAGGTCGCCACCAGCATCACGAATACCGTGGTCACCTTGACGCCGCCTGCCGTCGAGCCGGTGCCGCCGCCGATGAACATCAGGAACATCGTCAGCACCGTGCTTGCATCCTCCATCGACGGCACGTCGACGCTGTTGAAGCCCGCGGTGCGCGGTACCACCGACATGAACCACGCCATCGTCGCCTGGTCCGCGAGGTCGTGGCCGGCGAGGGTCTTCGTGTTGTCGGCCTCGATCCACCAGTACGCCAGCGCGCCGCCGACGGCAAGCGAGAGCGTGCCGAGCACCGTGATGCGCGCGTGCAGCGAGGCGCGCCCGCGCAGCAGGTGCGGGTCTGCGATCACGACGAAGCCGAGGCCACCGAGCAGGATCAGCGCCGACACGACGAGGGTGACCAGCGGGTCGGTCGCATAGCGCGTGAGGCTGTCTGCCCACAGGCCGAAGCCCGCGTTGTTGAACGCGGAGATGCTGTGGAACACGCCGTGCCACAGCGCGGTCAGTGGCGGGAAGTCGGCGGAGAAGCGCAACGCCAGCGCGAGTGCGCCTGCGAGCTGTGCCGTCGCCGCCACGCCCAGCGCCAGCACCGTGACCCTCCGCAGATCGCGCAGGCTCGTCTGGCCGATCGACTCGCCGACGAAGATCTGCGCCCGCAGCGGCGGCCGGCCCCCGCTCACGAGCAGGCCGAGGGCCGCGAACGCCATGGTGCCGATGCCGCCCACCTGCATGAGCACGAGCAGTAAGGCCTGCCCGGCAAAGGTGAATGTGGTGCCGGTGTCCACCACCGCGAGGCCGGTCACCATCGTGGCCGAGGTGGCGGTGAACAGTGCCTGCATCGGCGTGATCGGCGTGGTGGTCATGCCCGGCAGCAGCAGCGCGCCGCCACCGAGCAGGGCAACGGCGAGAAACATCAGCGCCAACGCACGCGGGGGCGAGAACGGCAGCGTCCTGCGCGGCCGCCGTGGCGGCGGCACGTGGTCGTCGTCGCGCCTGTTGTCGCGCCTGCTTTCGGGTTTGGCTCGCGTGGCCGCGCGTGCCGGGCTCACGACAGGCCGTCGAATCGGCCCAGGCTCGCGCGCGTACCAAGCACGAGCAGGTGATCGCCGGTCTGGATGGTCTCGTCCGCCGGCAGCAGAACGTTGCCGCGGCGGTGCGCGAGGACCTTCACGTCTGCCAGCTGGGTGGGCTTGCGACCCGAGAGGTTGCCGGGCGCGCGCACCTCCATCGCGAGGTTGCCCGGGCCGAACTCGAGGTATTCCTCGAGCCCCTCGTGCACGAGCTGCTGCGCGGTGCGGCAGCCGACGTCGTACTCGGGATGGATGATCCGATCGGCGCCCAGCCGCGCGAGGATGCGGTGGTGGCTCCAGTCGCGCGCCTTCACCCATACCTTGGGGATGTTCAGGTCCTTCAGCAGCAGCGTGACGAGGATGCTGGCCTCGATGTGCTGGCCGATCGCCACCACGGCGGCGTCGTACTTCGCCACGCCGAGCTCTCGCAGCACGTCCTCGTCGGTTGCGTCGGCGGTCACCGCGTGCGCCAGCACGTCGGCGACCTCGGCCACGTTCTCCGGCGAGCTGTCGATGCCGAGCACCTGGTGCCCGGCCTTTGCCACTTCCTGGGCGACGGTGCGGCCGAAGATGCCCAGGCCGATGACGACGATGTGTGCCATGTACGCGTGTTATCCGGGAAGGTCGCTCACTCGCCCACGGCGCGCCTGCGCGGCAGCCACGGACCCTGGCCGAACGATACGAGGCTTGCGACGCCGAAGCAGCACAGGCCGGCGATCATCATCCACGTCGGCCAGCCCCAGGCCGCCACCACGCGCGGCAGGCCGAGGTTCAGGAACAGCCCGGCGATGGGCGACAGCGTGGCCGTGATGCCGAAGGCGCGGCCGACGCCGTGGGCGCTGATGCCTTCCGCCGTCTCGGAGTACAGCGCACACCATGCCGGGTAGATGAACCCGGCGCAGAAGCCCGTGCATGACCACAGCGCCATCAGCACGATGTCCGGCGTGCCCACCGGCAGGTTGGCACCCACGAGGAAGCACACACCGGTGGTGACGCCGCCGAGTGCCGTGATGGTCTTGCGCACGCGCAGCCGGTCGGAGAGCCAGCCGGAGACGAACACGCTGCAGGTAAAGACGATCCAGAACCAGGACGTGACGCCGGCCGCTCGCGCAGGCTCGAGACCGTAGTGCTGGGTGAGGTAGGTGGGCACGTAGCTCGACACCGTCACATAGGTGAGCGACCAGAACACGATGGTGAACGAGAGGATCCAGAGCCGCGGGCTGCGGTAGATCCGGCGGCCACTCTCGTATGCATCCGCAGCAGCGGCCTGGGCGACCGCCTGTGCAGCGGCGGGCTCCGCCTGCGCCTCGCGCGCCTGCTGCTCCAGCACCTGGCCGCGCACGCGCGCACTGAGGTCGCGATGGAACACCCACAGCACGGACGCGGTGACGAGGCCGAGGATCGCGGCGATCCAGTATTGGGACCGCCAGCCCGGCCAGATCGGCAGCGTCTGCGCGGCGATCAGCGTCGACATCAGTGCGCCCACGGTGAACGCGAGCGACACCCACGCGTAGACCATCGCGCGCCCCATCCGCGGCGTCAGGTCACGCGAGGCCGCGTGCACCGCAGGGTTCATTCCCGCGACCATGAAGCTGCCGGCCATCGACAGGAAGGCAAGGGTGTAGAAGTTCGGTGCCAGTGCGCCGCACATCGAGATCAAGGCGTAGCCGAACACCGGGTAGATCATCAGAGGCCGGCGCCCGAAGCGGTCTGCCAGGCGGCTGAGCATCGCGGCAGAGAGGCTGTAGACCACGCCCGCGGCGGCGGCCACATAGCCCCACTGCACCAGCGTCTTGTCGAAGTCCGCGAGGATGTACACCAGCACGGGGCCGGTCTTCAGGCCCTCGTACTGCTCCACCGCCCAACCGAGCACGATGAGGCCGAGCAGCCACGCGCGCAGCGGTCCCGAGGGAAGGAAGTCGAGCTGGCGATGGCGCAGGTAGCCGAAGAAGCCATCTGCTGCCGGTTTGCCATCCGCATGAACAGCTGCAGTGGTGCCTGCATCCCGCTGCAGGTTGCCGTCCGTCACGATCGCCCCCTGTGCCGCCGTGCCTGCCACGACGATGGCCGGGCAGGGCGGACCTTGTCAGCTTTCGCGCCCGCTGGCGAGCGTCGCTGCGGGCAGCGTGCAGTCTTGGCGCAGGCACGGCGAGGGCGGTGGCAAGGCGAGGACGGGTGCGGCCGCGCATCGCCGTCCGTGCGCGGTCGCGAGGTGTGGCCGCACGCGGGCTGCGAGTGCTAACGGACCAACGGATCCGGGATGGCGCGGGCGCGTCGGTGCCCGCGCCGAGAATCCGCGCATGCAAGACCGTCGTCCTGCATGCCGTGCATGGCCGACGCGCAGCGCGCTTGCCGCGCTGCCGCCTGCGCCACGGTCGCAGGCAGGCAGGCAGCGCGCCGCGGGAAGCGGGAAGCAGGATGTCAGGCGTTGCGGATGGTCAGGCCACCGTCCACCGGGATTGCCACGCCGGTGAGGAACGAGGCCGCAGGCAGGCACAGCGAGAGCGTCATCTGTGCCACTTCCTCGGGCTCCGCGTAGCGCCGCAGCGCAGTGCGGCGGCGCGCGAACTCGGCCTTCTGCTCGTCCGGGATGCGTGCGGTCATGC
>SXGT01147873.1_pt1 | contig 12788 bp, 2 predicted proteins | sample 3176221 | NCBI WGS metagenome assembly SXGT01 (sample SAMN11356862, study PRJNA531348) | freshwater metagenome | isolation source: freshwater sample F1-120 | place: China: Fuxian Lake, Yuxi | collected 2017-12-25
CGCATCGCCATCGCCCGCGCCCTGCTCAAAAAGCCGCGGGTGCTCATCTTCGATGAGGCGGCGTCCAACCTCGACCAGCACACGGCCGAACATTTCGCCAAAACGATCAACCGCCTGAAGGGCAAGGCGACGATTTTGTTCATCACCCACCATGTGCCGAGGGGTCTGCAGGTGGATGAGGTGTATCACTTGCGGGGACGGGAGGGGGCGATGCGGATGGAGTTGGTGGAGGAGGGCGCTATGGGAGGGAAGGAATGAGCGGAGAAACGGCTTACACGAACATGGTAGCCGCGGGCAAAAGTCGGCGTTGGCGGGGCGGTGAGGTGATGCGACTAACAAGGGCGAGACGTAGTCTGTCCCATAGAGCGATTTTTCGCCTGCAGCCGTTGCTGGAACTGGTGCAGACCACCGTCGATGGCGATGGCAACGAGACCACCGACACTGGCCTGCTTGAGCGCGAACTGCAACGCCGCATCGAGGCCGACGCGGCGGCCGGGCTGGGCGACCCGCTCGACCTCAACAAGTACGCGGGCATGGGACTGCTGCGCAGCGGCTGGGCGCTGATGAAAAGCTTCGACAGTCTGGTCCGGACGCTGCCGGAGACGGCGGAGGTCACGGCGCTGCTCGGCGAGTTCCGCGTCCAGATCGACGGTGTGCCGGCGGAGATCAACCTTGCTGCGGACAACATCCTCGTGCGCGGTGACGGGAAGCAAAGCCTGTTCGGCGGTAATGCGTCGGATCGCTTGTATGCCGGGGCGGGGGACGACAACCTAAACGGCGGTGGCGGGCATAACGTCCTGGTAGGCGTGGAAATGCTGACCTATCCCCATTGCGTCCGGCGATCTAAGGAAGGTAGGCGCTGGGAACACGGCGATACGATCAAACCGATCAGCAATTCAGCGTGGAGGTTGTCGGCATGATCAAGAACACTTTACTGAATGCAATGGCCATGGCTTTGGCCACGGGGGTGAGCATGAGTGCGAACGCGGGACCGTTTGGCTTGGGGGGCACGACATGGAAGGAAGAAGTGTTGCTGCACGATGGCAAGAAGATTGTCGTCACGCGCTCCCACGCCTACGGCGGTAGTCGGGAGCTTGGTCAGCCGCCGTCGATCAAGGAGCAGGACATCACTTTCACCGTGCCGGGTAGCGGCGGCGCCATCGTTTGGAAAGATGAATACGGTAAGGAAGTCGGCGGTTCGAACTTCGTGCTGCTGGCCCTGCATATTCTGAACGGCACTCCCTATATCGTCGCCAGTCCCAACCTGTGCCGCTCGTACAACAAATGGGGCCGTCCGAATCCTCCCTACGTGATCTTCAGGCATGACGGGACGGAGTGGAAGCGCATTCCATTCGCTGCACTTCCTGCTGAGTTCAAGGACATCAATCTCTCACTCGTCTACACCAAAGACGACGAGAAGCGCTTAACGGAGAAATCACCCATCACCGCCGAGCACATCAAGAAAGAGAACGCCCGCGTACGCCTTCCTGAGAACACGTTAATTTTGCGCGAATCGGTAAAGCAGGGTACCTCAGCGTCGGTGGTGAATTGCGAAGAAATGATCCCAATTGAAACTGGCGGGGGAATCGGGATTGGTTTATTCGCAAGCCAGCCAACTCATGAGGCTTGTGCGAGGGCTTGTATGGTTATGAGGGTACGTCAGCAGAATTGCCCATGTGATCGACTTTTCAAAAGGAAGTGAGCATGACAACACCTGTCAATTTTGCACTGATGGCTGGCGGTGCATATTTCTCTACACGAAATGAAGTTAACAGGTTTCCTGTTCCATTCGGCTGGACTGCAATTCCTCGAAATCCTGAGCCAAGTGGTTTTGAAGCCGTAGTATTCCAACGTGGTTCGGGAACGAATGCCGAGATTGTCATTTCTTATGCTGGCACGGATTTCGACGACAAGACCGGCGATGTAGCAGCGGACGCGGCTTTGTGGCTGGGCCTCGCATCGGATCAACTGCTCCAGGCTGCCGAGTACTTCATGCAGATCAAGGCGATCAACCCCGAGGCCAGGATCACGCTCACCGGGCACAGCTTGGGCGGCGGACTGGCCTCGCTGGTGGCCGTGTTCTTTAACGAAACCGCAGTGACATTTGATCAAGCGAATTTTCGCAATGCGGCAAGCTGGGTGCGAGCCCAAGGTGTATTGCTTGACCTTTGGGCCAAGTTTCCCGCGTCAACCTATCCGGAAATATCCACATGGCTTGCCCCATTGGAGAGATTCATTGCCTCCTTCGATCCGCTCGGTCTGGGTTGGTCGACGGACGGCCTGAAAGCCAGGGAATCCAGTGTGACAAATCTCAGCGTTCAGGGCGAATTCCTTTCCGCGCTTAATAGCCTGCGGATCGGCACTGAACTCGCCCCACTCACCCACGGCGATTACTTTGGCCCGATCGATTTGCATTCCCAGGCGCTGCTTGCCACCTTCGTGCAGAACGATAGTTTCCGTCAGGTCACCTTTAAGCTGACCGACCTGCTGCCGATGATATTCGACAAAGATCTCTTCGCGAGACCGCTGAAATCCGCTGACGCCAACCTCCTCGAACATCTTATCCGTCATCAAATAGGAGGCGTGGCCGGGATTCCGGATGGTGGCGACGGAATGCTCGCCCGTTTTACGTCCGACCTGCGGAAGCTTGCCGCTGACGCAGGGCTGTCAGTGGCAGGTACCGACTTCACCAAGGCTTTGATCGCATTCGCCATGCAGGCCTACTACGAGGGCCGCATCACTACGGATACAAGTAAGGAACTCTACGAAAGCATCGGCGGTGGTATCCATTTCGACCGCAGCGATATCAGCAATGATCCCGACCTGAATCAGATCAAGGGCTATGTCCGATACTTCAAGAACTACCTCGTAAGCCTGCCGGCCGAAGATCAAGCAGTCATCGAACAGCAACTGCCCAACCTGCTTGACTGGTATCTTGCCGGCTCGCACATAACCGCCACGGCGAATGACAAGGCAGCCTTCATGCTCGGCGCCGGTGCCACGGATGTGCTGACCGGGGGCCATCAGGCCGATCTGCTCGTCGGTTTGGCCGGTGACGATCTCCTAAAAGGCGGCAACGACAACGACACCTTGTTTGGCGGTCTGGGCGACGACCTCCTCGAAGGCGGCACCGGCAATGACACCCTGATCGGCGGCCTTGGCGCCGACGAACTCTTCGGCGGAGAAGACAACGACACCCTCTACGCCGGCACTGAATCCAGCTCCGACAACTCCGACACCACCGCCAACCAGCTCACCGGCGGCACCGGCCACGACAAGCTTTACGGCTCCGGCGGCAAGGATCTGCTGCTCGGCGGCGACGGCAACGACGAACTCTCCTCCGGCGCCGGCGACGAAGTCCTCAAAGGCGGCGACGGCAACGACACCTACATCTACGCCGGGTCGCAGGACGGCTCCGACACCATTGAAGACCGCGACATGCAGGGCAGCATCCGCTATGCCGGCAGCACCTTGAGTGGCGGCACCCGCCCCAAGGGCGACAAGGGCTTCAAATGGACCAGCGACTCGGGCGTCACCTACACCACCACCGCTGACCCCAACAGCGCCCCCACCACGCTGACCATCACCAACGGCAGTGGCAAGCTCACCGTCAAGAAATTCGTCAATGGCGACCTCGGCATCCAGTTGAAGGACAAGGACAAGGAAAACGAGCCCTTCGAGAAACCGAACGTGGAGCGCCCCACCGACGGCGTCGATCCCGGAAACGACAACTTCAAGCGCGGCAAGAACTGGTGGATGCCGCGCGACCCCCTGGTCGTCGACCTCGACGGCAACGGCGCACGCGCTGTGCCGCTGGGGCAGGGCAGCTACTTCGACTTCGACGGCGACGGTATCCGCAGCAGGAGCGGCTGGGTCGCCCCCGGGGATGCCCTGCTGGTGCGCGACCGCAACGGCAACGGCCGCATCGACAACCAAACCGAACTCTACGGCGACCAGACCCTGGATGCCGCCGGCAACCTCGCCAGGAGCGGTTTTGCCGCGCTGGCCGCAGACGATGCCAACCACGACGGCAAGGTCGACGCCCAGGATGCCGCCTGGAACGACATCCGCTTATGGCGTGACGCCAACCGCGACGGCCTGAGCCAGGCCGCCGAACTGCTGCGTCCCGACGAGTTGGGCATCGCCTCGTTCGGTACCACCGGCACCAACAAGTACGACTGGTTCGGCGGCACCACCCAGAAGCTGCGCAGCGGCAGCTACACCCGCACGGACGGCAGCCGGGGTGAGATCGGCGAAATGCAGTTCGAACTCAGCGCCGTCGATACCCGGCCCGCCGCCGCCACGCCGGTCAACAGTGAACAGGTGGCCGGCCTTCCGGAACTGCGCGGCAGCGGTAAGGTCGCCAGCCTGTGGCAGGCCATGAGCACCGACACCGCCGCCGCCCGAGCGCTCGAGTCCGCGCTGAGCCAGTTCGCCCAGGCCGGCACCCGTGCCGGGCAGCGGGCCCTGCTCGACCAGGTGCTGGTGGCCTGGGCCGACACCAGCGGTATGGCCAAAACTCTGGACGACCGCGCCAATGGCTTTGCCGTCGAATACCTCGTCATCGGTCGCGAAAGCCGTGACCGCCACCTGGTCCCCAACGCGTCAACAGTCGGCGCTGTCACCACGGCGGGCCGGCTGAGGAATGCCGACGACCCGCGCATCGACGCCGCCTACCGGGCCAGGATCGCCGAAGTCAATCGGGTGCTGCACGTCACCGAAGCCTTCAATGGCGAATACTTTCATCAGGCCCCCGGCGCTGGCGGCGAGACGCGGAGCGCCACCGAGGGCCTGGCCGTGTATTGGGGCGGCAGCGCCCACTATTACAACCTGGCCAGGGACGGCCGGCCGGTGGTGGCGCTGACTCTGCATGGCGCCCAGGTCGACCCGCTCTACGCCGCTTACGCCACGCTCCGCGAATCGGCCTATGGCAGCCTTGTGGTGCAGACACGCCTGCAGCCGCTGCTTGAACTGGTGCAGACCACCGTCGATGCCGATGGCAACGAGACCACCGACACCGGCCTGCTGGACCGCGAACTGCAACGCCGCATCGAGGCCGACGCGGCGGCCGGGCTGGGCGACCTGCTCGACCTCAACAAGTACGCGGGCATGGGGCTGCTGCGCAGCGGCTGGGCACTGATGGAGAACTTCGATAGCCTGGTCAGGACACTGCCGGACACGGCGGAGGTCAAGGCGCTGCTCGCCGAGTTCCGCGTTCAGATCGACGGCGTGCCGGCCAACATCGACTACAACGCCGACAACATCGTCGTGGGCGGTGATGGGCGACAGTTTCTGAATGGTGGCAATTCGTCGGATCGGGTGTATGCCGGGGAGGGGAACGACGTGCTCTTGGGCAACGGCGGTGACGATCTCCTGATGGCGGGCGGGGGAAATGACCAGGTGTATGCCGGTTCGGGCGGCGATGTCCTGTTTGGCGGCGACGGAAACGACGCGCTTGACGGGGGCGAAGGCGACGATCTCCTGCTGGGCGGAGAAGGCAACGACACCCTCAATGGAGGCATGGGCACGAATACCCTGAGCGGCGGGGCAGGTGATGACCTGCTGACGGCCGGGACGACCTACATTTTTTCCCGCGGGGACGGGCACGACACCCTGCGCCCTATCTGGGGCCCGGGACCGGCTAGCGCCGTGGTTCGCTTTGACGGTCTGACCGGCGAGGACATCGACGTGGCATTGGTTGGCCAGGATCTCGTGCTTACGGTCCGTGACACGGGGGACTCGCTGCGCGTTGTGCTCGACATGTGGCAGTACGAGGGCCTGGGGTGGGCGCCAAATCTTGCGCGCTTCCAGTTCGGCGACGGTACGGTGTGGACATTCGACGATGCCTTGCGCTATTCCGTGCCGCCGGGCACGGAGAGCGACGACAGCATCATCGGCAGCCGGGCCGATGACATGATTCTTGGTCTGGGCGGGAACGATACCCTCGACGGTGGCAGCGGCAACGACGTGATCGACGGCGGTGCCGGCAATGACTGGATTGTTGACCGGCGGAATTGGTGGAGCGGCAACGGGGACAGCTCGGATACATATCTTTTCGGGCGCGGCGAAGGGCAGGACATTGTTTGGGACGAGCGCGGTGTTGCCGATACGCTGCAGTTCAAAGCCGGTGTCGTGCCTGATGAGATTGCCCTGTCGAGCGACGCCAGCGGCAACGTTGGCTTGCGGATCCTCGGCACCGAAGATCAGGTGACGCTCAGCGGAAACCTGAATGGCGCGAGCATCGAGCGCGTCGCCTTTGACAATGGAACGGTATGGACGCACCCCGATACTCTGGCACGCCTGTTCGCGGGAAGCGTGGCGAACGACACAATCCGCGGCACCAATATCGATGATGTTGTCACCGGTCGGGAGGGCAGCGATCTCATCAATGGTGCCATCGGAAACGATAGCATCGCCGGCGGATCGGAAGACGATGAGTTGATCGGTGAGTTTGGAGACGATTCCTTGTCGGGCGGCACCGGCAATGACGTCCTGTGGGGCGACGGCGGTTTCGCCAATCAATGGCAGGGCGGCGCCGATCTGCTATTTGGTGACGAGGGCGATGACCGCTTGTATGGCGGCTTGGGTGGCGATCTCTTGTACGGGGGCTCCGGGGGCGATCAACTCTTTGGCGAGGACGGTGACGATACCCTGAGCGGCGGGGCCGGCAACGACTTGCTGGCTGGTGGAACCGAGAACAGCCAATACACGGGGCGTGGCTCGACCAACGCCGCCAACGGCAACGACGTCTATCTCTTCGATCGCGGCGACGGCAGCGACACCATCTACGACCAGGACCGCACAGCAAACACGGACGTGATACGCCTGGGGGCGGGAATTTCGTCGGACCAGGTGGTGCTGGTGCATTCCGGCCGCGATTTGCTGCTGACGTTCACCGATGCGCCGGACACGCTGCGGGTGGCCAACTGGTTCAGCGGCGCCGCCTGGCGTGTGGAGCGCATCGAGTTCGCCGATGGCACGGTCTGGGGCGTGGACGACATGATGCAGCGTGCGGCCATGGAGGGCACGCCGTTTTCCGACTCTCTCGACGGCATCGCCAATCATGCCGACGTCGGCCATGGTTACGCCGGCGATGACCGGATGAACGGCTACAGCGGCGACGACAGCCTGGAAGGGGGCGAAGGCGACGATGTCGTGCAGGGCGGTGCCGGCAAGGACTTGCTGCTGGGTGGCGAGGACAACGACGTCCTCGAAGGCGGGGAGGGCGACGACGTCCTCGATGGCGGGGCCGGCAATGACAGATTGTATGGCGATGATAGCTGGCGCAATCGCTACTTTGGCCCGGCACGTGACACCTATCGCTTCGGCCTCGGCGATGGCCACGACGAGCTTTACAGCTTCAGCGGCGCGGACGATCGTATCGAGTTCAAGGCCGGGGTCGAAGCGGACGACGTGCGCGCACGGCGCGACGGGCAAGATCTGGTGGTTTCCCTCGGTGACGACAGCCTGAGGTTGAGGGGCTGGGCTGTCGATGCGACGACGCGGGTCGGCACGACAAGCTTTGCCGATGGCAGTCAGTGGGCCGTGGGGGGCTACATGGCGCGCGCCGGCATCGGCAGCGGCGAGTCCGAGGAGATCGTCGGCTTCGAGGTCGATGACATTCTGATAGGCATGGGCGGTGATGACACGCTGCGCGGCATGGAAGGTGACGATCGCTACGTGTTTGCTGTCGATCACGGAAACGATACCGTGGTCGACGACAAAGGCGCTGACCGCTTGGTGCTGAACGATGTCGCCTCGACCGAGGCGCAGGCCCATCGACTCGGCAATGATCTGATCGTGGCCACGGCTCATGGCGACAAAGTGACCGTGGCGGGCTGGTTCTCCGCGGCGACGCCCGGTGCAGCGGGCGTGATGAGCGTCGAGTTTGGCGACGGCACGGCGTGGGATGTCGAGGAAATCAAGCGCCGGGTCTTGATCGGCACCGGGGAAGCTGACGTGCTCACCGGCTATGCCAGCGATGACCTGCTCGATGGCGCGGCGGGCAGTGACGATCTTTCTGGCGGCGCGGGGGCGGACACCTATGTCTATCGCCGGGGCGATGGCGCCGACATCATCCACGAGCTGGGTGGCGCGGATACGCTCTGGCTGACCGACCTGAATCCGGCCGAAGTGACGATCAGTGCGGAAGCCAACCGCGATCTGCTGATCAGCGTAAACGGGGCCGATGATTCGATACGGATACCGGACTGGTTCGCGGTGGGCGATGCGCGCGTCGAAACTCTGCGGTTTGCCGATGGCAGCGAGTGGGATGCGGCAATGATCCAGGCGGCGGCCAACCCGGTCAGCGACAGCGACGATGTCCTGCTCGGCCTCGATGGGCCGGATCTGCTCGACGGCGCCGGCGGCAACGACATGCTGATCGGCAATGCGGGCGACGACACCCTGGTCGGCGGACGTGGCGACGACGAATTGTATGGCGGCGAAGGCGCGAATGTGTATCGCGTTTCGCGGGGCGACGGTTTCGACCGGATGTACGAGACCATGGGTGCCCAGGACGCGATCCAGTTCGGGCCGGGTATCGGGCCGGATGACCTGCGCATTCAGTATCGGCCTGGCGGCTGGACCAATGAAGAACAGTTCACGCCGGCGGCCATTGCCATCGGCTACGGCGAGAACGAGGGCATGCTGATCCAGGATGACCCCAATGCGTCTTCCGAGGGCAATCTGGATTGGTTCGGCTTGCGCGAAGTGCGCTTCGCGGACGGCAGCGTGCTCAGCCTCGATGAACTGATCGCCCGCGCTGATGGCGGCGTGATCGGTGAGCAAACCGGGGAGACCTGGGATGCCAACCACTTGCGCGGCAGCGTCGCGCAGGACAATATCACCGGCGGGGAAAACGATGACCGCATCGACGGCCGCGACCAGAACGATGTCCTGTTCGGCAATGGCTGCAGCGATGTGATTGCCGGTGGCGCCGGCAACGACGAGATTTACTCCGGGGATGATCGGGATATCGTGGCCGGCGGCCGGGGCAATGATTTCATCGACACCACCGACAGCTATGGCGCGGACCTGGTCGCCTTCAATCGCGGCGACGGAGCCGATGTTGTTGTGCTTGACTGGACCCGCCGCGATTCAATCTCCTTTGGCGGTGGCATCGATGCCGCGGAGGTGGCCGCGCATTTCAACGCCAACGGCGAGCTCATCCTGACCACGGGTGCGGCGGGCGACTCGCTGACCATACAGGGCAACCCGAAGTACGTGCAGTTTCTCGCGTCCGACGGGGATGGGCTCGTCTTCGATTTCGAGCAACTGTTGGACCGCTACGAAACCGAGCTGGAGCTGGCGACGCCGGAGCAGGCCTTCTTCCTCTTTGCGGCCGGGGCCGACATGGCCGAGCCGTATGCGCTGGAAGACTTCCACGACAACGCGCTGGCCTATTCGCAGCTTGGGGATTTGTTCGCCGAGCCGATTTGCGCCTGGTATGGCTCGGAAGACGATGTTGTTGAAGGCTCGTCCCTGTCCGACGTCATCTACGCCGGGGATGGCGACAATATCGTCGATGCCGGCGCCGGCAACGACTTCGTGGTTGCCGGGTCCGGCGATGACCTGATCAACGGAGGCGCGGGCGATGATGAAATCCGATCCACCTCGGGCTTTGATGATATCGACGCGGGTGCCGGGGACGACCGGGTCGCTCTCGGTGGTGGCTCCTGCGCTGATGTAACAGGCGGCACAGGCAGCGATACCTTTGTGCTTGGCCGGTTCGCCGACGTCTCGATAGATGATTCGATCGATGCCGGGGAGACAAATACGCTGGTGCTGCAGAATGTGTCTTACGACTGCGTAGACCTATGGACCACCGAAGATGGTTTGCGGTTGCGGGCGGATGGCACGACTGTCCTGTTCCGGAACTTTGATCCGCTGGATCCGCTGGCGCAGCGCAGTGTCGACGAGATCGTGTTCGAGTACGGCTCCAGCTCGGTGACCCTGAGCTACGAGGAGTTGCTGGAGCGTCGGGGCATCAGGGTGACGAGGGACTCCGAAGAGGGCGGGATGCTGGTCGGCGGCCCCGGCGATGATCGCTTGTGGGCCTGCGGCTGTGGCCCGAGTGATGGGAACGTGTATCTCGGGGCGGGTGGCGACGACGAACTGGTCGGCGGTGGCGGTGACGACATCTACGTCTTCAACGCCGGCGACGGTCAGGACGTGATCTGGGACGAGTCCACCGACTACGCGCCCAATTCGCTGCGACTTGGCGAGGGCATTTCCGCCGACGATGTGCGGCTCGAGATCGGACGATTTGATGAATTCGGCTGTGGCGATGTCGGGCTGCGGGTGAACCTCGGCCCCGAGGGCGATGGCGTCACTTTCTTTGATGTGAGTATCGACGATCTGGCCGGCACTCATCCTGTTGAGTATTTCCATTTTGCGGATGGCCGGGTGCTGGATTGGGATCAGCTCATTGATCGCGGCCAGACGATCAGCGTCTGGGATTCGGACGATATCCCACAGGGCACGCGCCACGACGATATCTATGTAAGCATGAATCGCGGCGGGGTCATGGCTGGCGGTGCCGGCAATGACAGATATCTGGTGGGCGACAGCGATGCCGCCTGTGGCGAGGTGACCATCGTCGATGATGCCGGCACCGGTGACGGCAACCTGTTGCACTTGACTGGCGGGTCCGAGTTTGACGACCTTGAGCTCGAATGGGACGGGCACTGGCGTATCCATGGCGACGAATCGACCGTCGACCTTTATACCGACGGCGCCTGGGAAAGCGAGGAATCTAGCGTTTTCGACCGCACGGTTGCGGGCTTCGAGTTCGATGACGGCAGCACGGCCAGCTTTGACGATTTGTTGGCGCGGGGCGTGTATATCAGCAGCGACATGCGGACCGACGACGGGATCATCGCTGGCACGCCATGGAAGGATTTCATAGAGGGAACGGAAGAGGCCGATACCTTCATCGCCGGTACCGGTGGCGGCGTGGTCTGGGGTGTGGAGGGCGACGACACTTACGTCTACGCCCGTGGCGACGGGGCGCTGAGGATCGAAGATAGCGCCGGTGAGGAGGGAACGGACAATACCTTGCGCTTTGTCGGCGACATCGCGCCGTGGGAAATGCAGCGCGCCCTGCGCTTCACCGCGCCAGGTGACGACTCCGATGGCGAGTTCATCATTCGCCTGGGCGACCTCGGTGACGAGATACGGATCAGCGGTTTCGATCCGCTGGACCCGGTGAATGGTCCCCACGGAATCGAGCGCTTCGAGTTCGCCGACGGACCGGTCCTCAGCTATGCCGAGATGGTGAACAACACCTTCGTGGTGCAGGGAGGTGACGCGGATGACAGCCTGTCAGGCACCGAAGTTTCCGACCGATTGTATGGCTTCGAGGGTAACGACATTCTGCGTTCAAACGGAGGAAATGACGTCCTGACGGGTGGCACCGGACACGACCTGCTGGTTGGTGGTTCGGGCAGCGACATCTATGCCTTCGATCTTGATTCCGGCCACGACGTCATTGATGACAGGACGACTGAACTGGACGGCAATCTGATCCTGTTCGGCGATGGCATCGATCTGGAAGACCTGTCATTCCAACGGCAGGCGGACGGGATGCGCATCCACTATGGGCCCGATGCCTCGGTGCTGTTGCTGGCCTTTGGCACCGAGGACGCCGGTCGTGTCGTTGAGGCGGTGCAGCTCTCCGATGGCTCGACCTATCTGCTGGGCGATCTGATGAATACTGCGCCGGTGGCGCTGGGTAGCCTGGACGACCAGTACGCAACCGAAGACCTCGGATTCGTATGGGCCCTCCCGGACAACCTGTTCGCCGACGCCGATGCATTCGATGCACTGAGTTATTCGGTCACGATGAACGATGGCGGCGCCATCCCCGGGTGGCTGACGTTCGATTCCGTGCTGATGACACTCTCGGGAATGCCGGCCAATGCGGATGTCGGCGGGCTGGATGCTCTGCTGGTGGCGACGGACCTCTATGGGCGCAGCGCGCAAGTCGCCTTCCATTTGGGTGTGGCCAACACCAACGACGCCCCGGAAGTCGGCGCTGCCATCACGGCGGAGACGGCGATCGAAGATGCCGCCTACAGCTACACCGTGGCGGCGGAGGCCTTCACTGACGTCGATGCCGGCGACACGCTGAGCTACAGCGCCTCCCTGGCCGACGGCAGTGCCCTGCCGAGCTGGCTCGCCTTCGATGCCGCGACGCGAACCTTCAGCGGCACGCCGCTGAACACCGACGTCGGCGGCCTGGAACTGCGCGTCACCGCCACCGACCTGGCCGGCGCCAGCGCCAGTCAGAACGTGAGCCTCGCCGTCCTCAACACCAACGACGCACCGGAAGTCGGCGCTGGGATCACGGCGAGCGATGCCACGGAAGACGCCGTCTTCAGCTACACCGTGGCGGCGGAGTCCTTCACCGACGTCGATGTCGGGGACAGGCTGACGTTCAGCGCCACCCTGGCCGACGGCAGCGCCCTGCCGGGATGGCTGAGCTTCGATGCATCAACCCGGACCTTCAGCGGTACGCCGCTGAACGCCGACGTCGGCGGCCTGGAACTGCGCGTCACCGCCACCGATCTGGCCGGTGCCAGCGCCAGCCAAGTGGTGAGCCTCTCTGTTCTCAACACCAACGATGTCCCGGAAGTCGGCGCTGGCATCTCGGCGCAGACCGCGATCGAAGACGTCGCCTACAGCTACACCGTGTCGGCCGAGGCCTTCACCGACGTCGATGCCGGGGACACGCTGAGCTACAGCGCCTCCCTGGCCGACGGCAGTGCCCTGCCGAGCTGGCTCGC
>SXGT01579824.1_pt1 | contig 12788 bp, 7 predicted proteins | sample 3176221 | NCBI WGS metagenome assembly SXGT01 (sample SAMN11356862, study PRJNA531348) | freshwater metagenome | isolation source: freshwater sample F1-120 | place: China: Fuxian Lake, Yuxi | collected 2017-12-25
CCCGACGACATGAAGCGCTACGACATCAGCCATCCCCGATACTTCTGGTCGGCGTTGAACTTTGAAAAACCTGAAGTCCTCGACTACCTGTATCGGATCACCGAAGACGTGTGCCAACGCTATGACGTGGACGGGATCGAGATCGACTACTTCCGGCATCCTTTGTTCTTCCGACCCAATCTGGACTACATGCCGGCGACGACCTGGCAGTTGGATATTCTGACGAGCTTTCAACGGCGCATTCGGGAGCTGGCCTATCGGGAAGGGAATCGGAGGGGACGGCCGATGCTGGTTGCCACCCATCTGCCGCTGAACGTGGAGAAGTGCAGGTACGTCGGGATTGACGTCCAGCGTTGGTTGGCGGACGACTTGCTGGACATTCTCGTCGCGGGCAGCGGCTACCAGCCGCTGAGCATGCCGATGAAGGAGCTCGTTGAGCTGGGCCACGCGCGCGGCGTGCCGGTGTACGCGAACATCAGCGAGTCGGGAATGGAGCAGTGGGGCGGGCGAGTGGAGGCGTGGCGGGGGGCGGCCGCCAATATTTGGCGCAGCGGCGCCGACGGCATCCATCTTTTCAACCGATTTCCCGCAACACCAGGCGACCCCGTCTTCGCGACGGCCGGAGATCCGCTGACCCTTGCCAGGCTCAATAAGGTGTTCGGGATCGACAACATCGCGGAAAACTACGGCTGCCTGGAACCGGCCGTCGTGCAATCGCAAATTCTGCCCGTGGAGTTTGGCAGGTCGGGCTTTCCGCGCGAGGTCAATTTGCCCGTGGGAGACGATATCGCGGCGGCAGCCAAAGCCGGCAATTTAGCCAACGCGATCTTACGCGTAAAATTTCTCGCACGCGCTCCCGATGACCAGGTGGAACTGTATCTCAATGGCACGCTCGTTAAGCCGGAAAGTGATGATCTGGAAAAGGGCCTGGTTACGTATCGCCCCGATCCCGGGTTGTACCATCCGGGCGACAATAGGCTCGCATTCCGGCTGACCGCCGGCCGGCCGACTAGAAAAACGAGTGTCAGCGTTGAGTCCGTCGAGCTGGACGTGGAGTACCGGTAACCCGGGAGGTAAACGACGCGGGCCAAGGGAGCGGGACAGGCATATTTTCCCGGGAGCCACGTTGGGGCAACCACCCAACAGGACGATGCGCCTCTCGCGAATTCGCCGGGAAGATGAGCCGGTCCCCGGCCCGTGAACGGTTATGCAAACTGCTTGGCCGCTTGCTTGAAGGCAGCCCACATGGCTGGCTGGCCGTAGACATCCATTGATTCCCTGACAAACAGATACGTCGCATCCTGCTCATAGGCCACTCGGGCATACTCCAGAATATCGGTCCGTCCTGCATGCATTCCCAAGGAGACAGCGAAAGGACATGAACCTTGGATATGAGACTTCGCGTCCGGGATAATGGTCTTCAGCTCTTCGGCTGATGCGAAGGTGTTAAAGGGAGCGCAGAGCGCGTCGATCAGGTTTTCACGCGTCCAGGTTTCGTGGTCTTCCAGATTGCCCAGCGGCGAGGCCAACCGTGTCGTTATTGCCTGGTTGGGATGGTTTTCGACCGGGATCGGCAGATACCAACAACTGTGCGTGTATCCAATCGATGCACCCAGGGAGCCAAGTTTGACGTTGGGAAACGACTCTTGCTGCGCTCGTCGGATCTGGCGCATGTAATCGGTCATGAACGCGGCCCGAAAGGCCAGCCATTGCGGATCCTTGTTGGGGATCTGCCAGGGATCGCGTCCCGTTTTGGTCTGGAAGGCCTCCACCATGTACTTATCGTAGCCCATCGAGTAATAGCCGTCGGCATCGTAGATCGGCACTGAAACGTCGCCCCCCTTGATATGGTCGATCCAGATGCCATCGGGTTCGTAGGCCAAGACTTCCTTGAAGGTGGCGACGCGGTGGCGCATCACCTCCGGTGCGGCCCAAGAGAGTTCCGACTTTGAGACCAGATTCAGGCGGTTGGTGCTGAGCAACTCCGGGTGTTCCTTCACGAAGGAGGAGTGGAGCAGCCAGCCGTGGGCCTCGGCTCCTTTGACCTCATGCCAGACCAGGAATTCCAGCCCGAGCTCATGGGCCGTCTTTTTGGCTGCGGCCATGGGGTCGAATTCCGCCAGATTGCTGGGGTAGGAGACTTTGTATTCCTTGCTTTGGAACATGGCCTCTCCACCGCGCATCGACCGCCAGACGACCGCGTGGAAGCCGGCATCCTTGATCTGCCCGAACATGCGGTCGATGAGTTGCTGCTCTTTCTGCTTGGAGACGTTGACTTCGTCATCATAGCTAACCAACATGGCGAATTTCATGGGTCGGGTTCGATTTCCGGCCCCGCCGGGGTTGGCCGGTTGCTCGCCGCCAAAGACCGTCTGCCCCGACATCCTCCTGCGCCCAGTCAACACCTCATGCCCAGCCAGGAAGGCCGCCCCGGCGGCGGTTGTGGCCAGAAATCTGCGACGTCCTAATTCTGTTGACGACATGCGTCCTGTCTTTCTACGACAATCGTATATGGTTGATTAGAGACCGAGGCACTTCTATTATCTGACTGAGGGGGGCCGCGTGTCAACGCATTGGTGTTTTGACATTCTGCTTCATTGTCTGGTGGCCGAAGTCGGCAGACCGTTTCCTTCGCAACAGCGTCGTTTTCCAAGAACCAACGTTGACAAGCTGAGATGACCCAGGTTGAAACCATGAACATTCGACATCCATGCTCGGCGATCGTGATCATGATTACTTGCGTGATGTCGGTGGCGCTGGCGGACGCGCCGCGCCTGTTACCGACAGGCCAACTGCCGAACGATGTTCGGCTAGCGCCACTGCGGACGTTGGAGGGCTACTTTCCCTTCGCGCCGGTTGACTCGCTCCAGCAATGGAAAACTCGCGCGGAGAAGCTGCGCCGCCAGGTGCTCCTGTCCGCGGGTCTATGGCCGTTGCCGACCAAAGCTGCGTTGAACGCCGTGATTCACGGCAAGGTGGAGCGCGACGACTACACGGTCGAAAAAGTGTTCTTCGAGTCCTTGCCTGGGCACTATGTGACCGGCAGCTTGTATCGTCCCAAGAGCATTCCCGCCGACCGAAAGCTCCCCTGCGTGCTGTGTCCACACGGTCACTGGCCCAATGGCCGGTTTTTCGAGCAGAACAAGAAAGACTTGCGACTGGAATTAGCCACCGGGGCCGAGCGGTGGGAGCACGCAGCCCGGTTTCCGCTGCAGGCCCGTTGCGTGCAGCTAGCCCGCATGGGCTGCCTGGTGTTTCACTACGACATGCTCGGGTATGCCGACAGCGTTCAATTTACTCCGCATACTTTAACGATCCCGATTGAGCAGTTGGGACAAATCAAGCCGGACCAGTTTTTCACGGTCGATGCCGATTCCCGCCTGCAAACGACGTTTGGCCTGCAAACTTGGAATTCGGTTCGCAGCGTTGATTTCGTTCTGTCGTTGCCGGAAGTTGATCCGGCGCGGATTGCCGTTACGGGCGCCAGTGGAGGCGGCACGCAAGCCATGATCCTGTCTGCGATTGACGAACGTGTCGCGGCGGCGTTTCCCTGCGTGATGATTTCCACGGCCATGCAAGGCGGCTGCACTTGCGAGAACGGCCATTATCTACGCATCGGCATGGGCAACATTGAGATTGCAGCGCTCACCGCGCCGCGTCCGCTGGGAATGACGGCAGCCGATGATTGGACGAAAGAGCTGAAAGCGAAGGGCTATCCGGACCTGAAGCATGTGTATGAGATATTCGGCCAACCGGATCGGTTGACCGCGACATTCAACGTTCATTTCGGCCACAACTATAACCACGTGTCGCGTTGCACCATGTATGGCTTTATGAGCCGACACTTTGGCTTGGGCTTCGACGAGCCGGTATTGGAGCGGGACTTCGCACCGCTGTCGATTCCCGAAATGTCCGTCTGGAACGACGAGCATCCGCGTCCGGCGGGAGATGCCGTCGGCCCGTCGCATGAACGCGCCGTCCGCATGTGGATGACCGCCGATGCCGACGCTCAGCTCGCCAAGACCATTTCAACGGAACGAGTGGACCTTGATCGGTTGCGTAGCACGGTCGGTGAGGCCTGGCGGACGATGATCGGCCGGGACCTACCCGTATCAACGGACATCGGCTTTAAGCTTATCGACAAGGCAGACAAGGGCGCATACCAGCAAATGACCGGCCTGGTGCGCAACCTGTCGGCTGGCGAAGAATTGCCGGCGTTGACTTTCTATCCACATTCGTGGAATGGAGAGGTCGTGCTGTGGATTTCGCCCGAGGGCAAGTCGAGCCTGTTCGATGCGGCCGGCCAGCTGATCTCACCGGTGCAACGGTTGCTGGATGCGCAGTCGGCCGTGGTGACCGCTGATTTGTTTGGCCAGGGAGAGTTCACTGCCGAGGGCAAGCCGGCAACTGAAAATCGCCTGCTCACGATGTTCGATCCCAAGCTGGCGGAAGGGGCGTACGCGCCTTTCACGTACGGTTACAACCCGCCACTTTTCTCCCAGCGCGTGCATGATTTGCTGACGCTGGTTTCGTTCATCCGCAATCACGATCGTGCGCCAAGACGAGTCTTCGTCGTGGGGCTTGCCGGCGCGGGTCCTTGGGTTGCCGCCGCCCGCGCGATCGCGGGATGTGCGATCGACCGCGCGGCGGTGGAAACAGCCGGCTTCCATTTTGCGAACCTCGTCACACAGCGGGACATTCAATTCCTGCCCGGCGCGCTCAAATACGGCGACCTGCCGGTGCTCTTGGCGCTCTCTTCGCCGCAACCTCTGTGGTTAAGTGGCGAGAACGCAGATCGGGCTGCATTGATTCGTGCTGCCTATCGCACTGCGGGTGCGGAGGGTAATCTGACGATTGCGGATCCGAAATCTGGTGATGGGACGGCGGCAATGGTCGATTGGTTGATGAAGCACGATCCCTAAACTATTTGCGCTGATACACGAGCTTGCCGCCGAGATACGTCCGCAGCACCTGCGTGTCGCGGATCTCGTCCGCCGGGCAGGTGAGGATGTCGCGATCGACCACGATCAGGTCAGCCATCTTGCCTGCTTCCAACGATCCAGCCAGATCATCGTAAAACAGGATGTAGGCGTTGTTGCTGGTGTAAAAGCGGATGGCCTGTTCGCGCGAGAGCGCCTCCTCCGGATGGAGTTGTCCTTCGTATCCCTTGGCCCGGCGCGTGATCGCGGTTCCCATGCCGAGAAACGGGTTATACGGATTGATGCTGCGGAGCGAGCCGATCTTTTGCATATGATCGGAACCTCCTCCGACCACGACGCCCGCCGCGAAAAGTGATTTCAGCGGCTGGAAGTAGCGCAGCCGGTCCGTTCCGAAGTGCGATTCGAGCGTACGGGCATCGAGGTACAACCAGATAGGCTGCATGTCGGCGACGATGCCCAGTTTCGCCATCCGCTGGATCGCGTCGGCGCTCATGAAATTGCTGTGCGTGATGCAGGGGCGGGTGTTGCGAATGGGCGTCGTCTTGTCAAGCTCCTCGTACACGTCAATCAGGTTCGTCACCGCACCGTCGCCAACCGAGTGCGCCGTGAATTGCAAACCTTCGGCGATGGTGGCTTGCACGATCTCACGCAGATGATCCTTTTCAATGAACAGCATGCCCCGATAGCGCGGATCGGTGATGGAGTAGATCTTGCTCACTCCCCACGGTTCGCGCATGTAAGCGCTGCCGGTGAGCATGCCGCCGTCCTGAAACATCTTCACGCCCACAATCCGCAGCAGCGGGTCCGTGCGGCGGGTGAGCGGGTTTCTGGCAATCTGCCGGAGATTCTCCCGTATCGATTCGATACTCTCGTTGGCCACACTCATGGAGAACGCGGCTCGAACGGTCAGATTTCCGGTTGCCGCAAGCTGCTGGAAGTGTTCAAGATCAGAGTTGTTGCAGTTGCGTTCGGTAATCGTCGTAAGTCCGACGGAATTATAGTCGTGCAAAAGTTCCATCAGCCGCCTTGTGTGTTCGCCATCACTGGCGACGCGGTCGGTGGACTTGATCTTGAGGTAACGCCTGGTGCCTCCGCGGAGGATCCCGTTGGGTTCGCCCGTCTGGGGATCCTTTTCGATCTGCCCTTCCCCCGTGATGCGGAAATCCTTGTCGATACCCGACAATTCCAGCGCCAAACTGTTGACGGATGAATCGGGGTGGGTCGAAAAGACGACGGCATGTTTGGGCGCCGCGGCGTCCAGTTCAACCTTCGTTGGATAGCGCTGCTCCTTGAGCCGTGTGATGAATACCTGATCGACGACGATCCAACCGCCTTCGGGAACCACCTTGGCGCGGGCGCGAATGTAGTCCAGCACGTCGCCCATCGACTCCATTTGCCCAACGGCGTGGTCGAACTCGTAAATGCTCGCGTCGTTGGGATGCGAATGCGAGTCCATCAGGCCGGGCAGGACCATCTTTCCGCCCAGATCGATGACCTCGGTATCATTCCCCTGGAGCGCCAAGATCTCGTTGCTCGTGCCAGCGCGGAGAATCTTGCCCCCTTTGATGGCGAGCGCCTCGGCGATGGTGAACTCATGATCGACGGTGGCGATCTTGCCGTGGATGAAAACCAGATCAGCCATTTCGGCCGCGGGCGCGGCAGCGGCGCAAATGGCAATCGCCAGCAAACTCCGCAGATCACCATATTTTCCAAACATGCAAGTTACCTGCCTTTGGCAGCCCGTTGACAAATCGGAAGATGCCATTGGGCGTCTGCATCCAGTGGAAACATCGGCCGCGGCACATGCGAGAACTTGTACCGGGGAAGATTGTAAGACACGACGCCCGGACAATCGGCTCGGAACACCGCTTTGGCGACATGGCCATAGGTCACCTTGAATCCTACGCCCGTTTTGAGCGTCACGATCTTTGCCTCAAACGGCTCAATGCCTGCTTTGCGGTACAAGGAAGGTTGCGGTCCCATGATTTCGCAATCGGTCAACACCAGGCGGAGATTGTCAATTCCCAGGCAGACGATGCCTCCGGTTTCGGCCATCGGCTCGGCGATGAACTTGCCATCGTTGGTGATGGGGCCTTCCGTAATGCAGAGCACCTGGGCCGTCACCGTCAACGGAACGCAGTACATTGTGTCGCGCTTGCCGCCCACCCGGACGGTCACGGTGTCCCCGACCAAATGCTTTTGGACGATCGAAACGGCTTCCGGGTCGGGCAGATGGATAAGCACCAGGCCGTCCACGTCATGGCGCGATGCAAGCAGGGCCTCCAGCAACACCGTATTATCGCCCGGAGCCCCCCCTCCGACGGTGTCCGCCGAGTCGGTGATTACCACGGGACATCCATCCACCGCCGCCGCCCGGCGAATCGCCTCGCGTGGCGGATACATGGTTTCGGGCAGCAGCCGGCAGCGTGCCTCCCAGCAGGCCTGCGCGAGCTCGCGAGCAAGCCGTTGGGCCAGCTCCGGATCATTGTCGGTGACAGCCACCGCGGCCCAGCCTTGCTCGGGCACATCCTGCCACGCATAACAGGGGCAGAGAGAGCCGGAAATTACTCCCTTGATCTGATCCCAGGCAATGAACTTGTCAAAAAGCTCCTTCAAGGCGCCTGAATTGGTTCCATCATCGGGGGGTGGAACCAAGATTGGTATCTTGTGGCAGACGACCACCGGTTTTATTTTTCCCGACAGGGTATCGAGTAAAATCTTGGCGGCCCGCATTCCCGTTTCGACGACGTCCACGTGGGGATGCGTTCGCGACCCAACCAAGGCCGTGGACAGCTCAATCATTTGTCGTGTCACGACGGCGTGACAATCGAGCGCCAGAACGATCGGAACGCGGCCTCCCAACTCCTCGCGAAAGACGTTGAGGAAGTGGCCATCCACGTCGGCGATCGTCGTGCCGGCCATCGCCCCATGGGGCGCAAAGCAAATCCCGTCCAGGCGGCCAGCGCTGCGCAACTGCTGGCAAAGAATGCCTTCGAGAAAGCCGACGGTATCGGCCGTAAGATGCCCCGAGATCCAGGTTTCGGCGCTAAGCAGCGGAATAATTTCTACATCGCTGTTTTTCCGCAGCACCTCGACGAAGCCCGCGATTTCGTCTTGACGATCTGATTTGTCGATCACGTCCTTGCCGATGGCCATTCGGCCGCGCAGGACAAAATCATCGGGAGCAACGCCCCGTTCGCAAAAGCTGTTCGATTCATGCCAAATTCCGCCAATTCCGATCCGCAGGTTTGACATGGGGCGCCTCCCAGAGTTTGCCGACGTGTGTTCCTTTAGGTTCGTGCAACGTTACTTATCGAGACGCCTCACGAAGATGTTGGCAAACTCAAGAGGGTCGCCGTGGTGCTGTAATCCGATCGGCCCTTCAGGCGGAACCCCGGGCACCGGACACTCCGAAATCACCGTCTTGCCATTGAGCACGACCGATACCTTCTCGCCACGCATGGTAATCTGGAAGCGATTCCACTGACCGACCGGATGGTCCGCGTTTATCTTGGGTGTGGCAGCGGCTCGGTTCTCGGGCGGCAGGGCTGTATTCGTTCTGAAGTCCCAAAGTTCTCCCGATCCGATCGGCCATTGCCAGATGTTGACTTGGGCAGCATCCGATCGCAAGAAAATTCCGGAATCTGCTTTGGGCACATCGATTTCGTGGGTCGACCCGTCGGGATTTTTTTCGTAGTCGCCATTTGGTAACACGACGGGCTGCTTCGTCGTCTTTTCGTAGGCGCCGTTCCATCTCCAATCCACGATCAATTCGAAGTCACGGAACGAATCTTGAGTCCAAAGATCCTTCGGGTCACCTTCGGCCTGGCCATCGTATTTCAGCGTCCAATCGCTCGGCTGCCAATGCCCGACAAGTCCCTTGTGAACTTGCCACCCGGACAAATCGCTGCCGTTGTATAACGTGATGAATCCTTGATCTGCGCTGGCGGTCTGCTCGGCGGTAATTGGCGAGTTGGGTAGCTCCTGCAGGCGAAGATTACGAAATTCGACGGGCGAGCCCTCGGATTCCAGACAAATGTATCCCTTGCGAGGGCTGCACTCGGACCCACGGGTCACGACTTTCCCATTCACGGCGAGTTGAATTGCACCATCGGTGCAAGTGATGCGGTAGTGGTTCCACTCCGGCGATGGCTTGGATCGGTGTTCGGTCGGAACCGCGCGCGACCCCGCGCGACCATTGCTGGGCTTCATGGTTGCGCCGTGGATCGGAAAGATGTCGCCATGCGATGTGAATTCCGGACCGTTTGGACCATCCTCAACCTGCACTTCGATGGCGCGATGAAAGGGCTGGCCCACCGCCGGTAACGCGTCCGCCCATACGAAAACTCCCGCGTTGCCCTTCGGTTGAAGGTGTCGCCACTCCAGCTCACAGATAAAATTCTGATACATTCGTGTCGTGCGAAGCTCTCCAATCGGTTTGCCGGTGCAATAGATCACGCCCTCCCGGGCGGTCCACGTATCGGGGGCGCAGTTCACGTTGACCCAACCGGCAAGAGTCTTGCCGTCAAAAAGAGGAGCAAATCCTTCTTCGCCGCTGACCGTCTCGGTGTGATGTAAGGTCAGCCAGGCGCACAGTACCATGGTCGCCAATCGCCTTGCCATTATGTTCATCCTTTCAACAAATGTCCGCCGGGTTGACCAGGTGATGTGTCCTTCGGCATTTTTCAAAGCAATTTGATGCGTCGCTGCCGATGGGCCGCTGTCAGCCGCGCCTCGTCGACCGCCGCGCACACCTTGGGCACAAAAATGTTACGGCAGCGATTAACGTGAGGAAAGCGAGTGGATGCTTAATCGCCATTGCGTGTACTCCGAGCTGCTGAAATCTTCCCGTAGAAGAACCGCTCCATTCAAGGATGGGGGCTGATCACCTTGCCATCGAGCTGCCATTGGGGATCGGTGGCGATCCCCAGGTGCGCCAGCGTCGTTGGCGCGATGTCCACCAGGTAGGCCGGCCCGGTGATTTCGCCCGGCTGGACGCAATCGCCGCTCACAATCAACACCGTATTGCGAATCTCCGGCACATCAACGCCGCTGCCGTGTTCGGTTCCTCGGCCGCCATGGTCGGAACAGACGACAATCAGCCAGTTTTCTTGGGGATACGTCTTGCGGTTGTGGATAGCGGCGATTACTTCGCCAATGGACCCGTCGGTACGCTCGATGGCCTGGCGGTACTCGGCCACCTCGGGATGGAAACCATGCTTGTGGCCGGTCTCATCGACATCGCCGAAGTAAAGGAACATCGCTGTAAGATCGTCCTCGGCGAGAAGTCTTGTCGCCTCGCTGGCGCTTTCGCTATCCAGTTGGGGAGTCAGGCGAGTCGCGTCTGCGGGCCCGACGATGCTCGCATTGATGGGCGGCCAATTGGCAATCGAGATCGTGAGGGACTCTGGCCGGGCTTGCTTGATTCTGTGAAAAAACGACGGATAGGCCTCATACTTACTGTCATGAAACTCGTTGTCGAGCACACCGTGCTTGTCGGCCCATACGCCCGTAAGTATGCTTGACCAACCAGGACCGCTGCAGGTGTCGGCCTTCGTAAAATGCGGAGAAAGGATCTGTGCGACGGGCGAATAAACGCCATGCTGGATCAAGCGGTCAAGGTTCGGCGCCTCGGCGCGCTCTAATGCATCGGGGCGCAGGCCGTCGATGCCGATCACCAGCACTTTCCGAATGCTGTCCGCGGCAGGGCAAACGCACGGACACAACAGCAGCCCTAAACCAAGCAGGGACCAGCGGGCCTTACGCCTCATGCCTACCTGATTTGCAGTGGAAAAACCGCACTGCGGAAGGTATGCTGGGATGGGGAGGATGGGAAGTGGAGCGGCCTGCCCTTTTTTCATATCTTCGGGTGTCCGCGGCTGGACGCAAACGGACCTGGGCTGTCGATGAATCGAATCGTTTCAAATATGAAAACGAACGTACTTTGTACGCTAGCCGGCCGACGCCTGTCAACATGCCGAATTACCTTCCCGAGTTGACTCCCGCTTGCCGAAACACTACACAATAGATCAGATTAAGCTTAGTTTCAAGAACATTCGATTAAATCAATCCCAGGTGTGGATCTTATCAAGCACCAAGGCAAAAGCATGAAGAATTCAAAGGAGCGACAGCGATCCGGCCGCCACCGTGTCCGCGAGCAACTCCAGGAAATGATCCTGAATGGAAAAATTCTTTCGGGCGAGCGACTGCGTCAGCAGGAGCTCGCCGCCAGGTTCGGCTGTGCCCTGGGAGTCGTCCGCGAGGCGCTCTTGGAGCTGAGTGGCCTCGGTCTCGTCGAGGTCGTTGACAACTCGGGCGCATTCGTGCGTGAGTTGAACAATCAAACCATCCTGGAAGCCTACGATGTACGTGAGGCGTTGGAGGGCATTGCCGCGCGCCTTTGTTGCGACCGCGCCAGCCGGCAGGATCTTCGCGAGCTGTCCCAGTTGGCCCAACGCCAGTACGAACTGTATGTGCAGTCCGAGCGGAAGAAGCACAATATCGAAAATCAGCTGAATGCCATGGACAGGCGATTGCACAGCCGCGTGCTGGAAATATCGAACAACAAAATGATTCAGCAGGTTGCACTGCGATATCACGTACTGGACGCCATTTGGGCCCCGAATGACCGCGGATGCAAGGCGGTCTATGATGAACACCTGGCGATCATTCAGGCAATCGAAGACAACCAGCCTGAGCTGGCCGAGCAGTTGACTCGCCAACATATTCACCGGGGCAAACAAAGTCTGGAGCGGAGCATCGCCAGTGGAAAAATAAGACTGGCTTGGGCAAATACCGAGAGCGCCTGACGAGGGCCTGACGAGTGGCGACACCATTCTCTTCTCTGCAGTAATCGGCGAGTTATTCGCGGCGTTGAGAATGGGTGCTGAAGGCGTCAATTGGCTTGAGTTTCCCGTTCTGTTGGTCAGCATAGCTCTTAATTTTAAAGGATAACCTTCATGCATTACGGCGTTGCTGCGGCTGTCGGCAAAGTGTCGGTTTCACAGGAAGTGGATCCGGCTGACATTTTCAGTCATCTTCCACCGACGCGCTGTGGAGAACTCGATCGGCAGTACATGGAGGAGGTATTGTCCGCTGGTTTCGGCAGTTGGGAATCCGCCGATATGCTCGGGCGTTTTGAGGCGGCATTTGCCAAGCGGTTTGGGGTTCCTTTTGCCATCTCGCAAAACTCCGGCTCGGGCACTTTGTTGTCATGCCTGCTGGCCGCGGGAGTTGGCCCTGGCGACGAGGTCATCGTGCCGACCAACACCATGGCAGCCACGGCGTTTGCGGCAATTCAGTGTGGAGCAGTTCCGGTGTTCGCCGATAGTGATCCGCGAACATTCAACATCGATCCTGACGACATCCGCCGCAAAATCAGCCCCTTTACGCGCGCCATCCTTCCGGTGCATATTTTTGGTTTGCCGGCGGATATGGCTCCCATCATGGACTTGGCGCGGCAGCACAACTTGACCGTCATTGAAGACAGTGCGCAATGTTTCTTGGGCACCTATCACGGACAACTGGCTGGCACCATTGGACACGCAGCCAGTTTCAGTTTTCAGGGTTCCAAGCACATGACCACGGCAGGCGACGGGGGAATGGTGACCACTTCGGACGAGGACTACGGCAAAAACATTCGCAAGGCAGGTGTACAAGGTTATCGCGAAATCGGAGCCAAGGCAGGTTCCACCATGATACCGCGCGACAGCCGCCAGGATTGGAGTTACAAGCGGCACGATCGCCTGGGATACAACTTCCGCATGTCGTCGGTCCAAGCGGCACTGGGACTGGCCCAGCTTCAGCGGCTGGATTATCTGGTCGCGGCGCGCTGTTATATTGCGGCAC
>SXGT01039209.1_pt1 | contig 12787 bp, 8 predicted proteins | sample 3176221 | NCBI WGS metagenome assembly SXGT01 (sample SAMN11356862, study PRJNA531348) | freshwater metagenome | isolation source: freshwater sample F1-120 | place: China: Fuxian Lake, Yuxi | collected 2017-12-25
GACGCCGCAGCTTCCGCCCCCGCCGCCGCCGCCACCTCGGCCGCGGAGTCCGGCACCGCTGGCCCCACCGGTGCGGCCAACCCACGTTGCGCCGGCGATGCCGCCGTCGTTTGCGGCACCGACACCCGCGGCTCCACCGGCACCGCCCGCACCGCCGCCGCCACCGCTCGCCGGCTGGGCACCGCTGATGCAACCGACACCCGTCGAACCGGCCGCACCACCATTGCCGCCGGGTTCGTTCACCGGCGTGGTGACGCCGCCTGCGCCCCCGTTTCCGCCGCTGCCGAGGAACCCGCCGCCGAAGCCACCGGTGCCGGCTCGACGGCCGTCGGCGGTCGCGGCGTTACAGCTCGCCGTGCTGCTCCCGCTGCTGCCCGGACCGTTGAGTCCGGTGCAACCCGTCGAGGTTCCGTTGGCGCCGGTCGCGGTTGAGTTCGCTGCCGCGATGCCGGCCTGCGCGCTCACGGCCACGTTCGCGAGCGTCACGTTGGCGCCGTTGATCGCGCGTACGCCGTAGACACTCGCCCCGGCTCCGAGACCAGTGTTCAGTCCGTTGAACGTCATCGTGTCGGCCTGGATCGTCTTCGATCCGCTGACCAACATCGCTTGGTCGACTGCGGTCACGCTCGTGTCGAGCGGGTTCGCTTGGCCGCTGACTCCCGCCGAACCCGGCCGAGTCCAACCGTGATACTGGTTGAAGCCGCCCGACAAGCTTTGGTTGTTGAGCGGAGCGATACCGCCCGGGGCTGCGGTGTAGGCACCACTGCCGAGGATGATCTCGCCGCCCGCACCTGCTGCGGCAATCGCCGCGGCCACGGTCTGTTTCGGCGCCGCCGCGGTACCGGGGTCGGCGTCGTTGCCCACCGGTGACACGAACATCGCGTCGCGCACCTCGAACGTCGAGGTGTTCGACAGCCCTACGTTGCCGGCCCAGTCGAACTGCTTGGCCACGGCGGTGTAGATGCCGTCGGCGAACGGCGCGTCGATGATGGAGAACTCGCCGGACACGGCCGCGGTGAACAGCGACCGTTCGATCGGACCGAGCGTGTCGGTGCCCTGATGGACGTCGATCCCGATCAACGGAAGGTCGGTCGCCTCGATGCCGGCGTCACCCGCGAACGTGATCGACGCACCGTCGTCGGTGTTCGATCCGTTGATGGGCGAGTTGAGAGCGAGGATCGGAGCATCCGTTTCGCCGAAGCCGAAGAGATCACTGCTCGTGATCGCCGGGCTCGAACCTGCGGTGCTCACGGCCCGCACCTGCGCCTTACAAAGTGCGCCGCAGGCAAGTCCCGCCATCGACGCACGGCGTCCGGCCCCAGTCGGCAACCAAGGTTCGGAGTCGAACGCGAGGTCGGTGGAGATCCGGTACTCGTAGTCGACGACCGCAGCACCGTTGTCGTTGAGCGGCGCATCCCAACTCAGGTCGATCCCACCGATGAGGGCGGTCGACGCGATCCCTGTCAGGTCGGTCGGAGCGTCGGGCGCCAACGGATCGTCGTCGAGGATGGTCACGATGCCGATCGGCTTCAGGTAGTTGAGGACCTGGCTCGTTGGGTGATGCGCAAAGAACGTCACCCGGAACGACTCGGTACCTTCTTGCGCGACGTCGGGAAGGATGTTGACCTTCGCCTGACCAGTGCGAGCACCCGCCCCGATCGCCACCGTGCCGTAGGGCGTTCCTGGGGTGGTCGTCTGTTGGAAGTCGCCACCGTTCGTGGCCGCTCCGGGCCCGGCGGGAAGCGCGACCGCTTGCCACTTGATGACGAGCGGGACCGGCGCGGGCTTCGACAGCGAGATGTTGACGAGTGCCGAGTTCTTGTTCGAGCCAGCGCCCTGTGCGTCGCCTTCCCAGATGATCGCGTCCGCAGCCGAAACGTCGATCCCGGCGGACGTTGGGTTGTCGTCGTCGACGATGGTGATCGTGCCGACACCGTCGGCCATGATCGCCGGGCCGGTCAGGCTGCTCAGCTGTACCGTGAGTACCTCGTTGCCTTCGTTGACCGCATCGGGAACGACAGGGATGAGGAGTTCTTTCCAGATCGTTCCGGCGGGAATCGTGAGCAACGGGCACTTGTGTTTGTAGTCCGACGGGCTCGTGGCCGAGCCATTGACGGTGCACGCACGCACTGTCACCGTCGAGGTGGCCGGCTTGTCGAGCGTGAACCGCACTCGCCCGTTGTTGGTGGTGCTGCCGCCGGGGTCGGTTTCTTTCAGCGTGAGGTCCTGGATGTACATCCGCGGTGGAATCACCGTTCCTTCGGCGATCGTGCCGTTCTCCGCATCGCTGCCTCCGCCGACGACGCTGGCCGAGAAGCCGAACTCCTCGAAGTCGCCTTCGTACACGGTGTCGACAAACGTTGGCACCGATACCGTTTGGATCATCGGGAACGCGCCCGGGTTGAACGTGAGCGCGCCCGAGGTGGCGAGAAAGTCGCCCGGTGCGGCTGCACCAGCATTGGCCGTCGAGTAGGTGACCGTTGTGGGAACCGTCGGCGGACGCAACAACCGGACGGTGCACGTCGCCGAAGCACCTTCGGTTGCGGTGCCACAGGCAACGTCGACGTTGCCGCCGGTGTCGTTGTCGATGATGCGGCCAGGCACCGCGGTGCCGATGCCGACACCTGGCGCGCTCGTGGCGATCAGGGAGAAATCTTCGGGATCTTCGAGATCGGAATCGTCGATGAGGTCGACCGTGACGGTCTGGGTGAGCGGGCCGCCGACGGTGAACACGACCGCGGTACTGACGGTGTCGTAATCGTCACCCGCCGTTGCGGTGCCGTCTTGGGTTTCGAGCGTGACCGTCGTGTTCGCTGGCTTGGTCAGCGTGACCTGGAACGGGATCGGGCCGTTGTCTTCTGCACGAGTGGCCCCGTGGATCTCGACGATCGGCAGATCGACAACCGCGTACGAAGCCACGACGGTGCTCGGGTTGCCTTGCGTGTCGAGCGCGTTGACTGTGAACGTGTAGTTGCCAGGAACCGACGTATCCAGGTTCGCGCCGTTCGGGAGATCGCCGATGCAGGCGACGACGCCGGAGACGTCACTGCACGAGTACGCGACGGTGACGGCCTGGCCCTGTGCGTAGGACGTGCCGTTGCCCGGTCGCACGACGGTGATGACCGGTCCGGTCGTGTCGGGCGGCACGATGGCGGTCGAGTGCAACGACACGGGCGGGGTTCCCGGCGCGAAACAACGCACGATCACATCGAGGGCACCAATGACCGGCGCATTGATGTTCACCGTCAAGTTGAGTGACGGGTTGCTCGTGTCGTTGTAGGTCGGCGCACCGCCGAGTCGGAACTCGATCGTGCTGTTCAACGGCCCCGACGACGTCAGGTCGTAGGTGATGGTCGGAATCGCGATCGAGGAGAGCGGACCGAATGAGTTGTTGTTGGTCAAGACCGTCCGGGTGCCGCCTGGGCGGGTCATCGTCCAACCGGCCGACCCGCCGGAGATCGACACGTTGTTGACGATGGCGTTGGCCGGGTCGGGGATCTCGGCTCGCAGGTTCCTCATGTTGTTGACCGGGAAACCGCTGTTGGAAGCGGGGACCTCGATCGACGCCATCTGCACGGTCAGCAGAAAGTTCTGTGCCTGCAGTACCGTGTCGGGCGCGGTCACGGTGAACGTCGCGTCGGTCGGCGCTGCCTGCGGACCGCCGGCCAACGAGTTCTGCGGATGCGCAAGACAACTCATCGTGACCGTCGTGTTCGACGCGTGCGCGTCGACGCTATCGGGGGCGAAGACCCCGACCATCGAGAGCGCCAATCCAAGCGCTGCCACTGCGGCGGTCGTACGTCGTCGCATGACGTCCCCCTCTGCCATACGCGAGCCCGCGGGCCCGCCTCCCCAGGACCGGACATCGTTTCGTCCGCATCGGCAACGTACACCGGTCCGTCCCAGATTTCATGCGAACTTCGGAAATGTTTCGATTCGTGGAATCGCTCGATCCACGAGGATTCACTCCAGCCACATCTGCCGCACGGCACCACCGGCATGACCGCGCCTTGCCGTCCTGTCGCAGCCGCGACGACCTCAGTCTCGGCCGGACTGGTCCGTCTCGTAGAGCGGTTCGCCAAAGGCCTCCCGCAATCGCGCGTGCTCGAGCAACGACGCACGCACGACACTCGACGTGCCGAAGCGGCGGTGGAGGTCGTCCAGTGCAAGGTCGATTCGAGGATCGGCCCGGCCCGCCCGACCAAACGGCAAGGTGGGCTGAAATGGATCGTTGGGAACCAGGTTGGACGCAGCCAGGCCGATCAAGGTCACGCCGTCTCGACGAATCAACGCTCGGGTCGTACCGAGCAGGTCGTGCGCCGCAGCGCCGATCCGAGCGGTTGCATCGGTCGCATCCCCGAACGAGTGCGACCGAGTGATCCGGGTGCTGTCCGAGAACCGCATTCGCAATGTGACGGTGCGGGCGAGGCGATCGTCGGCCCGCAACCGCCGACTCACCCGATCGACGATAGCCAGTAATGCCCGCTCGAGTTCGTCGAGGTCGTAGCGCGGCCGTCCGAGGGCGTTCTGCGAACCGATCGACCGGCGCCGAGGCCGGGTCACGACCCGACGCGGGTCGAGGTTGGCCGAGACGGCCAGAAGGTGCGCCGCGTGCGCGCGGCCGATCGACGAGCCAAGCGCGGCCGGCGGAATGCGCGCGAGCTCGCCGACCGTACGCACGCCAATCGAATGCAATCGCTCGGAAGTCTTCGGACCGACACCCCACAGCCGCTCGACCGGCAGCGGATGCAGATACTCGAGCTCCTCACCACACGGCACGTAGAAGATGCCGTCGGGTTTGGCACTGACGCTCGCGACCTTGGCAAGAAACTTCGTGCTGGCCACGCCGACCGAGACCGGCAACCCCACTTCGTCGCGCACCGTCGCGCGCAGTCGCCGCGCGATCTCGAGCGACGGGCCGAGGAGTCGACGCGCGCCTCGTACATCGAGGAACGCTTCGTCGATCGACAACGCCTCCACCGCCGGCGTGACATCACGGAAGCGATCGAACACCAAGCGGCTCGCTTCGAGATAGGCCTCGAAGCGGGGTGGCACGACGATCGCATCAGGACACAGCGCCTTGGCTGCCCGTTCGTTCGTGGGGGTCGACACGCCGCATCGTTTGGCTTCGTAACTCGCCGCGACGATCACGCCACCGCCGACGAGCACTGGTCGGCCGCGCAGCGCCGGGTCGTCGCGTTGTTCGACCGACGCGAAGAAGGCGTCGAGGTCAGCGTGCAAGATCCCGGGCTCACGCCGATCGCCACCCCCAGCCGTATCGGGTGCCGGGTCAGTGGAATCGAGTGCATCACGATCGCTCGCCCCGGCCCGTGTCACGAACACATGTTCGCATATCTCTGCCGCGGGCACAACCCCGGCCGCCGGTCAACCCACCGGTTGCCCCATAGCGAGGCGGGCTCAGGCGGCGCTCAATGACACCGGGTACTCGGTCATCGCGAGCATGATCGGGTTCAGCAGGGTCAGCGGCGTGAAGGTCGGCGCCTCGAGCGCTTCGACATCGCGCACCCGACGGCAGAACTCGTCGAAGAACAACGCGATCTCCATCTTCGCCAGGTTGGCACCCAGGCAATAGTGCGGTCCCCCGCCGCCGAACGAGACGTGATGATTCGGCGTGCGCATGAGGTCGAACTCGAACGGTCGGTCGAACACCGAGTCGTCGCGGTTCGCCGACGGATACCACAGGGTGACCCGCTCACCCGCGCCGATCGTCTGGCCGGCGACCTCGACGTCGGTGTTGGCCCGGCGCGCGAAGTACGCCACCGGTGAGGTCCACCGGAGGATCTCGTCGACCGCAGTACGCATCGCTGGCGCCTGGATCCCACCTCCGCTCGCGACGATGGACCGCATTGCCGCCATCTGGTCGGGGTGTTCGACGAGCGCGTGGACACCGCCTGCGATGGCGTTGCGGGTCGTCTCAGATCCCGCAACGGTGAGCAACAAGAAGAACATGTCGAGTTCGGCTTCGGTCAAGGTCGTTCGTTCGCCGGCGTCGGTCTCGACCTCGACGGTCGTGAGCAACGTCCACACGTCATCGGCGGGATTCGCGCGCTTCTCCCGCCCTAACGACTGGGCGTACTCGAACATCTCGAACTGCGCTGCGAAGTGACCTTCCGGTGTGTCACCGTCGTTGGTGCCGCTCTGGATGAACCGGTTCGCCAACGTGAAGAGCCAATCGCGGTCGGCAACGGGAATCCCGACGATGTCGGCGATCATGTGCATCGGCAACCGGTACGCGACTTCGCTCACGAGTTCGCACGATCCTCGGTCGACGGCCGAGTCGATGATCGACGTCGCCCAACGGCGCGCCTGCTCTTCGAGCAGTGCGATCATTCGGGGCGTGAACCCGGCGCTGACGAGGCGTCGGAGTCGCGTGTGTGCAGCACCGTCGAGGCTCGCGAGCATCGCGCCCTTCATCGCCGGGACGTCAGCGATGCTCGGTCCGTCGTAGGCCGTGAATCGGTCGGCGTCACGGTTGACGGCCTGCACGTCAGCGTGCGAAGTCAGCACCCAACACCCGCGGTCGTCACCGAGGGGAAAGCTCGTCTGTTCGAGCGGCAGCCAAGAGACCGGGACTTCCTGGCGCATGCGGGTGAACGCGGCGTGCGGGAACCCGTTGCGGAACAGCTCGACGTCAGTGAGATCGACGCCGGGATGCGGGCGTTGCGCGGTTGTCATGGCGGTGAGCATGCCACACCGACCACCCACCCACATAACACCTGTTGTGATGTACCGTGCCGCCATGGCGACCAGCGTCGAACCGCTCGTCTACAACCCATACGCGTTCTCCGTGCACGACGATCCCTACGAGTTGTACGCCCGCCTGCGCGAGGAAGCACCCGCCTACTGGAATCCGGAGCTGCAGTTTTGGGTGCTCAGTCGATTCGACGACGTACTCGAAGGCTTCCGAGACTTCGAGACCTTCTCGTCGGCCGGCGGGATCTCGCTCGAGAATCGGCGCGCGCTCGGCCGCAGTAACGCGGGGTTCGACTCGATGATCGAGATCGATCCGCCCGAGCACACGGCATACCGCAAACTCGTCAACCGCGTGTTCACCACCCGCAAGGTTGCGGCGATGGAAGGCGAGATTCGTCGCATCGTCGACGGCTACCTCGACCGAGTCCTGCCAACAGGAACCTGTGATCTCGTCGATGACATCACCGGGCCATTTCCAATGGACGTCATCAGTGCGCTCCTCGGAATTCCGGATGCCGACCGAGCGGTGTTGCGCCACCACGCCGATCAGATCCTCATTCGTGAGGACGGCAAGATGACGATCCCCCAAGCCTCGCTCGACGGAATCTTCGGCTTGCTCGACTACTTCATTGCCGACCTTCCCAAGCGAACGCCCGGCGACGGGTCCGGCATCATCAGCGACTTGCTCGGCCTCGAGGTCGACGGACGGTCGCTCACGCAAGAAGAGCTCCTCGGGTTCTGCGTGCTGTTCGTGATCGCCGGTCACGAAACCACCACGAAGATGGTCGCAAACGCAGTCGAGTTGTTGTCGCGTCACACCGACCAGCGCGCCGCGATTGTCGCCGACCCCTCGCTCGTCTCCGGTGCCGTCGAGGAAGTGCTGCGATTCCACAACTCGACGCAGTACATGCACCGGACGGTCACGCGCGACATCGAACGTCACGGCGCAACGATGCGCGCCGGCGACTCGGTCCTCCTGCACATCGGTGCGGGGAACCACGACTGGCGCGAGTACGGCGACACCGCCGAACAGTTCGACATCCACCGTCGGCCTGAGCGAGTGCTTTCGTTCGGCTACGGGGCGCATTTTTGCCTCGGCGCTGCGCTGGCTCGCATGGAGGGCAAGGTCGCTCTCGAGCAGATCCACCGTCGAATGCCCGATTACCGCGTCGATCACGACGCCAAGGTGCGGTTCCACAGTTCGAACGTGACCGGGTGGATCAGCGTGCCCATGACGTTCACGCCACAATCCGTCGGCTGAGGCCGGCGTGTCAACGCGGCAAGCCCGCAAGCGCGTCGAAGGCCTGGTGGAGGTGTTCCCGCTGGCGCTTCGGCGGCCAACGCTTCGGGTCGACCACAGCCTGGAGCGCGATGCCGTCGACGAGCGCCACCAGATGACGGGTGGCATCGAGCGGGTTGCCGGGAATCATGGGCGCGAGCCGAGGCGGCAGGTACTTCTCCCACCAACGCAAGATGCGTGCTGGATAGTCGCGCAGGCTCTCGTCGACGATCGCGGCTGCGCGCACACTCAGCGCAAACCGCCAGTTCTCGCGCGTCACGTCGTCGGTTGGCAGCACGAGCGCGAGGAGTTCGACAGGTTCGGCGTCGAGACCTGCGGCCTGGACTCGTTCGACGATCACTTTCGCCGCGTGATCGAGCGCGACCTCGAGCAGTTCGGCGCGGTCGGCGAAGTGGTGTGACACCAGCCCGGTGGTTGCATCGAGGCGACGCGCCAATGTCCGCAACGACAAACCTTCGAGTCCTCGCTCGGCGATGAGTTCGTAGGCTGCGCGCGCCAACTCGGCGCGGCGATCGACGGCCTTCGGGTTCGTCGGAATCGTTTGGGAGGCGTTCGATGCGGCGATGCGGCGACCGTAGCAGTCGACCACGTCGCATCACACCTGTTGTGATGTAGCGTCCCGCGGCGCTCAGCCCTTCGATGCTTGGAGCCAACCCGTGAACGATCCAGCGCGCCGCGAACGTGGCCTCGAGGTGTACCGAACGGTCTACGGCGACGACGCGTTTGCGTTCGAGCCCGGACAATCCGACTTCTTCGACGGCATGCTCGAACAGCTCTTCGCCGAGGTCTGGTCGCGACCTGCGCTCGACATCGCGCAACGACGCTTGCTCGTGATCGGTGTGCTCGCCGCACAAGGGCGGTTCGATCCGCTTGCGATCCAACTCGAACGCGTGCTCGCGACCGGCGAGATGCGCGAAGAACAAGTGCGCGAGATCGTGCTCCAGCTCGCGCAGTACGTCGGTTACCCCACCGCGAGCGACCTGTACCGCGTGGCCGAGACCGCAATCGCGAAACATCGAAAGGCAACCAAGTGACGTCGAAACCACACGTCGCGTTCGTCGGGCTCGGGCGCATGGGCGGCCCGATGTGCGATCACCTTCCCGCTGCGGGATTCGACGTCGCGGTCTATGACGTCGCACCCGACGCGATCGCCGCTCGCGTCGAACACGGAGTGCGAGCAGCCGCGTCGCCCGCCGACGCCGCTCGCGACGCCGACGTCGTCAGCATCGTCGTGTTCGACGCCGACCAGGCTCGTGATGTCCTCGCCGGCCCCGCCGGTCTCCTCAGCGGTCTCGCACCCGGCGCGGTCGTCTGCGTGCACACCACCGTTTCGCTCGACGCGATCCGCGAGCTCGCCGCGACCGCCGAACCGCACGGCGTGACCGTGCTCGACGCCGGGATCAGCGGCGGCGAACCCGGTGCCGCCCAGGGGACGCTGCTCACCATGGTCGGCGGGCCCGCCGACGCGCTCGAACGCGCTCGACCGGTGCTCGACACGTACTCGAAAGCCGTGCTGCACGCAGGACCGCTCGGCACCGGTATGGCGCTCAAACTCGCGCGCAACGCGACGAGCTTCGCGTTCATGGCTGTCGTCCACGAAGCGCTCGTCCTCGCCGATGCTGCCGGGGTCGAGCCTGCGATGTTGCGACAGGCGCTCGAAACCACGGGCCTGTTCGAACAGTCGCTCACGCCGCTTGCCCTCGGGCCGCCCGTGCCGCTCGCCGCCGATGCACCTGCCCCGTTTCGGGCAACACTCGAGCACGCGGTCGCGATGGCCGACAAAGATCTCGATCAGGCGATCCAACTCGCAGCCGAACTCCACGTCCCGAGCGGGTTCTTCAGCCAGACTCGCGCCAACTTTGCGCCCGTGATGCGCGTCGGTTGACGCAACACCGTCGATCGCCTCTCGGCACCCGAAGCCGTACGCTCGATCGCTGATGGCAGCGACCCCGGCGCATGGAGTTGTCGACGCGCACCTTCACGTCGTGTCGAACGACATCACGACGTTCCCGCTACAGCCGCGCGGCGTTGGCCGCGACTGGTGGACCGGGCGGGCAGTCGACGCACCCTCGGTCGGTTCGACGCTGCGGGCCAACGGTGTCGAGCGAGGCGTGATCGTCCAAGCCGTTGGCCCGTATTTCACCGACAATCGCTACGCCCGCGCCGTCGTGGAAGCCGAACCCGACCGCTATGCGCTGGTCGTTGCCATCGATGCCAGCGCCCCAGACGCAGCCGACCAACTCGTCGCCGAGGTTGCGCGAGGTGCAGTCGCTGGGGTGCGGGTCTTCGCCGCCGGGGGCGACGGGTCGTGGCTTGCTGACGATCGCGCCCGGGCAGTCTGGTCGGCGGCCGCCGACGCCGGCACCGCGCTCGTGGTCGCGTGCTTCGCCGATCACCTTCGGCTCCTTGCTCAGCGTCTCGCCGAACAGCCCGATGTCGTCGTCGCCCTCGACCACTGCGCGTTCGTGTCGCTTCGCGGCGGGCCTCCATATCGAGCGGCCGACGCCTTGTGGGATCTCGCCGCCCTGCCCAGCGTGCACGTGAAGATCTCGACGATCGTGCTGGAAGCCGCCGCTGCCGATTCCACCGCTGCTTTCGTCGAACACGCGGTCGCGGCCTTCGGCGCCGACCGATTGGCATGGGGTTCCGATCACCCGCAGTCGTACGAGACCGGATACGCCGACATGCTCGCGCTGGCCCGATCCGCGTGCGTCACGCTCGACCCGGCCGACGCGGAAGCGATATTGGGCCGCACCGCGCAGCGTCTCTGGTTCGCCTGAGTCGGCGTGTGGGTCGCGCCACGCGCGCTTTGTTCAGTCCTCGGGGAACCAGTTCGAGTGAAAACCGATCGGCACCCGCCGAGGCATGTGCACGCGCGCAACCGGTTCGCCGGCGATGTCGTGCGCGTCGAGGATCACGAGGTCGCTGGAGTCGGTCGCACGATCCGTCACGATGCTGAGCAACCAGCCGTCGTCCTCGGCCGTTCCGTTGGGATCCGGGGCAAACACATGCTCCCCGGACACCTCCGAATCGGCGTAGAACCGTTCGGTCGATGCGCCGGTCTCGAGGTCGTACTTGACGACCCCGTGGAACTCGAACTCGAACTCCCACGTGCGTGGCATGCAGTTGTAGAGGTAGCGCGTCGGACGCGTCGCAAGGTTGTCGTTGATCCTGGGGAACTCCCCGCCTCGGTCGTCGGTCTGCTCGTCGGTCACGGTTCCGGTGGCGAGGTCGACGGAGTAGCGCCACGGCATCGGCGCTTCCTTGCCGGTCGGGTTCTCGAACTCGAACGCACCCGGCATGGCGCTGAAGCGCGGCGATCGAATCTCGATCCGGTCACCGTCTTCCCATGCATTGAAGAAGTGCACGACGTACTGGTTGTCGATGTCGAACCACCGGACGTCGGCGCCCGTTCCTCGTCGCGGCATGACACCGATGCGGGTTCCGTTCTCTGGAGCCCAACGCATCATCGGACCGCCGGCCATCATCGACGCGCCGTCGAAGACCGCCGGGGAGTCGAGGAAGATCGCGTAGTGCTCGGTGAGCGCGAAGTCGTGCATCATGATCGGCGCCGGAATATCGATTTCGGCTGTGTGCACGAGCGCGCCCGTCGCGTCGACCACGTAGTACCGCACGAACGGCGGGATCGGCTGGTAGCCGAAGAACACCATCTCGCCGTTGTACGGGTCGATTTTCGGGTGTGCTGTGAACGATCCGTTGAGCCGGCCGTCGAAGTCCCATTCGCCAATGGTGTCGAGGTCACGCGAGAACTGAGTCGGCAGGCACGCTTCGACCAGCGCGAGCATCCGATCGGCGTGTCGCACGATGTGGGTGTTCGCGACGTTCTTGATCATGCCGCCTTCGGCAATGACATCGGGTTCGGGGACGACGAACTCCGACAACCCGCCATAGATCGCCGCGCCTCGACGTCGCTCGATCTGGAGACCCTTCGATTCGACCCACCGGTTGCGATATCGCGCGCCGTCGCCCTCGAAGTAGACCGCGTGGAGCATGCCGTCGCCGTCGAACGGGTGGTACTTGCCCCGCGGCGGAAACTGCGGGTTCGGTCCGTTGCGGACGAACATCCCGCGCAGCCCTTCGGGAATCCGACCCGTCACGGCGAGATCGCGGTCGTCGCGTTCATCGAAGACGGGCGCGAGCAAGCCGGAGAGAAACGGGGACGCGGGCGGGTTGGCGATGGTCATGCGGAACCTCGCAGGTCGGTGGGCAACGGCGCTAAACAGTGTTTAGCAAATGGCGGGGGCCGGCACCAACCCCCGCTCCCGTTTCGTTGTCGGGCCTGCCCCGCCGCAAGCGAGCGCGGCTACCGTCCGCCCGCGTGCATTCAGCACCTGCCGCACCTGTTGTCGAGGGTCGGAGCGGAGTTCAGAACTCGAACGGCAACGGAGGGGACATTTCATGGTTGGTGGCGCGCTGCGGTCGGCGAGCAGAGACGACTTCGATCTGCGAATGTCGGAGAAGGTTCGCCCGCTCTACGAAGCCGTGCTTGCCTTCGTCCGCGACGAGGTCGACCCGATCACCGAGGAGTTCTATCGGCTCGGCGCGAACCGAGCCGATCGATGGAGCTGGGCGCCGGGCCAACTCGAGTTGCTCGACGGCGCCAAGGCCAAGGCCCGAGAACTCGGACTCTGGAACTTCTTCCTCCCCGATGCCGACACCGGCGAAGGACTCTCGAACCTCGATTACGCGTACATCGCCAACGAACTCGGCAAGAACCGTCTGGCGTCCGAATGCCTCAACTGCTCGGCCCCC
>SXGT01372536.1_pt1 | contig 12785 bp, 9 predicted proteins | sample 3176221 | NCBI WGS metagenome assembly SXGT01 (sample SAMN11356862, study PRJNA531348) | freshwater metagenome | isolation source: freshwater sample F1-120 | place: China: Fuxian Lake, Yuxi | collected 2017-12-25
AAGTTCAACGGCAACGGGCCTTCGGTTTTGAGGCGTTCCAGCGTGATTCCCTGCAACGCCGGATTGTGTTGCGCCGTGGCAGTTAACACCTCGTTGATGACCTCATCCGCATCCTGACACAACCACGGCTCAGTAAAGCCCATCGCCTTTGCCAGCAAGCGAAAAATCTCGGTGTTGGGCTTTGCCTCACCCATAGGAGCCACTGCCGCATTATTCGCCATCATATAGCGATGCCCATAAGTGGCATGCGCATCGATGTGTTCCAATTGCGTGGTCGCGGGTAAGACGATGTCGGCATAATCTGCGGTATCAGTCTGAAAATGTTCCAACACCACGGTGAACAAGTCTTCTCGCGCAAAGCCTTGCGCCACCTTAGAGGAATCGGGTGCAATCGCCACCGGATTGGAGTTATACACGATCAGGGCTTCAATCTGTGGACCGAATTCTACCGAGCTTTCGCGCAGCAAATCGTCGCCTATGGTGGTCATATTGATGGTGCGCTGCCGCCCCTCTTGCGGGAACAGATCCGTGCCTTGCAAGCGCGCCGTGTTCTTCACAAAACCTCCTGAAGACGACAACAACACACCGCCCGCCGCATGCCGCCAAGCGCCAACCAGCGCAGGTAAACAACTGATATTACGCACCGCCATACCACCACCATGTACCCGCTGCACGCCGTAATTCATGCGGATCAAACTAGGCTCACCGCGCTTGGCAGACGTGCCATAGTCACGCGCCAAGTTAATCACTTCCTCACTTGTGATACCACACACCTCGGCCACCCGTTCTGGTGTCCACTCTGCCACCCGCTGCTTTAGCTGCTCGAAACCTAATGTGTAATTGGCGATGTAGTCATGGTCAAGAAAATCCTCATTGATCAGAACATGCATCATCCCCAAAGCTAACGCCGCATCGGTGCCGGGCATCAGCGCTATATGCTGATGACACTTTTCTGCGCTAAGGGAGCGATAAGGATCAATTGCAATCAATTTTGCGCCATTGCGCTTTGCTTCTTGCACCCGCGTCCAAAAATGCAAGTTAGAGGCAATGGGATTGCCGCCCCAAATAATAATCAGACGTGCGTTTTGCGTTTCCTCGACGTCGGTGCCAATGCGGTCGCCCAAAGTATACGCATAGCCTGCGCCTCCCGCTGATGCACAAATCGTTCTATCCAAGAATGAGGCGCCAAGCTTATTGAAAAAACGACCCGCCATGCTCTCCCCCTGCACCAAACCCATGGTTCCGGCATAGCTGTAAGGCACGATGGCTAAGGGGTTACGCGCAGCGATAAGCTTCAAGCGCTGTGCAATCGTTGTGATTGCCTCGTCCCAACTGATCGCAACAAATTTACCTTCGCCTTTATTGCCGACTCGTTTTAGGGGAGTCAGTAAACGGTCTGGATGATAAGTGCGCTCGGTATAACGCGCGACTTTGGTGCATAACACACCTGCCGTGGTCGGATGATCGGGGTCACCCTTGACTTCAGTAGCAACACCATCCTTCACCGTCACCAACAAGGCGCAAGTATCAGGACAATCGTGAGGGCAAACAGCGCGAATAATCTGGGTAGTCATTGCAATCCCTGGAGACAAAAAAGCACGAAAGGCATCATGATAGACCGCTTCAACTTTTTCTGCCAAGGATGAGGCAATGTGTTTAAAAAAATGGCGCTTAACCACCGAGGTTAAGCACCGCAGCAAACATCGCAAGCATTCATATAGCATTGACATCGCTTTCAAGCGGCATCGTCGCTACAAACAACATTTGTTAACGAGGCAAACAAAACCCAACTTTTTCTAATTGAAACTTTGTTGCCCAAAAGGTAGACTCAATACCAGTGCAGGGTGCTTTTTTGCCCGAAATCAGGAAAAAAGGAAACGCAGTGGCATCGACTCCCCCTCTGGAAACCGTCATTCCAAGCATAGGTAAATATCTGGCATTGAGCACGGGAGCAATTGGTCTCCTGGTTCTTGGCGGCTGGGGATTTGAGCAGAGTTCGTTAACACAATTGCATCCTGATTGGGTATCAATGAAGCCCAACACCGCAACTGGATTTGTATTAGCGGGATTGGCGCTATTTTTGCGACATAAGAATATCAACTCACAAGGCTTCTACCTCTTCGTCGCCTGCACACTCGTACTGCTCGGTTTTTTCACGCTAGTTCAATATATAGTCGATCTCGACTTTGGTATCGATCAAATCCTGTTCAGCGATGTTACCGCGACTGTTAATACTTCGCATCCTGGCCGCATGTCCCCCGCAAGTGCGCTGTGCTTTTTGCTCTTTGGTATCAGCATGGCCTCACTTCGCTCCCCATCTAACGCATATCACTTACTCTTTGGGACGCTCCCCCTCGTCATATCGCTGATCGCTCTTTTTGGGGTCATAGGCTACATCTACCGAGTGAACCAGTTTCACACTATCTTCAATCTGACGGGAATAGCACTGCACACAGCTCTACTTTTTATTGCCCTGAGTTTCTCGTTATTGAGTCTGGATCGCAAGAATGTTCTGATGCGTCTATTGACTAGTGAGCACGCGGGAGGGATGATTGCCAGGCGCCTATTGCCGCTCATCGTTGTATTGCCCTTGGCCTTAGGATGGCTACGTTTAGAGGGCGAGCGCCTTGACTGGTTCGATACTGCGACCGGTAGCGCACTCTTTGTCTTAGTAACAGTCGTCTTGTTATCGGTCATCGTCATACAAAACGCGGCCATCATAGATCAGCAATCTTCGCGGTTACAAGAGCAAAGCCAGTTACAGGAGTCAATTCTTGCCAGCATGGGAGAAGGCGTGGCCGTCGTCGATCGTAATTTCAACTTCCAAATTTTCAATCCGGCCGCGCAAGCGATGCTGGGAATTGGTGCCTCGACCGCTCCCTACTCATCATGGGCTCACATTTATGGCGTTTTCCATCCTAAAGATAGGCGCCCGATTTTGCCTGAAGAATTCCCTTTGGCGCGAGCTTTGAATAACATCATCACCAGTGATGAAGAATACTTTATACGCAATCCACAACGTCCAGAGGGGCTTTACATCAGCGTCAGCGCCCGTCCGGTTCGCAACCAGGCTGGTGAGATTATTGGCGCAGTCTCGGCATTTCATGACATCACAGAAAAGCGTCATTCTGCTGAGCTGCTAACACAATCTGCTGCCTTACTCAACGCACGCAACCAAGAGATCAGTATACAAAATCAACAGTTGGTACACGCATCACACTTGAAATCAGAATTCCTTGCCAACATGTCCCACGAATTGCGCACTCCCTTAAATGCGATACTCGGTTTTAGCGAATTGTTGAAAGATGGTTTTGCGGGAAAAATGAATGAAGAACAAGGAAGATATGTAGTCGAAATTTTCGAGAGCGCGGAACATTTACTCCATTTGATCAATGACATTCTTGATTTATCCAAGATAGAAGCAGGAATGATGCAACTTGATTTAGCACCTATCGATGTGACCCAAGTGATTCAAAACAGTCTGACAATCGTAAAAGAAAGAGCCTACCAGCACCAAATAAAACTGAGTTTAGAGTTGCAAGCACTACCGGATGACTTTGTTGCAGATTCTCGCAAGTTAAAACAGATTCTCTATAACCTGCTCTCTAATGCGGTGAAATTTACACCTGATAAAGGTGAGGTGATCCTGTCAGCACGCACAGTCAATCGCGCTGAACTGCATTTGAATAATCCGTACATGAAGGTATGGACAAGCCCTTCAAAACAGGCGGGGTCGACAAACGCCTCCGAACAAGAACAAGCATTCCTTGAGATCAAAGTTAGCGATACTGGCATTGGCATTGAAGATGATGAATTGCCTCATTTGTTCCAAGCCTTCCATCAAATTGACAGTAGCTTGGCGCGCCAATATGAGGGCACTGGACTTGGCTTGAAACTCGTGCGCGAAATGGCGGAGTTACATGGGGGCTGCGTTGGTGTGGCGAGCCGAATTGGGGTAGGGTCAAGTTTTTGTGTGTGGTTACCCTTACGCTTAGCTAGCTCTTTATCTAATCCAGGAGGTCACGACATCGACCAAACCATCAAGCCAGATACAGCCTCCCCAATTCATACACATAACAGGAATAAGCATGCGCTTGTCATTGAAGACAATCGTCAAGCCAGCGCACTTCTGCGTCATCACCTCGAAGGCGTGGGGTTTAATGTCACCTGCGTGACTAATACAGAAGATGCGCTCGACATTGTTGAGAACATTCGCCCTGATTTGATTACGCTCGATTTATTACTACCCGGCTCCGACGGTTGGCAAGTTCTTGAGCGGCTTAAATCAGACCCGATACTGGAGCAAATTCCAACGGTGATCATTTCCATCGCTGCCGACCAAAGTCAGGCGTTGATCTTGGGAGCTGTTAAAGTCATACAAAAACCATTGAGACGAGAGAGTTTATTAGCCACTTTATCCGAACTGAATTTGATTGTGGCACACCCTCACATCGCACGGAAGTTCACTTTATTGGCTGTGGATGATGATCCTCAAGTGTTGAGATTGATTCAAAACTTTCTAGGAAACGAACCCAACTGTACCCTCATGCTTGCGCACAATGGGCAAGAAGCCATTGACTGTATTCATCAGGCTCTCCCCGATCTGCTGATACTCGACTTGATGATGCCTGTCATGAGCGGATTTGATCTCATCGACTTACTCAAAAAGAATCAACAAGCACACGCGATACCCATACTCATCCTCACAGCGAGAGATCTCAATGAAGTAGAGCGATCACGCTTGAGAGGCAACATAATTTCTATCATGGAAAAAAGTGAATTTAAACGAGAAGACTTTCTGGCTGAAGTTCAACGTGCTTTAACGGAGATATCATGAAGCCTGAGACCATTTTGATCATCGAAGATTCACGAGCTAACATGATGCTGACTTCACTTGTTCTAGAAAAATCTGGCTACGCCGTACTCAAAGCAAGTACAGCAAAAGACGGCATCGCCTTAGCTCATACTGAACTTCCAGTATTGATACTGATGGACATACAATTGCCAGGCATGAATGGCTTAGAAGCGACTGCCGAACTCAAGGCAGACGCACGCACGCGTGCTATTCCCATCGTTGCCATCACTGCCCACGCGATGAGCGGTGATGAGAAAAAAATACTCGCCGCTGGTTGTGATGCTTACCTCTCTAAGCCACTACGGCACCAGACTCTCTTAGCCTGCGTACGCACATATTTAGCCACCCCCGGGAGCACCGAGTGAGCACAACCGAACTATCCCCACCCATCACCATACTGGCGATTGATGATGATGCCCGCAATTGCCGTCTATTGAACGCGCTGTTACGCGCCGATGGATTTGAACCTTTATTCGCCCACAGCGGTGAAGAGGGACTGGCTATTGCTAAAACAGAGCGTCCACATTTGATCCTGCTCGATTTAATGATGCCAGGCATGGACGGTTTCCAGGTCATTAAGGAACTCAAAGAAAACCCTGATACGCATGACATTCCACTTTTGGTGTCCAGTGCCTTAGACGACCAAGCCTCGTTAGAACGGGTACTCGCTTCAGGTGCACAAGATTTCATTTGTAAACCTATTGATCGCTGGGAGTTATCCTTACGCCTGCATCGCCTGCTTTCTACCTCAGCCAAAGCCTGAGTACACAAATTTGCTAAGTGAGCGAACATGACACCCACTCCCCACCCACATCTCCAACAACTTTTCCTCATGCATGCGCTGTTAAGTCGCGTCAATCGTTCTATCGTGCGTGCAGAATCGCCAGATGATTTATTTCAAGAAATTTGTCGTTGCGCGGTCGACTCCAGCCTATTTGACTTAGCGTGGATAGGTTTAGTGAGTCCGCAAGGAAAATTACTTCCGCTGACCAGTCAAGGCGATACAGAGGGACTGGTGGATCAATTGGCAGTTGCCGATCAAGCTCCCAGTGCGCCTGCAGCGTTACGATCTGTTGTTAATGGAGGGGCTAGCTTTGCCTACAATCATCCCAATCAAGCGATACCTTGGTTGGAAGATATTGTCATGGCAGAGCCAAGGCTGACAGGGATGGCGCGTTTCGCCCTCAAAGAAGGTGAAAATATCATCGCGATACTCGAGTTGTATTCGAAAAAAACAGGCTTATTTTCCAGCGACATCCTAGTCTTGATGGAAGAAGTTGTTAGTGATATTTCCTATGCCCTCAACCACTTAAAAGGTGAAGAACATCGCAGGGTGGCGGAGAGCAAAGTTTATTACCTCGCCTACTATTCAGCTCAAACCGGATTACCCAGTCGCGCTCTGCTGGAACAGCGTTTGCTCCAACTTGCGACTGAAGGCGTTAAAGCACTAGCCTTACTTCACATTAAACTACTTAAGCTGGAAACCATCTTGCACGTGCTGGGACAGTCAGCGGTCGACGAATTACTACGTTCCATTGCACATCGATTAGGTGAATTCAAAGACACAACCCTTTTGGCACATTTGAGTCAAGATGAATTTGTCTTGGTCTTACCTGCGACTGAAGATATACAGAAAAAAGTTCAGCAAGTACGTGATCGCTTAGGAGAAGTCACCCTGATTGCTGGATACGAGTTTTTTTTAAATTCCAGTGTAGGAGTCTGTCTCTTTCCGTTTGATGAAGCTGATATTTCGCAATTATTACGCCGGGCCCAGGTCGCCAGTCAAAATTTGGGGAGCGATGGCGGCATCCTCTTCTATCGCACCGAATTTGATCGTAATCTCGCAACTAGATTAGTTCTAGAGAGTGAATTGCATCGCGCACTGGAAAGAGGTGAGTTTATTCTGCACTATCAGCCTCAGGTGAATTTGAAAACGGGGGTCATCGTTGGAGCTGAAGCTCTTTTGCGTTGGCAACATCCTGTCAGAGGTTTGCTCCCACCGATTCAATTCGTTCCTCTGCTGGAAGAAAGCGGGCTCATTGTGCCAGTGGGAAAGTGGGTATTACACACTGCCTGCGCGCAAAATCAAGCCTGGCAAGACGAAGGATTAGCTCCTATACGGATTGCCGTCAATCTCTCAGGGCAACAGTTTTTATTGTCGGAATTGGTAGAGACGGTACAGGAAAGTCTCGCAGCAAGTCGATTAGATCCACAATGGCTAGAGTTGGAACTCACCGAAGGCATCATCCTCGCCGATGCAGAACGCACTATCGCAACGATGCATCAACTCAAACAACTCGGGGTAAGTCTTTCGTTGGACGATTTTGGCACAGGCTATTCCTCATTAAGCTACTTACTACGCTTCCCTATTGATCGCATCAAAATCGACCGCAGTTTTGTGCAAAATGTGGCCACGAATACCAGCAGCGGAATCCTCGCCCGCACCATCTTGACGATGACCCACAACTTACGAAAAACTTCGATTGCGGAAGGAATAGAAGATGCAGAACAACTAGGTTACTTACGAAAACACGCATGTCAGGAAATGCAGGGTTTTTTCTTCAGTCAGCCTTTGCCTGCGGAGGACTTGGCTCAATGCTTGAGAGAGGGACGTCAGCTTCCACTCCCGCCTGGTGTCAGTAACGCACACAACACCGTATTGGTGGTGGATGATGAGCCCAACGTCTTACATGCCTTGCGCCGTGCATTGCGACGAAGTGGTCTAACTGTACTAACCGCTGAAGATGCTATATCAGCCCTCGCTATATTGGCAACTGAGGAGGTCGGGCTTATCATCTGCGACCAACGTATTCCGGGTATGTCTGGTACCGAACTACTAAGCAATGTCAAAGACCTTTACCCTGATATTATCCGAATTTTACTCACTGGCTACACCGAATTAAATGCAGTCATCGGTGCTGTGAACCAAGGTACCTTATACAAATTATTGACTAAGCCTTGGGACGACGAACAATTGCGAGAAAACGTGCGAGAAGGCTTGCAACGATTTGAAACTGTCCAAGAAAACCGGCGGCTATTGCAAAGACTTGATCAACTTGCTTAGGCAAATGTGAAGGGATTTGGTGCAAAGTTTAGCCAAACACCCCAATCACATTGACAATCAATACCACGCTGCTATCCTAGCGGTCTTTTCCATCCCCAAATCATGAGTGTCGTTGTTGTCTTCGGCTCGCAGCGCGACAGCTTACGTCGAAGGAGTCTATGCATTGCTTAGCATAGACAGTTACGCCGCCAAGGAGCTGCTCCTTTACGCTACGCCAACGTCTTCGCATCGTCGTCTACGAACAAACGATTTGGAAAGGGAACTATTTCGGAGACTTGCCATGACTCGCACCAAAACACTTCTACTGTTCACTTTTTTCGCCTGCGCCGGTTTGCTTGGTTTTGGCCTGTATATGCAGCTAGTTTTGGATATGCTGCCTTGTCCTTTGTGCGTGATGCAGCGTTATGCGTTTGCCTTGATTGGCTTAGGAAGCTTACTGGCTTTGATCTCGCCCAAATTTTTGCGTGGTGTGGCGATATCTTCTTTGTTGTTTAGCCTGACGGGTGCGAGCCTGGCGACTTACCAACTATGGGTGATCTCCCAACCGCCTGGTTCTTGCGGCGCAGATCCACTATCAGGCCCATTGAATAATTTTTTTGTCGCGCAGCTTTTTCCAACCATGTTCAAAGCCATAGGTTTGTGCGAAACACCGTATGATCCGATTTTAGGATTATCCATTCCGGCGTGGGCTTTGGTGTGGTTTGCAGTCTTTGGATTGGCTGCGTTCGCCATTCTGAAGTCCAATAAAAAAGAACGTGTTTTCTTTGGAAAAATTCGCGCGTGAGATCAGGATCCGCTTGGTTTAACGAAGGCGACACTGTAGCGCATTGCCAAAGCAAGTCGCCTTTAGATGCTCTCGAAGCACGTATGTTATTGACGCATGTCACGGCATACACGCGAGTGCAACTCATTACACTCTCCGACGCGAGACTCACCGCACAGCAAGCCGAACACTTGTCGCGTCTGACACAAAGACGGGTCGATGGCGAGCCTATCGCGTATCTTCTTGGTGAGCGTGAATTTTTTGGTCTGCTGTTTCAAGTGACGCCCGACGTCTTAATCCCGCGCCCCGATACTGAGCTCTTGGTTGAACTTGCATTAGCGCGCACACCAAACGATGGAACTGTTTTAGATTTAGGCACAGGTTCGGGCGCAATCGCCGTCGCCATTGCAGCTCAAAACGATGGCAAAGACATCGTACGCAAGATCAGCGCAGCCGACATCAGCCCGGCAGCACTCACGGTGGCTAAACGAAATGCAGAGCGCCTCGTGCCCAACTTCACTGCCATCCAGTTTTATCTCAGCGATTGGATGCAGGCAATCCCGCCACAAATTTTCGACACCATCGTCAGCAATCCACCGTATATCGTCAAAGATGATGAACATCTCAATCAAGGCGACTTGCGTTTTGAGCCGATAGACGCCCTGACCGATCATCACGACGGCCTCTCCGCTTATCGAAGCATCATTGCGGGCGCGCCAAGCTATCTCAAAAAAGACGGCTGGCTGTTGATGGAGCACGGCTATCATCAGGCACAAGACGTGCAAGCCTTACTGTGCGAGGCGGGATTTGATGAAGTGCAAAGCTGGCAGGATATTGCTGGCATCTGGCGTGTCACGGGCGGCCTGTGGAAGGGAAAATGAGATGGAAATTTCTACCGAAAAAAGTCGTCTCGATGTCACGATGATCCACAGGTTTTTATCAGAGAAAAGCACCTGGGCCATCGGCATTCCGCGTGCCACCGTAGAACGCTCCATCGAACACTCGCTGTGCTTTGGCGGCTATGAACATGGAGAACAAATCGCCTTTGCCCGCGTGGTCAGCGACTACGCAACCTTCGCTTATCTGATGGATGTATTCGTTCTGCCTCAACATCAAAACCGCGGCCTGAGCCTGACACTCTTAGAGGCGATCAAAGCGCACCCACAACTACAAGGTCTACGCCGCTTCATGCTCGCCAGCAGTAATGCGCGGGGGCTCTATCAACGCTTTGGTTTCGCCGCTTTGGGCAAGCCAGAGATCATGATGGAGATTAATGTGGCGGATATTTATCTGAGAAATTAGGGGCGATTTAACCGAGAATTTCCATTAGGGTTTGAGATGATGACGGATGAGTTTGCGAGGCAGTTTTGGGGGATTTTATTTTGTCATAGCGAGCTATGACAAAAGAAAATCGTCCGAAAATGACCGCAAAATCGCCGTCAGCGCTCAAAAAGCACCGAAGGTGCGCCTAATGGAAAATCTCGGTTTAACTTGCCATCTATCCCGCATAAGCGTGGATAAAAATGTAGGGCGGGTGCAACCCGCGCCGCCAGCAATTTCAGCACCTAAGTAGCGCGGGTTGCACCCGCCCTACGATATCTGAGCGACGCAATGCCCCCGCTCTCACTCAAAAATCATGATTACTCGGATAATTCGTATAAAAATCATTATCCCAAATAAAGTGCGTCGCTGAGATGGTGACCGAGATCGCCAACGATTCCACATAATGCCACCAGCCTACTGGCAAAAATAAAATCTCCCCTGGCCCTATTTCGCATTCAAGCACGGGCACATCGCGCATTTGCGGAAAACGTTGCAAATCAATGGCCGCGCCGTCGATCGGTGTAAAACAATGACGCTCGTTTTGCAAACGCGGCAGATGGCAAGGTGCGATTAATTTCACGCGCTTGCTGCCTATCATTTGTATCATGAAGTTATTGGTCAAATCATGATGGTAAGGTGTCAGCGTACCCGCAGGCCCTAGCCAAAAAAAACCTTGCTTACCCTGATCGGTGCGCAGGAACTCTGACAAATCAGGGAATTCGTCCCACAGTTCATTTAGGGCTTTACGATTACTAGAATCGTTATTAGCCGTCATGTACATATCATTGCTACGCCCGCTCTGACGCACCAATTCAACATACTCGCCAAACGCCATTTTGCGTTTGTGAGCAATACTGTTCATTTCGTAATTCGCGTCTTTGCTTCTGCCCAATTGCACTTCCACTTCACGCTCAGCAAAACGCTCTTTAAAATAATCGAGATTCCAACGCTTGAGTGTTTCGCAATCATCCAGCATACCGGTGATCACGACCGGTTGATTGCGCCGATAATAGTTGTGCAGAAAATCTTCACGACTCAAGCGATGTTCGCGCCGGATTTCCACGGGTGCGATGCGGTCTAGTTTAGCCTCAATATTCAAGACCCAATCCCGTTTTTCTACGCGATTTTTGACACGGCGCACACCTTGGAAATAAGGACTATTCATGGCGGCGTCTATCTCGCGAACAGCAACCGCCTGACTCACACCATGTTGCTGCAACACCGCAGCCAAGCTACCCGGATCGGTCGCCAAAATCAAATTCTCCGCAATCCATCTTTTCCATTCATGACTCAACTCTTGCGCTGCCATCGGTTTCAATTGTGCTTGCATTCGTATCTCCTCCTCATGGAAAAACTGCTTTCGTTCTACAACGAAAGCAGTTTTCTTTGTTTGCGTGGCGCACCTCAAACGACATCGATGCGCCCATTCTTTGATTAACGCCCTTTCCAGACCTCAGCATTCAAGGCACCGCTGGCATCACCGTCTAACTCCCACGAGAATGCTCCGCGCAAGTTTTGATCACGTACATACTTCATCTTGATCGCGATCACAGCTGGGTCATCATAACTCCACCATTCTCCCGTCGGTGTGTATAACATCAATTGTTTAGTCACAGGGTGTAGGGTACGCGTACCCACTTTATTGATCAAGACTTTGTAGTCTTCAATGCCTGCTTCGTAAGTCGCTGGTGCTGCACCGGTGGTTGTTTGATACAAGCCATTGCCATTTGGCCCTGCAGCAACGCCTTTCCAACCACGTCCATAGAAAGGAATACCCAGCAATATCTTATTGCGTGGCATACCCGCTGCGATCAACGCCTGGATACCATCATCACTATTGTATTTTGCCAAATTACCAGTGGCAGGATCGGCAGGATCACGATACAAAGGTGAATGGAAGTTGGTGGTATTTTCCCATGCGCCGTGGAAGTCATAGGTCATGACATTGACCCAATCCATGTATTGACCATACAAGCCTGGCTCGGTCTGTGCGATCTTCTCAGAGCCTGCACCTATCGCCGCCGTCAAGGCATAGCGTTTGCCATCAATCGCACCCTGCACATCCAACTGCGCACGGAACTCTTGCATCAACAGCGTGAAGTTATGCTTATCAGCCACCGCATCAAAGGTGTTGTAAGGCTGACCGCCACCGCCCGGATATTCCCAGTCAATATCGATACCATCAAACACACCTTTGGCAGCACCCGGTCCGCCGCGCCCATCTTGCACTGGCAGATCACCAGCGATGAATTGCTTGACGCAAGACTTCGCTAATTGCTTGCGCAGGGCATCGGTCTTAGACGCCGCCGAGAAGAATTTCGACCATGTCCAGCCGCCCAAAGAAATGAACACTTTGAGATTTGGATGCGCCGCTTTCAGCAGCTTGAACTGTGCAAAGTTGCCCGTTAATTTGGCATCCCATGGAATAGTTTTTCCATCGACAGTACGTGCAGGCTGACGTTGATAATCGGCATACGCATCACCACCAGTACCAGCATCGGCGGGCGGCGGATTGTTGTTGCCAGTCTCCGCCTTTGTCACCATGTCGCACTCATAACCGCCATTCTTTTGATACACATTACCAAAAGCGTAGTTAATAAAGGTCAATTGATCCGCAACACTGGTTTGCACCCCATTCACCAAAGTTTTGGTGGTATGAATGTCGGCAACTTCATACGCACGACCATACACACCCCACTGAGCGAAATACGAACCAACTTCACGTCCGCTTGGCGTCGGCGTCGGAGTCGGCGTTGGAGTCGGAGTCGGAGTCGGAGTCG
>SXGT01217849.1_pt1 | contig 12783 bp, 6 predicted proteins | sample 3176221 | NCBI WGS metagenome assembly SXGT01 (sample SAMN11356862, study PRJNA531348) | freshwater metagenome | isolation source: freshwater sample F1-120 | place: China: Fuxian Lake, Yuxi | collected 2017-12-25
GACGGCGACGATTCCTGGCTAGGCCACGGGCCGCTCTCGGCGAGATTTTGCGAGGAAACGCCTTCGAAGCGCACATCCAGCTCGCCAGTCCGTCGCCGTCGCCGTCGCCGTCGCCGTCAACGTCAACGTCAACGCTCACGTCAACGTCAACGTCAACGAAGGGCAGCCCCGGGCAATTGTTGGACAGCTCTTGAGCGCGCGTAGCGCGCGATTTGGGGGAGACCGACGCGCGGAGCGCGGCGAGTGGGGGCACCCCTTCTTTCTCGCTGGATCGCGCCTAACCGATCGGCATTTGACGCTGGGCCTCAGCCGCGGATCGGCGGGGACCATGACCAACTGTCGCCCGTCGTACTCGTTGTAGCGGCGCGGTCGAGTACAAGCTCGTCGACCTCTCGCAGTACAAGCACCTCGACGCGTGGCGCGCCGGCTTGCAGGCGCGCGACGCCTGGAAGAAGTCCTCAGCCAGTCCCAGCCAGGGACGCAAGAACGGGTGAGAAGCTTCGCGCCCACGGGCGACGGCGCCCGCGGCACCCTTTCCTTCCGTCCTCGTGTACGCTCGGCGTGTTCATGCGGTGGCGAGTCATCCAGGCCCTCTTCGCGCTCTCGGGCGCTTGCGCCCTCGCCTACGAGGTCGTCTGGGGCCGCTGGCTCGTCACCGTGCTCGGCGGCAGCGCGATGGCCACGAGCGCCGTGCTCACCGCGTACATGGGCGGCCTCGCGCTCGGCGCGTGGCTCCTGGGCGGCTACTCGCGCCGCAGCAAGGCGCCCCTCCGTGACTACGCGTTCGTCGAGCTCGGCATCGGGCTGCTCGCGCTGGCGTTCCCCTTGGTCGCGGAGCGGGTGCTCGGCATGCCGCCGGTCGTGCGCAGCGCCGCCGCGATGCTCTTCCTGCTCGCGCCCACCGTGCTGATGGGCGGCACGATCCCGCTCGTGATGGCGTGGTCGGCGGGCGAGCGCCTCCGCCACGGGGAGACCCTGGGGCGCCTCTACGGGCTGAACACGGTGGGGGCCGCGGTAGGCTGCCTGGGCGCCGGGTTCGTGCTGATACCCAAGCTGGGACTCGATCTCACCAACATCGTCGCCGTGATGGGCAACCTCGTCATGGCGCTCGTGGCGCTGTCGTTGCACCGGGGGACGCGCTCGCCTGTCGCGCTCGCGGGCGCCGCCGAGACGCCGACCGCGCGCGCGCTCGCCGAGACGCCGGCCGAGACGTCGATGACGCCGGCCGAGACGCCGCTGGCGCCGACCGAGGCCCCGACGCCGCCGCCTGCCCCTGCGCCCGAGACGGAGGTGGGGCGGGCGCTCGACCTGCGCATCCTGCACCTGCTCGCGTTCCTCTCGGGCTTCGCGACCCTCGGCCTCGAGGTCGTGTGGATTCGCCTGTTGCGGATCACCCTCGGGAGCACGACGTACGTCTTCACGCTGGTGGTGGCCTCGTACGTGCTCGGGATCGGCCTCGGCGGCCTCCGGTCGGCGAGCGCCGGCGCGGGGACCGCGGGTACGGCGGGGAGCGAGCGAGGGATGGCGCCCGGGGGGGAGGTGCCGCGGCGGCTTGCGCGCTGTCAGCTCGCGCTCGTGGCCCTGCTCGCGCTGCAGTTCGCGCTGTTGCCGCGTTCGCCCGCGCTGTTCAACACGCTCCGGGCGGCGCTCCCGGGGTGGGACGGCGCGCTGCTCGGCTCGGTGGTCCTGTGCGTCGTCGCCCTCGTGCCGGTGGCCTACGTTTCGGGGCTCACGTTCCCGCTTCTCGGCCGGCTGTACCTCGAGCGCGGCCACCTCGGGCGGCAGACCGGCGTCTACTACGCGGTCAACACGCTGGGCGCCGTCGCCGGCTCGCTCCTCACCTCGCTGGTGCTGGTGCCGACGCTCGGCTCGGCGCGCACCTTCGCGATGCTCGCGGGCCTCGGGATCGTGGGCCTCGTCGTGTACGCGCGGCACGCGTGGAGCGAAGTGCCGCGCGCCTTCGCGGCGATGTCGCTCGCGGTCGTCGGCGCGGGGCTCGCGCTCGCCGTCACGCGGCCGGGCTGGACACCCGCGTACCTCGCGCACGGCGCGTACCTTCCGCCCCCGCCGGCGCGCGTCGAGGTGGTGGTGTTCGCCGAAGGGCGGAGCTCGACCGTGGTCGTGGAGGATTTCGGCGGTCAGCTCGGCATGGCGGTCGACGGGAAGCCTGAGGCGAGCACGGTCTATGCCGATCGCGCGAACCAGATCCTGCTCGGCCACCTGCCCGCGCTGCTCGTGCCACGCGTCGACAGCGCGCTCGTCATCGGGCTCGGCTCCGGCATGACGCTCGGGATGCTCACCGAGCACTCTCCCAGGGAGCTCGAGCTCGTGGAGCTCGAGGCGCGCATGGCCGACGCCGCGCGCCGCTTCGGCCAATGGAACCACCAGGTGATGGAGCGCAGCGGCTTCCGGATGATCGTCGACGACGGCCTGAACTACCTCGCGTCCACCGATCGCCGCTACGACGTCATCACCTCCGACCCGATCGAGCCTTTCTTCCGCGGCGCCGCCGGGCTCTACACGACCGAGTTCTTCCGGCGCGCGAGCGAGCGGCTCGCCACCGGGGGCGTGATGGCGCACTGGCTCCCGATCGGCTACATGAGCGCGGCCGACATCCGCCTCATCGTGCGCACGTTCATCGGCGTCTTCCCGAACGCGCGCCTCTACTGGACGGGCGGGTTGGCCGACACCATCCTCGTGGGGAGCAACAGGGCCTTCCCAGCGGGCGTGAACGAGGCGGCCTTCCAGCGCGCGAAGAGCGATCTCCGGGGCATCTACATCGACGAGGCCGCGCAGATGGACGCCCTCCTCATCGCCGACCGCGACGTCCTGCTCCAGTGGGCCGGAGACGGCCATGCGAACACGCTCGCCTTCCCGCGGCTCGAGTTCAGCACGCCGCGGAGCGTCTACGCCCACACCTTGGATCGCAACATGGCCGGGCTCCTCGAGATGCGCCGCGCGATGGCTCGGGACGATCCGGCGTGGCGGCGGGGCGACGTCGTGCTCGCCTACCGCGCCGAGCTCGAGCCCATGGGCGACCCGGTGACGGCCGACCGCATCCTGCTCACGGCGCTCGGCTGCCCCGAGGGGGACGCCCGGTGCCCGCCCGCGCGTGGGTCGGGCCTCTTGCGCCGCATCTTGTTCGAGCGTGCGCTCGCCGGAGGCGATCGGGCGATGGCGCGGAGCGCCGCCGAGGACCAGGCGCGCCGCGCGTGGTGGTCGGGGCGCCTGCCCCCGACGGTGTCCGTGAACCCCGGGCTCCTTCGCGCGCTCGAGGCCTACGAACGTGCGCGCTCGCTGGCGTCGCTGGCGTCGCCGACGCTGCCCGACGAGGTCGCCACGATCGCTCAGCGCGCCAAGCCGCTCGCCCAGGCGTTCCCCCCCGGCTCGGCCGAGGGCGTCCGCGCGAGGGCGCTCGCGGAGTGGTGAACCGGGCGCGCACCTTCCGCTCAATCGCCGACACGGCAACGCGAGCCTGGCGTCGCGTACTCCCCGGCGCCTTCGAGCGCGGAGGTGGCGCGGGATCCGTTCAGGAAGCGCTCTGGCCGCCCCCTGCCGCGGGCGAGCCGGATCCGGGCGCGCCGGCGCCGAGCCCCGAGTGGTCGGGGTGAACCACGGGCGCGAAGCCCGGGAGGCCGTTGTATCGGACGAGAAGGAGGCGAGGACGCGCGCCACAGGGCGGCAGGCGTCGAGGCCCGCGGACGGAGTCGGGTTGGGGAGGCGGGCCTCGATGCCGCGAACGACTTCACGTGGCCCGCCCCCTGCCCAGGCTGCGCGTCGTGAACACTCCCGGCTCTCCTCGTTCCTCTGCCCCGGCCCGACCTTGCTGGTCGACCAAGAGCCGCGTGCTCTCTACTGGAGCTGGAGTGTCGGCGGCCACCGGACCGCGGACGCGGGCGGCGGAGCCGGACGAACGTTCAGGGCCGCGTCGCGGCGATCGCCTGGAGGAGCTCCGCCTCGGTCTTCTCCGGCCCGCCCACCCAGGTGACGCGGCCCTGCCCGTCGAGCACGAACGTCATCGGCAGATCCCGCACCCGGTAGCGCGCCGCGAGCACCTGCTGGGCGTCATGCACCACAGGGAACGACAGCTTGTATTCTGCAACGAGCTCGCGCGCCTCGGCCTCGCGCTCGTCCTCCGAGACACCGACGACGACGACCTCGGGGTGCTCGCCGTGGAAGCGTTCGATGGCGGGCAGCGTCCGCTTGCACGGCTCGCAGTAGCGGGCGAAGAACTTGACGACGACGACCTTGCCGCGCGCGCTGGCGATGTCGACCCTCGACGGGCCGTCGAGCGCGGGGCGCTTGAACTCCGGGGCGGGCTTTCCGAGGAGGGTGCTCTGGGAGGATGGGGGGGGGGCGACCGTGGAAGCTCCGCCGCACGCCGCGAGGAGGAGCGCGAGTCCGACGACCGAGCGCGCCACTTGGCGCACTCTTTGCCGCAGTTCGCCGCCGCGCACGTGGTCGTGATGTAAGGACATGTCTCGTATCTCCCCGCGGTCGTCGGCGGCGCCGCGTCGGGGACCTTCAGCACGTCGCTGCAGCTCGACCCGCTGCTCCCCGGCTCCGCCGGGTAGGCGCATAGCTTCATCGTGGAGGCGACGATCGCCTCGGTGCAGCAGTACACGATCTCCTTGGCGCAGCTCGTACGCAGGCACTGCCCGCACGGGCTGTCCTCGAGCTTCACGGTCTGGCCCGCGGAGGTCGTCCGCCGGATCGGACACACCTTGCACGCGGGCGTGTCGCCCGCGAGGCACTTCGTCTTGACGCAAACCTCGACCTGACGCTTCCGACCCGTGGGATCGTCCTTGAACACCTCGCCGCTCGACCCCGCGTCGATCGCCTCGAGGTTGTCGCAGCCCCAGCCGCTCGAGCCCTGGCTGTTGTACTCCGGCGCCTGCACGCAGGTCTCGACCTCGCGGAACGCCACGCTCGACGTCTTGTCCTTTTCGCAGATGCTCTTGACGATGGTGCCGCAGCTCTTCGTCACGCAGTCGTTGCAGGCGAGCTCCTTCTGGTCCTTGTCGATCAGCCCGCACGGATCCCCCGTCGCGCTGTTCGGATCCCCCTCCTTGTGGTCCTTCAGGGTCGATCCCACGATCAGCGTGCACGCGGCGAGGCCCAGCGCGGAGATCGCGAACGCCGCCGACGCCACGCGCGACGTCATCAGAACCTCTGCTCCGCCGAGAGGAAGCCGCCGCCGGGGAGCGGCGTCAGGCCCACGGCCCTCGTCTTCGGGGACGACGACTTCGGCCAGAAGATCGCGCCCACCGTGCACGCGATCCCGACCGCGAGCGAGACGTCCGCGATGATCGCGTAGGTCATCGCCTGGTCCTTCGACTTGAAGGCTTCGGCGGAGCAGACCTTCGTGGTCTCGTTGCAGCCCTCCTTCGCCTTCTTCGAGGCGGCGAGCGCGAGAGAGCCCGTGGTGAGCGCGACGAGGTACGCGCCAACGGCCGTGTAGCCGAAGAGGACGCGCGTGCCCGACCCGCTCTCCTGCGGGGGTGGAGTCGGCCTCGGCTCCTCGTACGGCGGCGGCACGTCCTTCACCGTCCTCATCGGCCGGAACGGCGAGCCGTAGTCCTCCACGCACAGGGTCCCCTCCCTGTGGGTGCCGTCGGGACACGCGGATGGCAAGGGCGGCGGGTCGGCGGGCGGGTCCGCCACGCACCGGGTCGCGTTCCGGGGATCGAGCCGCTCGCCTGGCGCGCACTCCGGCGGTAGGCAGACGCTGAGCTTCGGGTTCGCGTTGCGGACCAGGCGCTCCTGTCCGCGGCAGGGCGGCTTGTGCCCGGCCGGATCCGGCTTCACGTCCGGCGCGCACGTCGCGCCCTCGCGGTGCTCGCCCGGGCCGCACGCCGGCACCGGCGGCGCGACGATCGCCGTCTTGGCGGCGGCGCGGCCGAGGGGGGCGACCTCGAGCTGGAGGAGGGCGCCGCACCCCTCGGGGGGCATCTTGTCGGCCGCGGTCGCCTGCACGCACGACTGCTCGTCGCCGTCCTTCTGCAACAGCTCGCGTGCGGCGACGCTCCTCGCCCCGCCGCTGCCGAGCGCGACGCCGCCGACGCCCACCTTCGCCCCGCCGCCGACGTCCGCGTCGCTCCCGGCGTAGAACGAGAACGCGCCGACCGAGAGCGCGGTCACCACGTGCGTCGCGCCGTCGCAGTCGCCCTCGAGATCGCTGACGCTCGCGCGCTTGCCGGTCGTCTCGTAGCGGCCCACGAGCGACATCTGGACCGTGAGCTGCCCCGCGGTCCTGAGCTTGCCCTCGAGCTTCACCGCCCCGACCGGCATGTTCGCGTAGAGCTCGTCCTCTTCCTTGATGGTGACCTTGCTCTGCTTGCGCGTGATGGGACTGTAGAAGTACTCCTGCTTCGCGTTGCACCGCCCGAGCACCTCCAGCTCGCACCCCGCGTAGCGCACGACCACGAGTCCGCGCTTGCGGAGGGACTCGAGCTTGCCGCGCGCGGCGTCCGGCCACTCCACGATCAGCGGCTCGGACTGGCTCTTCGCGACCTTGCACTTGGCCTGCTTGTCGGTCGGGAGCTCGGGCGCCTTCGCGAGCCTCGATGCCGCGTTCTCCCCGGCTGCGCCGCCGCAGCCGACGAGGGCGAGGGCGGTCACCGCGAGAACCGGCATGCCCCGCGACGCTTTCCACATCAACATGCTTCATACGCGAAGAACCGCGGAAGATCCCCCCCTTTCGCGGTCACGCGGCCAGCCGTTCCTGGGCCCGAACGCCTCACCCACGGGGGGTGAGCGAGGCACTCAGATCACGCACCTGAACCCCAGATCGTAGCTCCTCGCCGAGGCCGCGTCCCGGCTACGCACCGTGGCGCGAACGTACGCGGGCTGACGGATGCTCCAGCCTCCGCCGCGGTTCACCCGGTGCAGATCCCCACGCGCCTTCCCGTAGTCCGCCGACCACCCGCTCGCCGTCCACTCCCACACGTTCCCGCCCATGTCCTCGATCCCGAACGGGCTCCGCCCGGAGGGGAAGGCCCCGACCACGCAGGTCCCGCTGTCGCCCGCGCCGTGGCGGTTCCAGCAGAGCTGCGCCCCGGGCTCCGCGTTCCCCCACGGGTACTTGCGGCCGTCCGTCCCGCGCGCCGCGTACTCCCACTCCTCCTCCGTCGGCAGGCTCTTCTTCGCCCAGGCGCAGTAGCGGCTCGCGTCGGTCCAGCTCACGCAGTTGGCCGGGTGGTTGCCACGGTCGGGCTTCGACGCGTTGCAGTACTTGCCCACGTCCGCGGGCGCGCACGCGTCGGCGGCCACGCACGCGGCGTACGCGTCGGCCGTGACCTCGGTGACGTCCATGCAGAACGCCTTCAGCTCGACGTCGTGGACGGGCTTCTCCTCGGCCGGCCCCTCGGTCGATCCCATCGCGAGCTTGCCGGGAGGGATCGCCTTCATCCCCTCGGGGCACGCGGGCGCGGGGGACGGGCCGCGATCGCCCGGCGTGAACGCCCTGTAGAGGGCGGCGCGACGCTCGGCGCGGGCGGCGAGCCGGCTCGCGCGCTGCTCGGCCTCCTGCGCCGCCGCCATCGCCTTCTTCGACTCCAGCGTCGCCTTCTGCGACTCGGCCGCGAGCTGCTCGGCGCGCATCGTCGCCGTGCCGAGATCGCGGAAGTACGTGACCGCGCCGCCGAGGAGCCCGACCGAGAGGATCGCGCCGATCGTGCCCATCACCAGCTTGTCGCGGCGCTCGCGCCGGCGGGCCGCGACCAGGAACGCACGCGCCTTCTCGGACACGCGCACGTTGCTCTTCACGAGGTCCTCCCCCGCGATCAGGCGGCGCTTTCGCCACATGCGCTCGGCGTCGTGATCGCCGTCCCATCCCTCCGCGTCACGCTCGAGCTCCTCCGCGAGCAACCGGTCGGCGCGGGCCTCGGCCACCCACCGGCGGAGGCGCGTCCACTGGACGAGGAGCGCCTCGTGCGCGAGCGTGATCGCGTCCCCTTCACGGACGAAGATCCGCTCCTTCTCCAGCCGGTCGACGATCTTGCTCGCCGCCGGATCGATCGCGCGGAGGACGCGCTCCGGCGTGAGGGCGCGCCCCTGCGCGGTCGTCGTCGCCATGACGACCGTGTAGAGGACCGTCGCGAGGCCCTCGTCCTCCTGCACGAGCGCGTGGCGCACCCGCTCGGCGTGGAGCTCCAGCGCGCCGCCCACGCCGCCGATCTCGACGAGGGCCGAGCGGGTGAGGACGCGGTTCTCGCGGTCGCGGCGGCTCCAGAGCTCCGTGAGCGCGAACTCGACCAGCGGCATCGCGTCGACCGTGTCGGCGAGCTGCATCAGGAGCTCGTCCTGGAGCTTCTCGCTCTCGAGCCTGTACCCGTACGCGCCGAGCGCGTGCTCGATCACCTCGCCCCACGTGGCTTTCGTCATGGGCGCCACGAGCATGGTGCCCTTGGTCATCGCGCGGCCGAGCGCGCCGAGCTCGAGGAGGGGGCCGAGCAGATCACGCCGCGCCGCGACGATGCACCGCACGCCGGGCCTCGCGTCGAGGCCGACCCGCGCCAGGAACGCCGCCGCCTTCCGGGCGGAACCGGCCTCCGCCACCGTCACGAGCTCCTCGAGCTGATCGACGAGCAGGAGGATCCCGCGCCCGCTCGCCTGCACGCGCTCACCGAGCGCGTCGGCGAGCGCGTCGGCGTCCTTCGCCTCGACGCCGAGGCCTTCCTCGAGCCGCGTCCAGGGGTCGGGTCCGGGCATCACGACGACGGCGTCCCAGGCCTTCGGCCAGCCGCCGAGGTCTCCGTCGAGGATCGCGGGGAGGAGCCCCGCGCGCGCGAGGCTGCTCTTCCCGCTCCCCGAGGCGCCGACGAGCGCGACGAGGCCGCGTGTGCGCACCATCTCGAGAGCGGTCGCGATCTCCACCGAGCGCCCGAAGTAGACGTCGCGGTCCTCCTGCTCGAACCGGCCCAGGCCACGGAAGGGGCCGATCTCCTCGGGCGGGAGAGGGCGCGCACGCCCGGCTATCTCGCGCTTCACGTGCTCCAGATCCCACGCGACCGCCTCCGCGGCGCGAGGTCGACGCGCGGGCTCGGGCTCGAGCATCGCGTCCACGAGCTTCACCAGCGAGGGGGGTGCGTCGGGTACGAACGCGGCGAGGGACGGGGCGCGCGTGCGGCCCTCGAGGACGTCGCGATCGAGGCCAGCCGCTCCCGCGAGGCGGGCCGCGGCGGCGGCCGGGAGCTGCGCCGTCAGCATGACGAACATCGTGGCGCCGAGCGAGTAGATGTCGCTCGCGGGCGTGGGCGCGGCCGTGGTCGCGGCGGGATCCACGTACCCCATCGTGCCGCTCGTCGCGAAGCTCCCGGACGGCCTCGACCCCGCGGACGGCACGACGGCGACCGCGTGGGCGTCCTCGTCGGCCTCGAGGGGCACGTCGTCGTCGACGAGCGGGGGGCGCGGGGGGGCGGGGGCGCGCGCGCGCCGGGCGTCGCCCGTGGCGATCCCGAAGTCGATGAGCTTGTGGACCCCCATCGCCTCGACGACGTTGCCGGGTTTCACGTCCCGGTGGACGAGGCCGACGGCGTGGACGGCGGCGAGCGCCGAGGCGATCGCCTTGCCGACCTCGACGGCGTCCGCCACGGGCAGCGGACCGTCCTCCGAGATGCGGCGGTCGACGGTGCGGCCCTGCACGTGCTCCATCACGAGCCCGAGGAGCGATCCGTCCGCGTTCGCGGCGACCGAGTAGAACCTCACGATGTTCGGGTGCTCGACCTTGCAGAGGGCGCGGGCCTCGTCCAGCGCGCGGAGGCGAGCATCGTCGATGCCGGTGCCGACGCCGCGCCCGGGGACGAACAGCTTGACGGCCACGGTGCGCAGCTCGACCTCGCCCCACAGCTCTCGCGCGAGCCAGACCGGCGCGAACGCTCCGCGTCCGAGCTGGGCGACGAGCGTGTAGGGCCCGAGGCGAAAGCCCTCGTCGACGTCGACGCCGCCGAGCCGCACGCGCCGCCTACTCCTCCCGCGACGGTGGCGCCGCCGGGAGCGCGAGGCTGCCCTCGTCGACGATGGGCAGCTCGCCCGTGTCGGAGAGATCGTGGGGCGGCGGGACGGTCATGTGCGGCAGCCCCTCCCAGGTGAACTCCTTGTCGCGGTTCGCGTACACGTAGGCAGGACGCGCATCGAGCTCGGCGGCGAGCTTGGCGATCTCCTTGTCGACGTAGGCGGGGTCCTCCTTCAGCCGCTCACGGATGCCACCCTCGAGGTACGGCCGCGTGACCGGGTCGTCGCGATAGTACCGACGGTAGACGTTGTAGCGGAAGAGCTTCTTGAGGCGGGCGAGGTCCTTTGGGCCGGTGGGAAGCGGCAGGAGCTCGACGTACGACTTCGTCTTGGCGCGCTCCTCCAGCCGATCGAGCACGACCTGCAGGCTGTTCTCGAGCATCTCCTTCGGGCAGTGGCACGCGAACTCGTCGTAGAGGAGCTTCATCACGGCGCGCCCCTCCTCGATCGGCAGCGTCGCCTGTCGCTCGCGCGCCATGCGGCGGAGGAGGATCATGAACGGGTGCGGCATGTACCCCGTCTTGCGGATCTCCTCGGGATCGCGGAAGTCGGGCTGCCGGTAGGGGAAGTGCCGCGGGTTGATGACGTCGAAGCCCCCGCGGCCGTAGAAGAGGATGCGCTGGAAGGAGAGGCGCTCCTCCGGCGTCCAGTACTCCATCTCGGCGGTCAGGTTGACGCGCATGCCGAAGTACTTGCCGGGCTGATCCGGCAGGGGCACCTTGAGCTTCCCGAGCGCGTGGAGATCCGCGATGTACTGGACCGCGATCTCGGTCGGCGCGATCCGGAGCCAGTACGAGAGCACCGTGCCGCGCGCCTCGGGCACCATGTAGATGTGCGACAGGTAGACGACGCACAGATCCGGCGCGTACGAGGGGTTGATGAGCACGGAGCCGTCACGCGCACCGCGCACGTTGCCGTCCTTGTCCTTCGCGAGGAGCAGGAAGTAGCGGAAGAACGTGCCCTGCGGCGTGGGCTGGTAGATGTCGTCCAGGACGAACTGGCGGATGGCCTCCTCGCGCTCCATCTCGCCGTTCGGGCCGAACGCGTCCCAGAGGAGCTTGTACGCGGACTGGAAGTCGGGGTGGTCGGGGCTCTCGATGAGGTGCAGGGTGTACCGGCGCGTCTCGCGCTCGATCATCTCCACCACGTCCTGGTGGTACAGATCCTTCAGGCACAACCTGACGCGCCTCGAGCCGGTTCCGTGCACGCGACCTCCGCTCGCACGAGCTTGCCCGACACACCCGGCTTCTGTAAAGGAACCTCTCGCCCATGGCCAAAGACGCGAGCGCGATCCTCGATGCGATCGACGACAACCGCTCCGTGTGGGTCGCCGGGAAGCCCGCCTTCGAGCCCCTCGCGGCCCTCGGGGAGGACACGACGTGCGACGTGGCGGTCGTCGGCGGAGGCTTCACGGGCGTGTCGACCGCGCTCCACCTCTCGGAGCGTGCGCCGGAGAGGAGCGTGGTCCTACTCGAGGCGAGGCGGATCGGCACGGGGGCGAGCGGGCGCAACGGCGGCCTGGTCCTCAACTGGGTGAACGGCGTCGAGAGCCGGGACGCCGAGCACGCGAAGCTCGTCTACGAGGGGACGTCCGCGGGCATCGACACCATCGAGCGCATCGTGCGCGAGCACGTGCCCGACGTGCCCTTCCGCCGTGGCGGGACGACCGACGTCTTCACGAACGCGGCGCGCGCCGAGGAGGCCGCGCGCGACGTGGAGCGCCTGCGCAGCGTGGGGCTGCCGCTCGAGTTCCTCGACCGTGACGCGATGAAGAAGCGCCTGTCGATGGAGGGGACCTTCGGGGCGATCCACGATCCGACGACGGGGCGCCTCGACGGCGTGGCCTACCTGCGGGCCCTGCGCGGGGTGCTCGTGGCCCGCGGCGTGCGCGTACACGAGGACACACCGGTGCTGCGCGTCGAGGAGGGGCAGACGATCACGCTGACGACGCCGCGCGCGACCGTGAGGGCGAAGGCCGTGGTGCTCGGGGTCGACGTCTGGGCGGCAGGGCTCGGGTACTTCGGCTCGACCGTCGTCCCGCTCCACTCGCACGTCATCGCGACGGAGCCGCTGTCACGCGAGCGGTGGGCCGAGATCGGGTGGGGCGATACGTGTGGATTCTCGGACGATCTCGACCGCATCGCGTACGCGTCGATGACCGCGAAGGGTGAGCTCGTCTTCGGCGGCGGGAGCAACGCGTCGTACGGATACCTCTTCGGCAGCAAGACCCGCTGGGACGGCCCGGCCGAGGCGGGGTTCGCGGCCGTGCACCAGCGCATGCTGAAGTACCTCCCGGCGGCGCGCGAGGTGAAGATCGCCCACCGCTGGACGGGCGCGGTCGGGGCCACGATGAGCCGCATCTGCACGATGGGGGTGACCGGCGCGCATCGAAACGTCTACTTCGCGGTGGGCTTCAGCGGACACGGCGTCACGCTGGCGAACCTCGCGGGCCGCGTCCTCACGGACATCTATTTGGGCGCCGACGAGCGCTGGCGCGCCCAGCCGTTCTACGACCAGGAGCTGCACTGGATCCCGCCCGAACCGCTGCGCTGGATCGGCTACCACGTGGTGACGGCGCTGACCGGGAAGTCCCCCCGCAAGCACGGTTAGCGCCAATGCCGATCGGTTAGGCGCGATCCAGCGCAAGAGAAGGGGTGCCCCCACTCGCCGCGCTGCGCGCGTCGGTCTCCCCCAAATCGCGCGCTACGCGCGCTCAAGGGGAGACGAAGAGGAATCCCCTCATTTTCGAGCCCGAGCCCGAGCCCGAGC
>SXGT01296461.1_pt1 | contig 12782 bp, 14 predicted proteins | sample 3176221 | NCBI WGS metagenome assembly SXGT01 (sample SAMN11356862, study PRJNA531348) | freshwater metagenome | isolation source: freshwater sample F1-120 | place: China: Fuxian Lake, Yuxi | collected 2017-12-25
CCCGACGCGCACACCGGTGAAGCTGCCGGGACCGCAATCGACCAGGATGGCGGTGGGGCGCGCGCCGCCGAGCAACTCATGGATCAGTGGCAGCAACCGCTCGGCATGGCCGCGCCCGACCAGCTCATGCCGCTCACCCAGCAGGCGCTCGCCCTCGATCAGCGCAACCGAACAGGCCGCGGTGGTGGTTTCGATCACGAGCTGCACTGTCCGTCCCGCTCCGTTCGGCCTGATCCTGAGCGAAGTTCAAGGATCGAAGGCTTCCTTCTCTTTGCGCCTTCATTGAAAAGGGAGCGGGCTTCGACAAGCTCGGCCCGAACGTTTGCGGGTGAAAGCGCGGGCCTATACCGCCTCGACCGCTTCGACCTCCGGCACGTAATGTTTGAGCAGGCTCTCAATGCCGTGCTTCAGCGTCATGGTCGAGGATGGGCAGCCGGAGCAGGCGCCCTGCATGGCGAGGTAGACCTTGCCGCCGCGAAATCCCCGATAGACGATATCGCCGCCATCGTTGGCGACCGCGGGCCGGACGCGCGTGTCGATCAGCTCGCGGATCTGGGCGACGATGTCCGCATCGGCGGGATCGTCGCCGAAGTCGGCGCTGTCCGCGATTTCGATCCCGCTCGCGCTGCCCGGCGTGAACAGGGGCGCGCCGCTCGCGAAATGGTCGAGCAGGACACTCAGCACCTGCGGCTTCAGCTGGCGCCACTCGACCCCGGGCGCCGCGGTGACCGAGATGAAGTCGCGGCCGAAGAACACGCCTTCGACATCGCCAGTCGAAAAGATGGCATGGGCGAGCGGCGAGGCCTCGGCCTCCTCCGGAGTCGCGAAATCGCGCGTGCCGGCGCTCATCACCGCCTGGCCAGGCAGGAACTTCAGGGTCGAAGGATTGGGCGTCGGCTCGGTCTGGATCAGCATGGGTGGCATGTGGGCGGGAACGGGGGAGGGATCAAGCAGGTCAGACGAGCTGATGATACGTCAACGGCAGCCCGGAGATGCTGGCCGTCATTTCCCGTGTCTCGATCCCCGCGCGCGTCGCTTCCGCCTGCGCCGCGGGGGTGAGCAGCACCTCGCTGCGGCCGGCCAGGTCCTCGCCGAGTTTGCTGGCGAGGTTGACCTCGTCGCCGAACAGATCATCCTCGTCGATGTTGAGCACGCGGCCCCAGCCGATCCCGATCGACACATAGATGTGCCGCCCATCGCCGCAGCCGAGATTGTCGGCATCGAGCCGCGCAATCAGTTCGCGCGCGGCGGCGATCGCGCCGTCGACGCTCTCGTGCAGACAATAGAGATTGTCGGCCTCGGCCTTGATCACCAGCCCGCGATGCGCCTCGATCACCGGCGTGACGATCCTGCGCATGCGTTGGATCATCAACAGAAAGGCGACGATGCCGCGCAGCTGGGTGGTGCGTGAGAATCCGGACATGTCCAGCACCAGCACGGCGCGGGTCTCGCCGAACGCATCCTCGATCTCGCGGGTAAGCTCGTCCTCGCGCTCCGGCGCGTCCAGCATCTGCTGGAGCAGCCGGTCGAGATGCGCCCGGCTGTTGCGCTTGAGCGGCTCACTCACCTCAGCATTGCTCGTATTTCCAGTTGCGGCGCTTGCCCTCGGCCATCCACTCCACCGCTTGGGCGATGCGCTTGGCGCGGGTCTCGGGGCGCTTAGCCTCGACCACCCACTCCACATAGTCGCGCCGGCAGCCGGGCGGAAACGCCTCAAAGGTCGCGCCCGCCGCCGGATTGCCGGCGATTGCCTCGAGCAGGTCGGCCGGGGGCTCCAGGGCTTCGTTGACGGTCTTAGTGCGGACAGGCTTGGTGCCGGCGTCGGTCAGCGCCATCGCCTGGCGGATAAGGCCCGTCAATTCCTCGGGCGACGGCAAGTCGGCGATCGAGGTCAGGCGGCCGAACTGGCCCATTGCACCTGGTCTGGGCTCGAGCAGCTCGGAGCCGCGCCAGAAGCCGAACGTCGCATGTTCCTTGAACGCGGCCATGCCGGCGAGCTGCTTTCCCTTGTAGAGAAAGGCCGGCATGCTCCACTTGATGGACTCCTCGGCGCCCGGGCAGGCGGTGTGGACCGCCTCGCGAATGTGCGCCAGGATCGGCTGCGCGAACGCAGCCTGGCGCGCGATATAAGCGTCGATGCGCGGGTCTCTGGGCATCCGGGCAGCATCGCCCGACTCGTTCCGGCGCGCAATCGATTCGACTTGGCGGACGGCCAGGAACCCGCGAGTCGCGGCTTCGTCTGCGCTCGATTCTCCCGCGGAGAGGGTCGATGCGTGCCGCCAAGCTCAACTCCAGCCTGATCTCCCGCATCGCCTATGACGAAGATGCCGGCGCGCTCAGCATCTGGTTCCGGGAGACGGGTCGCTACGTCTATCACGGCGTGCCCCGCGCCATCTACGATGCGCTCAAACGCGCGCCGTCCGCCGGCCGATTCTTTAACGAATGCATCAAGCGCCGCTATCGATGCCAATACGATCCGGACCGGAAACGCTTTCGCCCGACTGATTAACTCCCCGACTGATTAATCCCCCGACTGATTAACCCTAAGTCACTGTTTTAACACTTCGGCACGCCGCGTGTCAGCGCGGAACAGGGCCGTTTCGGGGGCGTGACAGCATGCCCGGCCCGTGAGACCGCAACTCCGTCAGAAGCGATCGAGTCGAAGGAACAGGTTCATGCGCAGCATCCCCCAGGCCGCCGACAAGGTGTTCGCCCACAATCCGGCGGCGCGCGGCTACCTCGTCGTTTATCGCGAGAACCAGGTGAACCACTGCCCCGGATGCGGGCGCACCCACTGGTATGTCGGGCGGACCTCCGCCGAATGCGGCTTCTGCTCGACCGCGCTGCCGCTCGCCGAGGCAAGCTCGCGCGGCCCCGGCATGCACAGCCGCAACTTCAAGTCGACCTACCTGGACGCGGCCTGAAACGCCCCGTCGATCGGACCGGGCCTCGCGGCGGAACGCGCTGTTTCTCAAGCCGTTTCCAGCCCGAACCCAGCCGAGGAGCCGATCCCATGAAAGTGTCCGAAATCATGTCCGCCGACGTCGAGGTGGTCAGCCCCGAACAGCCCGTTCAGGAGGCCGCGCAGCTGATGCTCCGCGCCGATGCCGGCGTCGTGCCCGTCCAGGAGGGCGACCGCCTGGTCGGCCTCGTCACCGACCGCGACATCGCCGTGCGGATCGTCGCCGAAGGCCGCGGCCCCGACACGCCGGTGCGCGATGCGATGAGCGCAAAGCCGCTCTTCTGCTTCGACGACGAGGATGTCGACGAAGTCGCGATCCAGATGAGCAACGCCCAGGTTCGCCGCTTTCCGGTGCTCAGCCGCGAAGGGCAGAAGCTGGTCGGCATCGTCTCGATCGGCGACCTGACCAAGCTCGACGACGAAGGCCAGGCGGCCGAGACGGCGCTGGCCGGCGTGTCCCAGGAAGGCGGCCAGCACAATCAGAGCCGGGAGGGTGACCTGTCGATTGCCCGCTTGAACCTCAAATAGCCCAACTCTAACGTGGGCTAGCCCGTTCTCTCGCCTGGAGACGGGCGGGGGAGGGGCAGGCTGGTGATGCGCGCGCATGTTTCCGGCGGGGTGGCGTTCGGCCGCCTCCGCCCATGCGCGTCGATGCCGCCGTGCTGAGCCGGACCACCGCCGATCTGGCGTCGGCCGACGCCGGCCCGGTGCCCGAAAAGGATTCGGCGCGCGCGCTCATCCGCCGGCTGGTGATGCTCTACATCGAAGGCTCGCTCGCCGCGGTGGTGATCACGCTGCTGCTGGCGCTCCTCGGCCTGGAATTCACGCCCTGGCAGTGGGTCGGCTTGTTCCTGGCCATGCCTGTCGGCATCCCGGCCTACGTCGCGATCGACATCTACATGATCCGCATGCACGCCCGGCCGATCCTGCCGGCGCTGCGGGCGCTCGATCGCGGCGAGCAGCCGAGCCACGATGTGATCGCCGACGCGCTCGTCCAGGCGCTCAACATGCCGTTCCTGTCCTTCCTGCGCGTGACCTTCATTCACGGCCCGACCGCGACCGTGCTGCTCTGCCTGGCGGTGCTCGCCGGCAATGTGTTCCTGAAGACCAATTACGCCGATTGGCAGATCTGGACCTTCGCGGCGACCGTGATGTTCTTCTCCTCGCCGACCCACGCCATCTTCGAGTATTTCGCGGTCAGCCGCGACATGGAGCCGGTCGTCGCGCGGCTCAGCCGCGCGCTCGGCGGCGCCCTGCCGAGCGAGAGCCAGCGCCGGCTGATCGCGGTGCGCCTCAAGGCCAAGCTGCTCTACCTCGCCATCTTCGTCGCCGCTTTGCCGCTGATCTTCTTCGCGGTTTCCGTGATCTTCAAGTTCGAGCGGCTGCTGGTCGGGCGCGGCCTCTCGGTCGGGCTCGCCGATATGATGCCGCTCTACCTGTGGATCGGCGGCGTCATCGCGGTCTGCGGCTTTGGTTCGCTGATCATGGCTTTGCTCACCGCCAACGAAGTGTCGCGCTCGGCTTCCCGCATGCTGAAGGCGATGCGCGAGGTGGAGGGCGGCCGGCTCGATCAGGCGCGGCTCGATGTCGTCAGCACAGACGAATATGCCGATCTGTTCCGCGGCTTCGGCCACATGGTGGATTCGCTGCGCGAGGAGCAGCGCATCCTGGAGGTCTCGAACGATCTGGCCGGCGAGCTCCAGCTCGACCTCCTGATCGCCCGCATCATGCGCGCCACCACCGAGCTGCTCAATGCCGAGCGCTCGACCTTGTTCATCTACGATCCCAAGACGGACGAACTCTACTCGCTGTTCGCCGAGGGCATGAACGTGCGCGAGATCCGCATCCCGGCCGACAAGGGCATTGCCGGCGCGGTATTCAGCAGCGGGCGGCTGGAGAATATCGCCGACCCTTATGCGGACCCGCGCTTCGATCCGCAGGTCGATCTGCGCACCGGCTTTCGCACCCGCTCGATCCTGTGCAACCCGATCAGCAACAAGGCCGGCGGGCGGATCGGCGTCACCCAGGTGCTGAACAAGCGCGGCGGCGGCGCCTTCACCGCCAAGGACGAAGCGCGGCTGCGCGCCTTTTCGGCCCAGATCGCGGTGAGCCTGGAGAATGCCAAGCTGTTCGACGAGGTGCTGGCGATCAAGAATTACAACGAGAGCATCCTCAAGAGCACCTCCAACGGCATCATCACCCTGGACGCCGAGAACCGGATCGTCACCGCCAACGATGCCGCGCTGACCCTGCTCAAGGCCCGCCAGGATGCGCTGATCGGCGTTCCCGCCGCCAACGCCTTTACCGGCGTCAATCGCTGGATCGCCGAGAGCCTGGAGAAGACGCGCCAGACCGGCGACACGGCCATTGCCGTCGATGCCGAGATGGCGCGCTTCGATCTGCAGCCGATCTCGGTCAATCTCACTGCCCGGCCGCTGATCGACAAGACCGACCAAAGGCTCGGCTCCGTGCTCGTCATGGAGGACATCTCCGGCGAGAAGCGGGTCCGCGCCACAATGGCGCGCTACATGTCCAAGGAAGTGGCCGACCAGCTGCTTGCCGGCGGCGAGGACGAGTTGGGCGGCAAGGACCAGAAGGTCTCGGTGCTCTTCTCGGACGTGCGCGGCTTCACCACCATCTCCGAAGCGCTCGGCGCGCGCGAGACGGTGTCCATGCTGAACGAGTATTTCACCGAGATGGTCGACGTGATCTTCGATCATGGCGGCATTCTCGACAAATATATTGGCGATGCGATCATGGCCCTGTTCGGCGCGCCATTCGCGAGCCCCGAGGATGCCGACAATGCGCTGACCGTCGCCAACGAGATGATGGCCGAGCTGCGCCTGCTGAACGCGCGCCGGGCGGAACGCGGCAAACGGCCGCTCGATATCGGCATCGGCCTGTCCACCGGCGATGTCGTGGTCGGCAACATCGGTTCGACCAAGCGGATGGACTATACCGTCATCGGCGACAGCGTGAACCTCGCCTCCAGGCTGGAGGGCGCGAACAAATATTACGGCTCCAAGATCCTCATGTCCGAATTCACGCTGCGGGACCTCAAGAAGCCGGGCGTGATGCGGGAGATCGATCTCCTGCGGGTCAAGGGCAAGGACCGGCCGGTCGCCGTATTCGAGTCGCTGGGCTACCGCGAGGCCGAGCTGCCAAACGGGCTCGGCCGCATGCTCGACGCCTATGGCCGCGGCCTCGCCGCCTATCGCGCGCGCGCCTGGACGGGGGCGGGCGCGGCCTTTCAGGCGGCGCTGCAGGCCGAGCCGGAGGACGGCCCGTCGGCCATGTATCTGGAGCGCTGCCGCATCTATGCCGATCGCCCGCCGCCCGAGGACTGGAACGGCGTGTGGGTCTTGAACGACAAATAGGGCGTCTTCGTCGCAGTGCTCGGGCGGCTTGCAACATCTGTTAAGCTTGGCCGATGCAAGTCCCGTCGGGAACGGGCCAACAGGGTAGGGGTGACATGAAGAGACTGGCTGCATTGGGCTTGGCCGTGCTGGCGGCCGCGCCGGCCTTCGCGGTGCAGGCGAGCGCGCAGGGTCCGGTGGTGCTGCGCGCGCGCGGCCAGGTGTCCAAGGAGGTCGAGGTCGGCAAGCCGCTGCCGACCCAGAAGATGCTCACCTTACGCGCCGGCGACGTGCTGATGCTGCTCGACGGGCGCGGCGTGCGCACGCTGGCCGGACCGGGCACCCTGGTCGGCGGCATGTTCACCCGTTCCGGACCGGCGCTGACCAATCGCGACCGCGTCGGCGGCGTTCGCGGCAGCGGACGACCGCGCGTCGCCGCCTCGCGCAGCCTGCCGCTGTCCGCCTGGGTGGTCGACCTCGCCAACGCCCCGGCCGTTTGCCTGCCTGCCGACCGCCAGCTCGTGCTGTGGCGCCCCGCCGGCGCGCCGGCGAGCCTGGACGTTCAGGGCGCGGCCGGCGAGGCCCGCCGGATCGAATGGACCGCCGATGCCCAGCAGGCCGCGTGGCCGGCCGACCTGCCCACTGATCCCGGTACCCGGTACCGACTGACCAACAGCGCCGGCCCGCGCGAGCTCAGCTTCCGCACCTTCGACCCCGCCGACCCGGCCTGCGCCGGCCAGATCGACCTCAACCTGCAGATGGCGGGCGGCGAGTAACTCACCGTCCGCTCGCCCCGAGAAAAGGCGAGGGCGCCGTCTCAGAACCTGCCGGCTTGAAGAGGCACGCTGGATGTCTGCTATGGGTCGAAAGCGGACCTTCCGGTTAGGGCTGTAGAACGTCGAGCGAAGAAGCCGCGTAACGCAGGATGTATGGCTTTTCGTCGGGCTTCCCTGCCGGCAATCGCGACCCGAAAAGCAACGTAGCAGTCGTGGCCGCCGATCTCGACATCGTCCCAGCAGGAAATGACGATCCCGTATTCCGGCCCGCCCTCCTTTACGCCGTCATACCGCACCGGGGTTCCGGGTGCGATGAACCGATCTATGCGCTCGCTGCCACTCATCGAGACTATTTCGCTGAGGATGCCGACGTCCGCAATGGGCGGAAAACAGACATTCGCAAATCAGGATTGTGTAGAGTCTTTCTTGCTCGATGGTAGGTCGCGCAAGCTCTCGATCTCGCGCGCCGTGCGCTCTCCGGGATCGGTCGCAATCGCTTCTAAAACGGCCAGTCGCTCCTGGAGTTTGGCAACCAATCCACGCAGCTGTTTTGTTTCTTCATCGACCGTCGAAAGAGTTTTGATCGGCTTCGCCCTGGGGTCGGCGAGAAACTCAACGAAGCCGCACTCGCTGCACCGACGAGAAGCCAAGCCGCTCGGCTTAGTCCCTATACCGAATGCTGCCACCAGAGCTTTCCAACCGCCGGGCTCCTCCCCGTCCAGCCAAGCAACTCGTCCGCCCGTATCCGGCGTAAAGATATAGCCTGGAGTCATTAGGCCGCGGCATTTTGGGCAGTCTGCCATGGTTGGGAATCCTTAACCCAGCTGCAAAGCGTCCTCAGATGTCCGCTTTGGGTGGAAGGCAGATTCTGAGGCTAGCGTTCGGAAAGGGTGGTTAGCCGACGTTCCGCCTCAGCGTCTCGCCGATCATCCACAAGTGGAACCCGTGCACCCCGATAAAGACCAGCGCAAGGATCAGCACGACCGGGACTTCAAAGCCCTCTTGTCCGGCTCTTGGCTCCACTGTCAGTGTCAAGACGACTGTTGCTGCCAAGAAAATGATGGCCAAAACCGGCGTCATGGCGAGAGCGAGCCGGCGCGGTGCCGACCAGTTTATCGCTCCCTTGAAAGACCACTGCATCGGCAGCCTATCTTCTTCGCGGAAGCGAGCGTTGGCGCGCAATGACATAGTGACTAGCGCAATGACAGCGGTGAGAGCGACCAAGGATTGAATCATCAGGGTGACCCTTTCCTCTCTTAGTCTAGCGCATGGCAAAATGTCCGCAATGGGTCGAAAGCGGACACTAGCTCCAGGTGTCGCGGGCCTCGTCAAAATGCTCCTTGATCGACCTCATCAGCCTTGCCTCGATGTCCTCTGCGAAGGCGCGCGCGTCCTCGGGTTTCTTGAAGTGGACGTTCAAGCCGAGCCCTAAATCAAGCACGTCGCGGAGCCTCTCGTCCTCCGTTACCTCGGACAACAAGGCGCGCAGCTCGCGTCGAACCTCCCTGCCGTAGTTCAATCGGATACTCTTCGATCGCTTTGTCGACGGCGTTCTCCGGCGTTCCGTGAAAGACCGGCCAATCTTCATGGAGATACCCGCCGAGGAACTGACTAAGCCGATAGAATTGCCGGTCCATGTCCTCACGAAGCAGTTGTCGAGTGCGCCTTCCAGCCATCGCCATCCCATCGTAATTCGCGAATGGTGCGGTATCGGCGAAGTGTCCGCAATGGGTCGGAAGCCGACTCTCGTAATCCTCGTGTCGATCGGCCGGGACTCATCACGAGCGCCCTTCGACTTCGCTCAGGGCGAGCGTCCGACTCAGCCCAATTTGAACAGCGCCTCGGCCGCCTGGACCTCGTCCCGGATGAAGCGGCTGACCGCCTTCACCCGCGCAAGTCCGGCCAGATCCTGGTGGACGATCAGCCAGAAGGAACGGGTCAGCCGTACCGCGTCCGGCAGCACGCGCACCAGGCCGCTCTCCGCGCCGACCGCGAAGGCGGGGAGGATACACAGGCCGGCGCCGGCGCGGGTGGCCTTGAGCTGGGCGACGAGGTTGCTGGATTCGAGCGCGACGCGGCCCTCGGGCGCAATCTCATCGCGCACGTCGAGTTCGGGGTAGCTCAGGAGGTCGCCGATATAGCTGACGAAGCGATGCTGCCGCAGGTCGGCAAGCGTCGCGATCCCGTCGTGGGCGGCGAGATAGGCCGGCGCGGCGTAGAGGGCGAGATCGTAGTCGATCAGCTTGGTCGCCTGGAGCCGCCCCGAGGGCGGGCGCCCAACCGCGATCACCAGGTCGGCATCGCGCTTGGACAGGCTGAAGGCGGCCGAGGTGGCGACCAGCTGGATGTTGAGCTGCCGGTGGCGCTCGGTCAAGCGGCTGATCCGCGGTGCCAGGAAGTAGCTGCCGAAGCCCTCGGGCGAGCCGATCCGCACGCTGCCGGACAGGCTCGCCGCGCTGCCGCCGACATTCTCGTGCGCACCGAGCGCGAGCCGCTCCATCTCCTCGGCGATCGGCAGCAGCCGCTGGCCGGCTTCGGTCAGGCTGTAGCCTTGCGGGCGTCGGTCGAACAATTTAGCCTTGAGCCCGTGCTCCAGCGCCCCGATCCGCCGCGACAGCGTCATGTGATCGAGCTGCAACCGTGCGGCCGCTCCGGTCAGCCGGCCGGTGCGGGCGATCGCCAGAAAGGCGCGCAGGGCATTCCAGTCGAAGTCGGCGCTCATGTGTGAAATTCCGAGCTATCGTTGCGCTGCAATAGCGATGGTTTTCCCATGCTGCTTATGAGAGGACGGCCGCACACCGACAAGAGGAAGAAGCCATGACGTTCGTCGCCCCTGCGGCCGCGTTCGCCGACGCGATCGAGATCGAGTTCGACCTGACCGCCGCGCTCCGCCCGGCGCTGCCGGCGCACCGCGACGTGGCCGACCCCGAGGCCGGCTGGGCGACCCGCAACCCGGCCCGTGCGCTTGCCTTCCTCTGCGTTTCCCCGCGCGATTGCGGCGCGGTGGACGAGCTCCTCGCGCTGTAGGTTTCAGGAACGGACACCTCACCCGCTCCGTTCGGCCTGAGCTTGTCGAAGGCCTTTCCTTCTATATTGACCCGGTCGCGAGAGAAGGGATGGGCTTCGACAAGCTCAGCCCGAACGGGGTAATTTGGAAGGAACAAGCATGACCGACACCCGCGTCTGGAAGCTCCCCGAGACCGCGCCCAGCCCGGTCGAATTCGCGCAGGCCTGGTCGCGGGTGGTGACGAGCGCGGCGGATCTGGCGCGCGCCTCGGCCGAGCGGGTGACCCAGCCAGTCCCATCGCTGCCTTACGATCCCGCCGCGCCGCTCAAGGCCTTTTCCGGCTTCGCCGCGCACCTGCTCACCGATCCGGGCTATGCGCTCAAGGTCCAGCAGGACGCCGCGTCCGATTGGATGCGGCTGATGACCTCCGCCGCCGCCCGCGCGACCGGTGCCACTCCCGAGCCGGTGATCGCACCCGAGCGCGGCGATCGGCGCTTCGCCGATCCGGCCTGGAGCGAGGAGCCGATCTTCGATTACCTGAAGCAGGCTTACCTGCTCGCCGCCAAGCGCATGGTGGAAGCGGTTGAGGGCGCGGAGGGGATCGACGAGGCGACCCGCACGCAGGCCCTCTTCTACACGCAGGGTGTGCTGAACGCGCTCTCGCCCGCCAACTTCCCGCACACCAATCCCGAGGCGATCCGCCGCGCGATCGACACCGGCTCCGTCAGCCTCATCTCCGGCCTCGCCAACCTGCTCGCCGACGCCGCCGCCCAGCCCGGCATCGTCCAGCGCCGCGCCTCCCGTGAGTTCGAGCTTGGCGTCGACATCGCCGCCACCCCGGGCAGCGTCGTGTTCCAGAACGAGCTCATGCAGCTCATCCAGTACGCGCCGACAACCGACCAGGTCGTGCGCCGGCCGGTGCTCTACGTGCCGCCGCTGGTGAACAAATATTACCTGCTCGATCTCCAGCCCAAATCGAGCCTGCTGCGCTGGCTGGTGGGCGAGGGCCACACCGTTTTCGTCATCTCCTGGATCAACCCGGGTCCCGAGCTCGCCGACATGGGGATGGCCGATTACATCCGGCTCGGCCCGGTGGCCGGGCTGGACGCGATCGAGCGCGCGACCGGCGAGCGCCAGGCAGACCTGTTCGGCTTCTGCATGGGCGGCACGCTCGCTGCAATGGCCGCGGCCTATCTCGCCGGCCAAGGGCAGGGCGGGCGCGTCGCCTCCGTCACCACCATCGGCTCGCTGCTCGACTTCGCCGATCTCGGCCAATGGGCGACCTTCACCGATCCCGAACAGCTGCAGGCCTTCGAGCGGCACCTCAACCAGAAAGGCTTCATGGCCGCGCAGGACTTCCAGGCGCTGTTCAGCGCGGTCCGCGCCAACGATCTCATCTGGTCGTCGGTGGTCAGCCATTATCTGCTCGACAAGGAAGCGCCGCCCTCCGACATCCTCTACTGGTTCGCGGACGGCGCCCATATCCCGCGCGCCTTCCTGCTCGAGTATGCCGGCCAGCTCTTGCGCCAGAACAAGCTGCGCGAGCCGGGCGGCGTCGCCCTGGACGGCGTGCCGCTCGATCTCGGCGCGGTGGAGGCGCCGCTGATGGCGATCAGCCTCAAGGACGACCACGTTTCCGCCTGGACCGCCACCTATGACAGCGCGCGCCTGTGGGGCGGCCGCAAGACCTTCCTGCTCGGCGGCTCCGGCCACAATGCCGGCGTGATCAACCCGCCCTCGGCTGGCAAGCACGGCTTCTGGACCAACCCCGCCATGCCCGAGACCGCCCAGGCCTGGTTCGAGGGCGCGGCGAAGAAGGAGGGCAGCTGGTGGCCGCACTGGCAGGCCTGGCTCGCCGCCGACCAGGACCAGGTGCCCGCGCGCGTGCCGGGAGACGGCGATCTCCCGGTCATCGAGCCGGCACCGGGCAGCTACGTCCGCATGAAGGGCTGACGCCTCTGGACCGCTTGCCCTCCCGCGCCTAAGCATGCCTCTTCCCCGGGGGACCTTGCGCACAAGGTTGAGAGGCGCGCTGACACGGCGCGCGACCCGCCGAACCTGATCCGGCTGACACCGGCGTAGGGAGGGAGAGGCGGCCACCATCCGCACTCCCTCCGAGAAAAGGAGAGAGCGACATGGCCGATATCCCCGCCCGTACCGAGCTGAAAGTCACCACCGGCCCGATCCGCGGCAGCCGCAAGGTGCATGTCGGCCCGCTCAGGGTGGCGATGCGCGAGATCCATCTCGAGCCCGGCTGCGGCGAGCCGCCGTTGCGCGTCTACGATCCCTCCGGCCCCTATACCGACAGCGCGGCCCGCATCGACATCATGGCCGGCCTGCCGGAACTGCGCCGCGACTGGATCCGCGCCCGCGGCGACGTCGAGGAAGTCACCCAGCGCGAGGTCCGTCCCGAGGACAATGGCCAGCTCGGCCCCGACCGCTCCGGCGGCGTCGCCCCCTTCCCCAACGTCCGCCGCAAGGTGCTCCGCGCCAAGGCCGGCGCTAACGTGTCCCAGATGCACTACGCCCGCCGCGGCATCATCACGCCCGAGATGGAATATGTCGCTGTCCGCGAGAATCTCGGCCGCGAGATGCTGCGCGAGCATGTCCGCGACGGCCAGGATTTCGGCGCCGCCATCCCCGATTACGTCACCCCCGAATTCGTCCGCGACGAGGTCGCC
>SXGT01461283.1_pt1 | contig 12782 bp, 10 predicted proteins | sample 3176221 | NCBI WGS metagenome assembly SXGT01 (sample SAMN11356862, study PRJNA531348) | freshwater metagenome | isolation source: freshwater sample F1-120 | place: China: Fuxian Lake, Yuxi | collected 2017-12-25
CTCACCGACGACCAGGGCTGGCGCATCCAGCTCGACTCGTGGCCGGAGCTCACCGGGGTCGGCGCGAGCACCCAGGTCGGGGGCGGTGGAGGCGGGTTCTACACGAAGGACGACTACCGCGAGATCGTCGAGTACGCGGCATCCCGCTTCGTCACGATCGTGCCCGAGCTCGACATGCCGGGGCACACGAACGCCGCGATCGCCGCCTACCCCGAGCTCGGGGATGCCCCGGTCGAGCCGTACGAGGGCATCGAGGTCGGCTTCTCATCGCTCGCGATCCGCTCCGAGCGCACCTACGAGTTCATCGCGGATGTCACGCGCGAGCTCGCCGAGCTCACCCCCGGGCCGTACCTGCACCTCGGCGGCGACGAGTCGCTCGCGACCACGGACGAGGACTTCCGGTACTTCATCGCCCGGGCCACCGCGATCGGCGCCGACACGGGCAAGACGATCATCGGCTGGCACGAGATGGGCCGCTCGCGCGACCTCCCGCCCGGGACGATCGGGCAGTACTGGGGCTTCACGACGCCTCAGGAGGGGGCTGCCGCTCCGACGCTCTCGTTCGTGGAGCAGGGCGGCCGCGTCATCCTGTCGCCGGCCGATGCGATCTACCTGGACATGAAGTACGACGAGTCGAGTCCGCTCGGACTGGTGTGGGCGAACGGGCCGACGAGCGTCGCCCGGTCGTTCGAGTGGGAGCCGACCGAGGTCGTGCCGGGGCTCGGGGAGGAAGGCATCCTCGGGGTCGAGGCGCCGCTCTGGACCGAGACGCTCTCGACCGTCGAGGAGCTCGAGACGATGGCGTTCCCGCGCATCGCGAGCGCCGCCGAGATCGCGTGGTCGCCGCAACGGCCGCGCGTGTTCGCCGAGTTCGAGCCGCGCCTGGCGGCGTTCACCGCACACCTCGACCGCCACGGTATTGCGCACGGGTAGGGCCGTACGGGGATCCCCTTCGAGAGCCTCAGGGGACGCGCTCGATACCGCTCGCTGAGGCACTCGAAGCGAGCACCGCGGGGCCCCCTTGGAGAACCTCAGGGAACGAGGTCAGCCGACGACCGGGATGGTGCCCGTGGGGGTGACGCGACGCGCGCGGATGTGGAGCCAGCGGTCCGCGGCGAGCAGGAGGATGAGCGCCGCCACCGTGATCGCGATGTCCACGAACGGCAGCGCCGTGATGCTCCAGACGTCGAGGACGATGCCGCCGATGAGCGCGCCGCCCCCGATCCCGATGTTGAAGGCCGTCGTCTGGTACGCGGATGCCACGTCCCGCATTCGCGCGGACGCCGTGTGCAGCATCCGCGTCTGCACCATGCTCGGGATGCCGCCGAACGCGACGCTCCACGCAATGATCGCGGGTATCGCCACCCACGGGTTGTCGGGCACGAGACCCACGACGAGGACGGAGACGATGATGCCGCCGAGCGCCGCGACGAGGGCCGTCCGCGGGTAGCGGTCGACGAGCAGGCCGGCGAGCACGACGCCGATCGCCCCGGCGCCGCCGTACAGGAACAGCACTCCGGCGACCGCCCCGACGTCGAGGCCGACGGGCCCGATCAGGAACGGTGCGATGTACGTGTAGAAGATGTTGTGGCCGGTCATGATCAGCACGATGATGATGCACAGCAGCACGATCCCCGGGATCGACTTGTCTTTGCGCAGCGGGATGGCGATCTCGCCCGTCGCGAGCGGCTCGATGTGCCGCACCGGCGGGAGCAGCTTGATCGTCACGAGGGTCAGCAGCAGCACGATGCCCGCGATGATCGCGAACGCGACGCGCCAGCCGAGCAGGTGGCCGAGCGCCGTGCCGACGGGGACGCCGAGGACGAACGCGGCGGTTCCGCCGCCCGAGACGATCGCGACCGCTCGACCGACCTGGTGTCGCGGCACCAGGTGGCCCGAGTACGCCCCCACCACCGACCAGAACAGTCCGTGGGCGAGCCCTCCGATGACTCGGGCGAGGACGAGGAGCCCGTAGGTGGGCGCGAGGGCGGCGAGCACGTTGGCGACCACGAAGACGAGCAGGACGACGACGATCAGCCGCTTGCGGGAGAAGCGGCGAGTGAGGGTCGCGAGCGGCGCCGCGGTGAGGACGACGGTGCCCGCGAACACGGTGACGAGCAGGCCGACCTGCGACTCCGAGACGCCGAGCTCCTCGGCCATGTCGGGAAGGAGCCCGGTGGGGAGGAACTCGCTCGTGACGGACGCGAAGACGAGGAGGGAGAGGGTGAAGAGCCCTGCCCAGGGGAAAGACATGGTGGTTGGTGCTGCTGGCGCGCCCATGCGGCGGTGCTCCGATTCGTGCCGATGTGGTGGTGCGTTCGCCGCCCGCGGGATGCCGCAGGGTGCCAGCATCGCTCATGAGTCTCTCATGGGGATTGAGCTTGTCGAAATCTGTGGGGGTCTCGACAAGCTCGACCAGCATGAAGAGCTCGACCAGCATGAAGGACTCGACCAGCACGAAGGACTCGACCAGCATGAAGGGCACTACCGGGGCAGGGCGACGGCCTCCTCGATGCGCTGCCGGAACCGGGCCGTGAATCCCGGGTCGAGCTCCCACTGGATCGAGATGACCTCGCCGATCGTGTCGACGACACCGGGCGGCAGCGGCGCGGCGTTGTTGAGCACCACGAGGTCGGCGCCGGCGAGCTCGGCGGGGTCGTCGACCCCGAGGTGGAAGCTCTGGATCGGGCCCGGGTGGTACTGGCCCACCATGGCCGTCATCCGCTGCACCCCTCGCTCGGTCGGGGCCGCGACGACGACCCGCGCCTGGCTGCCGACGGTCGCGAACCGGCGCAGAACCGCCGACGACGCCACGAAGTTGATCTCGACGACGCGGTCGTAGCTCGAGACGACGGGGGTGAGGTCGGTGAGGTGGAACATGGGAGCGGCGATGACGTCGAACTCCTCGTCGAGCATCCGACCGTCCTCGATCTCGTCGAGGAGGAGGGGCGTGACGGTCACGCCCGAGGCGTTCTCGACGAGCACCACCATCCGTTCGAGATCGCGCGCGTTGCACTCGACGAAGGCGATGCGCGGGCGCCGGGCGAGACTGCGGATTCCGTCGTCGACGATCTGCTCGATCCGCTCGGCGGGCACCCCCGCGTTCCACGCGCGCATGACGGCCTCGCGCAGGTCCTCGGTGATGAGGTCGACCGCCTCCTCGCGGGTCGACGAGCTCGACGTCACATAGGTGCCGCGACGCGGGACGGTGCGCACGACGTTGAGCTCGACGAGCCGGTGGATGGCGCGGTCCACCGTGCTCGGGTTCGAGCCGAGCTCCTCGGCCAGTTCGCGCACCGACGGCAGCCGCGAGCCGGGCGGGTAGACCTGGGTGCGGATGCGGTGCAGCAGCCCCTTGTGGACGTCGCCGACCGTCATCACCTCGGTCACCGCTTCACCCCCACCGCCAGGAACGTCGGACCGCCCGTCTCGACGCGTCGAATGGTATCGAACCCTGCTTCCTCGAGGATCGCGGTCAGTTCCGCGGCGGTTCGAGCCCGCCCCGCGGTCTCGAGCTGCATCATGAGGTCGAAGACCGGGCCGAACAGTCCGGACTCGTCCCCGGGGAACTCCACCACGACCACGGCCCCGCCCGGCTTCAGGATGCTCGCCGCCACGCGAGCGGCGGCCGCGGCGTCCTCGTCCGAGAGATCGTGCAGCAGGTGCGCCAGGAGCACGACGTCCGCCCCGGCGAGCGAGTCGAGCGCCCCCGGGTCGAGGAGGTCGGCGGCGAGGACGTCCACGCCGGAGGTCTCCGCGCGGGCCCACTCGGCGACGACCGGGAGGTCCACGAGGGTCACCGAGTGGCCGACGGCGGCCAGCGGCTGGGCGTAGGAGCCGAGGCCCCCGCCGAGATCGACGACCCGGGCGGGGGTCGCGAGCTCGGGCAGTCCGAGCAGGTTGGGTCCGGTCTCGCGCGCGAGCGTCACGAGGGCGGCCAGGAAGTCGTGGGCGGTGGCCGGGTCATCCCTCAGCCGCTCCTCCCACGGGTCCAGGAGCGGGGCGCCGTCGCGGACCACGGTGTCGAGGGCGGTCCAGGCTCCCGCGAAGAACGCCTCCTTGCGCACGACCAGCCCCAGATCCCCCTCGGCCCCGAGCCGCGCGGTGATCTCCGTCGCGGCGAAGCCGTCGCCGACCCGCTGGATGACCCCGAGCTCGGACAGCGCCGCCAGGAGCGCCTCGAGCGGGCGCGGCGCCGCACCGAGCTCGGCGGCGATGTCGGCGGTCGAGCGGGGGGTGCCCGTCATCACATCGAACACCCCCAGTCGGTGGCCGGCGGCGACGATCGCGGCGCCCTGGTAGCCGGTCAGGATGTCGAGCACGCGGTAGGCGTCCACGGTCATGGGGTACCACCTCTCATCACGAGATAGGAGCGGAATGCGGACCACAGTCCGCGGAGCTCGGCGACGGGGCCGCCCGAGCGGTGCCGGCGACGACCGGCGAGGTCGTCGAGGAGCGCGTTCGCGACCGATCGGCCGGAGCTGCCGTTGAGACCGCCGCCCGGGTCCGTCCCGGAGCCCGCGAGATACAGCCAGTCGACGTCGGCGCGGTGGCCCGCGAGTCCGACCGGCCGCCACCCCATGAGCTGGTCGATGGTCTGGTCGAGGTGGTTCGGGTTGCCGTCGCCGTGGAGCCGGTGCTGCCAGGTCGCGGGCCCGGAGACCCAGCGCGCCGAGGTCTGAGCGGCGAGGTCGACGCCGAGCACTCCCGACACGCTCGCGACGACGCGATCGGCGGCGCGCTGCTCGGCGTCCGGAGTCCACTCGCCCCACTCGGGCGCGATCGGGACGATCGACGAGAGCCAGACGGATGACCCGGGGACGCCGTCATCCTGGATGCCGCGGGCCACCATCGACCACGGCCGCTCCGGCAGCTCCCCGGCGACGACGCGCCCGAAGCTCGACCGCAGGTCGCCGTAGCGCTCCTGGGAGAACCACACCGCCGTGCTGTCGCCCATCGGCCCGAGGTCGACGGCCGAGTCCGAGGCGAGCGAGACGGTGAGCTCCGAGATGTTGAACCGGCCCGAGGTGACCGAGGCCGCGGCGCGGGCGAGGGCCGGCGAGGGGTCGGCGACGAGGGTCGCGAGCCTGCGCACGTCGATCGAGGAGACGACGCGATCGACCTCGAGGTCGCCGGTGGTCGTCGACACGATGCGCGAGCGGCCGGCATCCCGGATGCCCGTGACCGCGCTCGAGCACCGGAGCGAGCCGCCCGCCGCCTGCAGCGCCGCGCCGAGCGCGGCCGCGAACGAGCCCGAGCCGCCCCGGGGCCGAACCGCCCGGTGGCCGTGGGACGAGGGCAGCAGGAGCGCGAACAGCCCCGAGCCGGTCGACCACGGCGGCACCTGGCCGTGCGCGGCGTAGAGCTCGAGCGAGGCGCGCAGCGCCGGGTCGGAGAGCCGGGATGCCAGCACCGCCTCGGCCGAGGAGAGGAGCATCCGGAAGGTGTCGTCGCCGCCGCGCAGGGTCGAGAGAGTGGAGGCCAGCTGGGTCATCGTCGGCGGCTCGGGGAACACGTCGAGCATGCCGAAGAAGGTGTCGGCCATGCGCACGAGCTCGAGGTAGGCGTCGCCGTCCGGGCCGAGGGTCGCGGCGGTCGCGCGGGCGTCCACGGCGAACCGTCGCACCTCGCCCGTGCCGAACGCGACGCCGAGCAGGTCGTCGCGCTCGAGGTAGTCCAGGCCGAACTCCGCCAGGCCCAGCTCGGCTGCGATCTCCGCCGCGCCGCCGTGGTCGATCGCGCCCCGCTCGACGCGCACCCCGGAGTCGGTCGAGGTGGTCCACAGGCAGCCGCCCGCCTCGTCGGCCGACTCGAGGACCGTGACCTCGAGTCCCGCCCGCGCGAGCAGCACCCCGGCGACGAGCCCGTTGTGCCCCGCGCCGATGACGGCGACGCGCGTCGTCATCGCTTCGACCAGCCGTCCCGGCCGAGGGTGGAGTCGCGCGCGATGTGATCGACGAGGGGGCGGACGCGCTCGATCTGCTCCGCCTCGTCGACCGTGACGCAGCGGTGGTCGGCGACCACGCGGCGCCCGTCGACGAACACGTCGGAGACGGCGCGCGGGGATGCCCCGTACACGAGCTGGGCGGCCGGGTCGTGCCGCACCGCGACCTCGACGGACCCGTGGAACAGCACGACGTCGGCGCGCTTGCCGGGCTCGATCGAGCCGATCCGGTCGTCGAGCCCGAGGGCGCGAGCACCGCCGAGCGTGGCCATCTCCAGCACCGTCGCGGCGTCGATCACGCCCGGGTCGAGGGCGTGCACCTTCTGCAGGAGCGCCGCCATCTTGATGGCCTCGAGCATGTTCTGGCTGTCGTTGGACGCGGCGCCGTCGGTGCCGATCCCCACGGGGATGCCCGCGGCGCGCAGCTTCTGGATGGGGGCGACCCCCGAACCGAGGATCATGTTCGCGACCGGGTTGTGGGCGACGCCGGTTCCGCGGCTCGCGAGCAGCTCGATGTCGGAGTCGAGCATCCACACGGCGTGCCCGGCGATGAGCGGCACCGACAGCAGCCCGATGTCGTCGGCGTGCTCGGCCGTGCGCTTGCCCCAGCGCTCCGCGGAGGCGGCGAGCTCCTCCCGCGTCTCGTGGAGGTGCGTGTGGATGCCCCAGCCGTTGTCGCGGCAGGCGTCGGCCCCCGCGTGCAGCAGTTCGTCGCTCTGGCCGAGCAGGGTGCCGACCCCGTAACGGAACGACACGAGTTCGGTCTCCGCCGCCGCCGCCTCGAGGGCGCGCTGCTCGGCCATGATGCGGTCGACGCCCGCCCAGGTCTGCGTGCCCGGCCCTCCCGGTGCGTCCTCGGCGCCGAAGGAGACGACGCCCCGGAGCCCGGAACGGTCGAGCCCGGCGACGACGCCGACGCTCGCGAACTCGTCCGGGTTGCCGTGCACGAACATGTCGTTGACCGTCGTGATGCCCGAGAGCAGCATCTCGATCGAGCGGAGCGCCGTGCCCTCTCGGGCGTCTTCCACGGTGAGCACCTCCCCGAGCGGGCCGACGATGTGCTCGCCCCACTGGAAGAGGCGCAGTTCGGAGCCCATCCCCGTGGCGAGCGCCTCGGAGAGATGGGTGTGGGTGTTGACGAAGCCGGGCGTGACGATGCCGGTTCCGTCGCCGATGACCGTGGCTCCGGGGTGCGCGGCGGAGAGCTCCGTCCACGATCCGACACCACGGATCTCACCGCCGTCGATGTGGACAGCGCCGTCCCGCACGTCGCCCTCGGGGCCGACCGTCAGGACCCACTCGCCGCGGACGAGGAACTCGCCGCGGCCGAGGCCGCTCGCGCCCTCAGTGGTCATGGTCGTCGTGCCCGTCGTCGACGCGGATGCCCGCCCGCTCGGCGAGCACGGCGCGGAGCACGCCGATGAACACGTCGATCTCCGCGGGCGTGATGATCAGCGGCGGGGTCACCCGAATCGTGCCCTGCGAGTTGAGCACCGAGCCGACGAGCACACCGCGCTGCTGGAGCGCCACCGCGACCGGTTGCGCTTCTCCGGAGACCTCGAACGCGCACCACAGCCCCATGCCGCGCACGTCGACGAGCTGGTCGGGGAACTGCTGCTGCACCGACCGGAGTCGCTCCCGCAGGTACTCCCCGTTGACGCGGGATGCCTCGATCAGCCCCTCCTCCTCGATCACGTCGAACGCCGCGATGCCCGCCGCGCACGCGATCGGGTTGCCGCCGCCGGTCGTCAGGTGCGACAGCGGCGGATCGAGCATGGTGTCGAAGATCTCCTTCGTCGACATGACGACTCCGAGGGGCAGCCCGCCGCCGACGGCCTTGGCCATCGTGATGATGTCGGGCTGGATCCCCCAGTGCTGGTGCGAGAACCAGGCGCCGGAGCGGCCCATCGCGCCCTGGACCTCGTCGGTGATGAGCAGCGCGCCGGCCTTCGTGCACAGCTCGCGCAAGCCCGGGAGGAAGTCGTCGTCCGGGATGCGGATGCCGCCCTCGCCCTGGATGGGCTCGACGATGACGGCGGCGACGGTCTCGTCGATCGCGGCGGCCGCCGCGGCGAGGTCGTTGAAGGGGATGAACTCGACCTCCTGCAGGAGCGGCTCGAAGGGCTTGCGCCACTCCTCGCGCCAGCTCACGCTCAGGGCGCCGAACGTGCGGCCGTGGTACGCGCGCTCGAACGCGATGAACTTGGGGCGACCCGTGTACTTGCGCGCGAGCTTGAGGGCGAGCTCGTTGGACTCCGCGCCGGAGGAGGTGAGGTATGCGACCGGCAGGGCGCCGCCCGCGGCGCGCGTCACCCGCTCGACGAGTTCGACCTGCTCGGGGATGACGAAGCGCCCGTACACGTTCACGTGCGCGTAGCGGGTGGCCTGCTCCTGGATCGCCGCGACGACCTTCGGGTGGGTGTGCCCGACGTTCGCGACGGCGATCCCGCTCGTCATGTCGAGATAGACGTGCCCGTCGGCGGCCTTCAGGGTGCACCCGGCCGCGGCCCCGACGACGAACTCCTTCCGCCCCGGCACCGTCTGGGAGAGGTGCGCGGCGAACCGGTCGCGATAGGACTCGAGCTGGGCCTCGTCGAGGGTGGCCGAGGGTGCGAGCGGGCTGGGCATGGGTGCTCCTTAGTTGGTTCCGGTGCTGCGGGTGGTGCGGGTCGTGCCGGTGGTGCTGGCCGTGCCGGTGGTGCGGGCGTCGTCGCCGTAGGCGGACTCGAGCCAGCGCTCGGTGCGGGCGAGCTCGATGGCGCTCGCCTCCGATCGCTCGGTCCAGTCCGCCTGGCGGTGGGTGACGGGGGCGGGGGCGGCGATCGCGACCCGGGCGCGATCCTCGACCGCCCAGAGCCGGGCGGCGGCCTGGAGCGGCGTCTCCCCCACGGCGAGGGCTCCGTTGGCGTGCAGGAGCAGGGCGTGGTTCGCGCCGAGGGCGCGCGCCGCGGCATCCCCGAGGGCGTCGTCGGCGATGAGCCGGAGCTCGGGATGCACGGGCACGCGCACCCCGGCCATGAGGCCGAGGCCGTGCCGCACCGGCAGCTCCGCCGTTCCCGTGCCCCACGCGACGGCGGACTCGGGATGCCCGCGGCAGATGCCGTGCACGTCGGGGCGGGCGCGGTAGATCGCGAGGTGGAGGAATCGCTCGAGCGGGGCATCCGCGACGGCGCCGCCGATCGCTTCCCCCGAGGGGGCGACGACGACGACATCCGCCGGGTCGGCGAACAGCAGGGGGCGCGTCGAGCTGATCGCCATCGCCCCGTCGGGCAGGCGCATCGAGACGTGGCCGAAGGCGTTGACGAGCCCGGCGGCCGCGGCGATGCGGGCGACACGGGCGACCTCGGCCCGAGCCGCCGCCTCTGCCCCGCTCACTCCAGGCTCCCGCCGCGCAGGCCGCGCAGGGCGATGAATCGCGTGCGGGTCAGCTCCTCGATGGTGTAGCCGATCCCCTCGCGCGCCGTGCCCGCGAGGGCCACTCCCCCGAACGGCACGACCGGCGGCCGGTAGTTGTTGGTGCCGTTGACGACGACCCCGCCGAAGTCGAGCCGCTCGGCGATCGCCATGGCCCGCGGCAGGTCGGGGGTGAAGACGGCGGCGGTCAGTCGCAGGCTCGTGGCGTTGGCGAGCGCGAGCGCGGCGGCGTCCGAGTCGACCGGCACCACGGGGAACACGGGCCCGAAGAGCTCGTCGTCGTGGGCGACGTCGGCCTCCGCGGGCACGTCCGCGAGCACTGCCGGTCCGAAGGAGGCGGCGTCGGCGACGGTCGAGCCGAGCGCCAGCCGCCCGCCCTGCTCCTGGATGCGCGCGACCTGGGCGGCGACGCGATCGGCGGCGCCGGCCGAGATGAGCGGTCCGAGCCGCGAGTCCTCGAGGGTCGGGTCGGCGGGATGCACGTCCCGGAGAGCTGCGACGAGCCGCTCCGTGAGCTCGTCCGCGATGTCGCGATGGGCGATGATCCGCTTGGTGGCGGCGCACGCCTGGCCGTTCATGAGGAGGCGGCCGCGCAGGCTCTCGGAGACGACGTAGTCGAGGTCGGCGCCGGGAAGGACGATCGCGGCGCCGTTGCCCCCGAGCTCCAGGAAGAGCGGGCGGAGGAGGTGCGCGGTGGAGCTCGCGACCGCGAGGCCCGCGCCCACCGAGCCGGTGAGGGAGACGGCATCCACCCCGGCGGCCGAGCACAGGGCCGCCGAGAACTCGACGTCGCCGGAGACCGCCTGGAGCACCCCCTCGGGCAGGCCCGCGGCGTTCATGAGCTCGATGACGCGCGCGGTGGCGAGCGGGTTCTGCGGCGGGAGCTTGACGATCGCGACGTTGCCGGTCGCGAGGGCCGCGGCCGCCTTCTCGATCGTGAGCTCGACCGGGAAGTTGAAGGGGATGACCGTCACGACCACCCCGAGCGGCACGCGCTCGACGATCGTCAGGTCGCGGTCGCCGCCGGGCAGGGCGCCCGTCGGCGCGATCGCGCCCGACCACGTGCGCCCGAGTTCGGCGTTGGCCTCGAGGAGTCGCGCAGCCCCGCGCACCTCGTTGCGGGCCTGGGTGATCACTTGTCCGGACTCGGCGGCGTGCAGCTGCGCCAGCGACTCGAGCTCGGCCAGGATCGCGACGGAGCCCGCGCGGAGCGCGTCGGCGCGAGCGTGCGGGGCGGCGCGGCGCCAGGGGTCGAGGCTGTCGCGCGCGGTCCGGACGATCGCCGTGACATCCGCCGCCGTCGACTGCGTCGCCTCGCCGAGCACCTCTCCGGAGAACGGAGAACGGACCTCGAGGGTGCTCACGCCGCCACCTCGTCGATGCGGCCGGTGAGGATCGCGACCGCCTCGGGGAGGCCGAGCGGGGTGTCGTGCCCGTCGCCGCGCGCGAAGACGCTGCGCACGCTGCCGGGAGCCGTACTGCGCCCCTCGGCGGCGAGGCGGGCGGCGAGGGCGTCCCGCGCGGCCGACAGCTGATCGCGGGTGGGCATGACCTCGACGAGGCCGGGCTTCAGATCGAGCGCGCCGACGAGGTCGCGGGGTCCGCGCAGGCCCTGTCGCGTGCGCTTGAGGCCGTCCTCCCGGCGCCACTGCTCGTCGGCCAGGAAGCTGCGGTGGGTGAGCCCGGGCGACACCCACGACACGATCGAGGAGTAGTGGGGCGAGAGCCGGCCGAGCGCGGTCGCGATGACCTCCGCCATGCGGTTGTGCACGTCGACGTAGGCCTCGCGCTCGGCGGGCCCCCACTTCCAGCGGCCATCGCCCGTGGGCTCGGCCGTGAAATCGCTTCTCTCCGGAGAAACGGAGGTGCCCCTCGCCTCGAAGAGGCCGGGGTCGTCGTAGGAGGTCGCGGGGCTCTGCGCTCCGCGCCAGTAGTAGGAGTGCTCGTAGGGCACGAGCCCGAGCGGCTCGGAGATCACGAACCGATCGAGCACGATGCCGTCGCGCACGAGCGGCGACACGTCGAGCAGCGCCTCGTCCTCGTCGGCGTCGAGCACCCGCGCGAGGCCCTCGGGACCGGACTGCACCCCCGTCGATCGCCACCCCGCCGCGAGGAGCCCCGCGTTGAGTCCGCGGTGCTCGCGGCTCGTCGGGTACGGCTTGGACTTGCAGCACGGGATGAGCAGCGCGACGCGCGAGGTCGAACCGGCGATCGGGGTCGGCTGCCACTCGGTCTCCACGAACCGGATCCACTCGTCGACGAGGGGATGCTCGAGCGCATCCACGTTCTCCTGCGGAGAGTAGAAGCGCATGCTCGGGTCGAGCACGAACGGGGCCTGGATCTTGCGGCGCGAGTCGGCGAGCCGGGCATCCCGCGTCAGGGCCGCGCTCACGAGGCGTCCCGGACGACGAGCTGCATGCTCGTCGGGTCGAAGTTGTTGCACGGCGAGAGGTCCTGCGGGCACGCCGAGACGAGCACGACGAGGTCGCGCTCGGCGCGCAGGGTGATGAGCGAGCCCGGAGGGTTGAGCGCGGGGTCGGTCACGATGACCCCCTCGTCGGTGATGCGGTTGTGCATGAAGACATTCCACGCGAGTTCGCCGCGGACGTCGAAGTCCACGCCGAGGAGGTCGCGCGCCTGGAACAGGTTGTCGAGGCAGCTGCGGTGGCCCTCGACGCCGTAGGAGTAGAGGTAGCGCTCGTTGTCGCAGCACGGCACGACGATGTCGTGCTTCTCGATGTCGTCGCGGATGATCGTGAAGATCGGGTTGCGGTGGTTGGAGAACAGGCGGTCGCCGGTCTTCAGGAGGATCGATGTGTTGACGGCGGCCGTGTGGGCCGGCGAGAGGTACTCGGTCGGGTCGTCGGCGCAGTACGCGATGAGGTCGGCGACCTGGCTGCCCTCGAGGTCGACGAGATCGAACTCCTGCCCGGCCTTGACCACGATGCCGCGGCCCTCCTTGGCGGGGATGTGAACGTCGGCGATGACTGCCATGGTGCTTCCTTCGTTTCTGTCGAGCTGATCGGTCTATCGGACGTGGGCGGAACCGGCGGGGACCGGCACGGGCGGGGTGACGACGGCCCGGCGCGCGGCGGCCGGGGTGTTGCGGCTCACGAGCGCCTCGATCTCGCCGTCGACGAGCACGGCCGAGATGCCGGGGATGTCGCCCCGGGAGAGTGCGTCGTGCGCGTCGGGGGCGAGGGACCCCCACGGAGCGTCGAGGACGACGAGGTCGGCGGGGCGACCCGGCGCGATGACGCCGGTCTCGAGGCCGTAGACCGCCGAGACGGTCCCGGTCGCCCAGGCCCACGCATCCCACGGGTCCACCCCCGCGAGCGAGCTCAGCTCCGCGATGGTCTTGATGACGCCGAGGGGCATCGTGCCGGTGCCCGTCGGGGTGTCCGAGCCGATGACGACCCGGGAC
>SXGT01722048.1_pt1 | contig 12781 bp, 14 predicted proteins | sample 3176221 | NCBI WGS metagenome assembly SXGT01 (sample SAMN11356862, study PRJNA531348) | freshwater metagenome | isolation source: freshwater sample F1-120 | place: China: Fuxian Lake, Yuxi | collected 2017-12-25
AAGCGTACCGGTCCGGATCTGGCCCGCGTCGGTGGTCGTTATTCCGATCAGTGGCACAAGATTCACCTGCTGAATCCTCGTGACGTGGTTCCTGAGTCGAACATGCCGGGCTATTACTGGCTGGATCGTCCGCTCCAGGATCCTGCCATCGGCGCCAAGATGGCAGCGTTGAACAAGGTCTTCGGTTCCAGCCTGAAGGGCTATACAGATCAAGAGATTGCAGATGCGCCCAAGGCGCTTGAAGGCAAGACCGAGTTGGATGCGGTGGTTGCCTACCTGCAAGGTCTTGGTCTGGCGCTCAAGCAGTCTCGTTAAGGAATAATGAGCGTCATGGATATCAACGACCTGCGTTCCATCGCCACGGTGCTGTCCTTCGTGGCTTTTATCAGCATCGTGGTGTGGGCCTACTCCGGCAAGCGCAAACGCGCTTTCGACGAGGCGGCGGCACTTGCCGTCGATGATGAAGAACAAGTTTCACGCGGTGGTAACGCGGGTCATTCAGCATAAAGAAAGGAATTCGTTATGGATTTCAATATTACGAGCGATTTCGTCAGCGGTTTTTGGAGCATGTACGTCATCGTTATTGTTACCCTCAGCATTCTCTGGTGCGGCTGGTTCTTGTGGATGCAAGGATCGGTAAAGTTTAAACCGGGTGAAGTGACCGGTCACAAGTGGGATGAAACCTTAGAGGAGTACAGCAATCCGTTGCCGAACTGGTGGCGCTGGATGTACTACATCACGGTGTTGTTTGCGATTGTTTATCTGGCTCTCTATCCCGGCTTTGGCAACATGGCAGGCAGCTTCGGCTGGACCATGCGTGGTCAGTACGATGCCGAGATGAAGGCAGCCGAAGCGCAATATGGTCCGAAGTTCAGCCAGTTCCTCAAGCAGGACGTGATGACCGTGGCAAAGAACCAGGAAGCCAAGGAAATGGGCCAGCGCCTGTTCCAGACCTACTGTGCGCAGTGCCACGGCGGTGACGCTGGCGGTGCAATCAGCTTCCCGAACCTGAAGGATGGCGACTGGCTCTGGGGCGGCACACCCCAGAAGATCAAGGAAACCATCACCGGTGGCCGCATGGGCATCATGACGCCGAAGGGTGTCAAGCCGGATATGGATGGCGAGCAGATCAAGGATGTGGTGCATTATGTTCGCTCGCTGTCGGGTCTGACGTCTGATTCCGCACGTGCTCAGCGTGGTGGCGAACTGTACCCGCAAGCTTGTGCAGCCTGCCACCAGGCGGATGGCAAGGGCCTGCAAGCCGCTGGTTATCCGAATCTGACTGACAAGATCTGGCTGCACGGTTCGTCCGAAGCCAAGCAGATCGAGATTGTTACCAAGGGTATGACCAACCAGATGCCCGCGTTCGGTGAGTTCCTCGGCGAAGCCAAGGTACATCTGCTGACGGCCTATGTCTGGGGTTTGGGTGGTGGTGCTCTGCCCGAGGTAGCCGCTGCTGCTCCGGTTGCTGCTGAGCCCCCCGCTGCTGAAGCTGCACCAGCCGCAGCTGCACAAAAGTAAGCGTCAATTAAGCATTAAACTCCCGATCCCTGCGGATCGGGAGGCTTTACCACCTGTGAGGGAGTCGCAGCAGCGATTCAGGTGGGATTGGATGGACAGTAACAGGGGGTTGTCCGTCATCACTAGTAAGATGGCGTAACTTGCAGGTTGAGCAGACTAATAACCCTTGAAGAAGTTAATAACATGAGCCCATCCCAACAATCCGATACCAAAACTGGTACGGAAGAAGTCGTTAGCCTCTATAAGTCCCGCGTCAAAATTCATCCGCGTACGGTTACTGGCCTGTTTTCCAACTGGCGCTGGTTGTTTGTCTGGTTTACACAAGCGCTTTACTACGGCCTGCCCTGGTTGCAGTGGAACGATCGCCAAGCAGTTCTTTTTGATCTTGTTCAACGCAAGTTCTATATTTTTGGTCTGGTGCTTTGGCCGCAGGATGTGTTCTACCTGGCTATCATCCTGATCATTTCAGCGTACGCATTGTTCCTGTTTACCGCAGTCGCTGGCCGCCTTTGGTGCGGCTACACCTGTCCGCAGACCGTCTATACCGAAATCTTCCTCTGGATCGAGGCCAAGATCGAAGGCGATCGCAGTGCGCGCATCAAACTGGATAAGGCTCCGAACGATGCCCGCAAGATTCGCTTGCGGATCTTGAAGTATGGCGCTTGGGTTTTGCTGTCACTCTGGACCGGTTTTACGCTGGTAGGGTATTTCACCCCGATCAAAGAGGTGTGGGTTTCTTTCTGGTCCTGGAATCTAGGGCCTTGGGAAACCTTCTGGATTTTCTTCTATGGTGCTTTTACGTATGCCTTTGCGGGACATCTGCGCGAGCAGGTATGCCTTTACATGTGTCCCTATGCCCGTTTTCAGGGTGTCATGTTCGACCCTGATACGCTCGTAATCACCTACGATCCTGAACGTGGCGAGCCGCGCGGCCAGCGCAAGAAGGGTGTCAATCCGAAGAGTGTCGGCAAGGGGGACTGCATCGATTGCAGTCTGTGCGTACAGGTTTGTCCGACCGGTATCGATATTCGCAATGGCCTACAGTACGAGTGTATCGGCTGCGCAGCCTGTATCGATGTTTGCGACGATGTGATGGCGCAGATGAATTATCCGAAAGGGCTGATTCGTTACACCACCGAAAATGCCTTGGCCCAACACTGGGGCTGGCGTGACATCCTTGGTCATATTGTCCGTCCGCGCATCATCATCTATACCGTGATCCTGGTCGGCATTACGCTGGCCTTGATTTGGGGGCTGGCCCATAAGGCTGATCTGCGGGTTAACGTCATCCGCGACCGTGCCATCCTGGCGCGTGAAGTGGAGGGCGGCCTGATCGAAAACGTCTATCGTTTGCAGGTCATGAACGTCACGGAACAGGCCCATCGCTATGTGGTGACGGTGAGTGGTCTCGACAATATCAAGATGGAAGGCGAAACCGAAGTGGCGGTTACGCCCGCCGCATCGAAGAGCTTTACAGTCGCCGTCCGTGTGCCGCCCGAGGCTGCCAAGAAGGGTTCACATACGATCTTCTTTGATGTCAAGGCAGAAAATAATCCGAATCTGGCCGTGCACGAAAAGGCTACATTCCTGATGCCATGAAAGAGAAACAGATGAGCGCAACGACGATGATCGGCAAGCAGCCTGTAAACCCCTGGTATCGGGAGCCATGGCCTTGGCTGCTGATGGCTGGGCCGTTTATCGTCATCATTGCCGGGCTGGTGACGGCCTGGTTGGCGGTTACCAGCAGCGACGGACTGGTGACCGAGGACTACTACAAGAAGGGCCTTGCGGCCGGTGAAACCCTAGCTAAAAGCCATCAGGCAGAAAAGCTTGGTATCACGGCTGGGGTCATGCTGACCCGAGAAGCCATGCAGATCCGTCTGAACGCTACCCAATCGTTTGAGCAGCCGCCCACCCTGAATGTGACCTTGTCGCACCCGACGCGGGCTGGCATGGATCAGCAGTTACTGCTGAAGCGTAGCGGGGATGTGTATCGAGGCGAGATGCTGTTGCCAGCATCCGGCCATTGGCTGGTACTGGTCGAAGATGAAGCAAAATCATGGCGGATCATGGGCAGCGTCATGCTGCCTGCCGCTCAGGAATCGGTGATCGGTGGAGGTGATTCCGCCAAGCCGCAGTTGTAGTCTTTTATCCACTACTAGGGGAGAAGCGAAGATGGACGCCTGGAAATTGTTGTTTGGTTCCGACATTGGCTGGATGAGCGTTTTGACCATCGTGGGCGCGACTGTTTTTGTGGTCTACATGTACGGTTACATCAAGAAAAATATGGAAGTAGACGCCAAGAACGCAGCTGGTAAGTAATACCAGAGCAGCTTCACGAAAAAAGGCGATCACTTTAGGGTGATCGCCTTTTTATCTTAGGGGGAAGTTCGGCTTAGTCGCGAGCAGGACCTACGCCGATTGGTGGCGGGGCCAGATTAACGATACGGGTAAAAAGATCGCGGAATTCGTGATCCGGTTTGGGGCCGAAGCGCGGATCGCCATCTTCGCTGAAAGCCTCACCAATTGTGATCCAGTCCTCAGTCGTCAGATGTTTTTTGGCCAGCGGGATCACGAGCTTTTCTTCGAGACTCATGTGTTCCCAGGCTTCCTGGGTCAGGCGATCAGCGGCTACAGAAAACGCTTCAAGCGCGCCTGGGATACCGGCCTCCATTTGTCCCAAAGCGAGTTCCAGTTGCCGTACATGCGCGCCACCTTCGACATGCTGGCGCTCAAGTGTGGCGATGATCTCATCAGCCTCGTGTGTCCGGGCCTTCAGTGCAGTAAATAAATACGCGTCTTCGCGCGGGTTGTGCAGGCGCTCTGAGAAGGCGTCCATGTAGTAGATCATTGCCCACAGCAGCTTGAAGTCGGGCGCGACATGCTTTTCCTGCATGTCGCGCACGAGAAATCGTAAGCCATGCAGCACGGCGCTCAAGGCGCGGTGCTCGTCGTGGATGATGGCCAGGGCGCTGTTCAGCATCGGTAGATTAACGATAAACGAGGACAGGAATGGTAGAGTGCGTGAGCACCTTCTGGGTTTCAGAGCCAAGCAACAAGCCACTGATGCCACGCCGTCCATGCGATGCCATGAAGATCAGGTCACAGCCCGCTTGTGCCGCAGCAGTGATGATGGCTTCGAAGGGTACGTCACTGGTAATGGCCAAGCTGGCGCTATGCACCTCGCGTTCGATTGCCAGGGACGCGGCGGCTGACAGCAGCGTCTGCGCCTGTTCATCGGCAAGTTCGGCGAATTTCTCTGGGGTAGTGGGGTCGATCAGGGCACCTTCGCCATAAAAGCTAACCGGATATTCCGGCTTGGCGTAGAAGAAGGTGATACGGGCACCGGTTTCGCGGGCGAATTCGATGGCCTTTTTGACCGTGTCGGTAGAAAGAGCAGAGCCGTCAGTAGGCACGAGGATATGTTTGAACAAGGCTTCCCCCTAAAAAGTGAATCGTCGCGTTTGCAGCCATGCACGACGGTTGATGCAGGTCAACACGCCAAATGCGTTAATTGTCACAATCATAACGCATTCCTAGGGCATGATTTAACGTCTGGATGAGTTCATCCCGGGAACAATCGATGGCGCAGCCAGAACTGTGCAAGGAGAGTGGAAAATGGTAAGCGGAAAAGAATTGCGCGCCGTCGCACCCCACAAAACGATGCGTGCCGTGCACGAGGCAATCGAGGCCCAAGTCGACCCACTGGGTGTTGCGGCACCTTTGATGCGGGCGCAAGTGGCGTGGCTGTCACATCCGCAGGAAATGGCTGAAGCGGCAGCAGATTTCTCCACGCGTATGATGGCCTTGCAGTGGCACTCTTGGCAGCGCATGTTTGGCATGCAAAGCGAAGATGTCGAGAAGCCCAACCCGGACGACACACGTTTCGCCGATCCGGTCTGGACGGAATCGGCCAGTTGGGACATCACGAAGGAGTGGTACCTGACATTCACCCACCATACCCAGGACATGCTTTACCAGACACCCGGTCTGTCAAACCGCGACAAGCGACGTGCCGCGTTTTGGTGGCGGAAATGGCTTAACGCCATGGCGCCGACCAACTTTCTGATGACTAATCCCGTGGCGATGCGCAAGGCGGCCGAAACCAATGGCGAAAGTCTAATGCACGGCCTGCGCAACATGATGGCCGACATCAAAGCCGGCAACATTCGCATGACGCGACCGGATGATTTCAAGGTGGGCGTCAACTTGGCCGCTACGCCAGGCAAGGTGGTGCTGCAGAATCGTTTGCTGGAAGTCATTCACTACACCCCGACGGCCAGCGAAACCTATCGCACGCCGATTCTGATCGTCACCCCATGGATCAACAAGTTCTACATCCTCGACCTGGTGCCGAAGAAGAGCCTGGTGAAATTTCTGATTGACCAAGGCTTCGATGTTTACATCACCAGCTGGAAGAACCCGGATGCCTCGATGGCTGAGGTCGGTTTCGATGACTATCTGACCGAGGGCATCGGCGCGGCTATCGAGGCCGTGCGCAGTGTTGCCAAAAGCCCTAAGGTGCATGCGGTTGGATACTGCATTGGCGGTGCGGCGCTGGCGAGCTACATGGCCTGGGCCAATCGCGAATATGCCGAGAAAGATGTGCCTGTCGCCAGCGCGACATTCTTCACGACGCTGGTTGATTATCACAAGCCGGGCGATATCGAAGTCTTCCTCGACGAGGGAAGCTTCAACTATCTGGCAAAAAAGATGGCGGAAAAAGGCTATCTGGATGGCAAGGAAATGGCGGCAGCTTTCCGCCTGCTGCGTTCCAACAGCCTGATCTGGCACTACGTCGTACATGGCTATTTGTACGGCGAAGAGCCGCCCCCCTTCGACGTCCTGTTCTGGAACATGGACACGACGCGCATGCCGGCGAAGATGCACACTTGGTACCTGCGCAACCTCTATCTGGACAACAAGCTGATCAAGAAAGATGCGCTGGAAGTGGCCGGTCATCCGCTCGACCTCACACGGATCGTCCAGCCGACCTATGCCGTGGCCGCTGCGGATGATCACATTGCCCCTTGGGAGCAGACATTCCGCATCAACAATGTGGTTTCCGGCCCGAAGCGCTATGTGCTTTCCAGTTCGGGGCATATCCTTGGCATCATCAACCCAGTTGTCAATCCGCCCAAGCGCGAATACTGGGTGGGCGATGCCGAGCGTCATGACACGGCGGCGGATTGGCGTGAGCGCGCCGAACACCAGGCTGGCAGCTGGTGGGAAGACTGGATGCACTGGCTCAAGCCGCAGTCCGGCCCGCTCGGCAAGCCGCAGCCGGTATCCAACAAGGCCTATCCAGCTTTGGGCGATGCGCCAGGTAGCTATGTCCTGGAGCCGTAAGGAAGCATTGATATAAAAGTCGGCGCTGGCGAGACGGCGCTAAAAAAGCAGAGCCGGGCGGGACGGCGCCAAGCCGTTCGGCTATCATTGCGGTCTATCACTTAGGTCGCATGAGGCCGTGAGTCTATGATAGCCGGAGGAGTCAGGCGCGAGCGCCAGGGAATTCGATAATGAAATGTGTGGATGATTTCCGCCTGCGGCTGGGGCGCCACGAACTGGTGCCTATCATGATCGGCGGCATGGGCGTGGATATTTCCACTGCCGACCTGGCCCTCGTGGCCGCCCGTCTTGGCGGTGTAGGCCATATTTCCGACGCAATGGTGCCGACGATCTCCGATCGACGCTACAACACCAAGTACGTCAAGGACAAGCTCAAGCTCTACAAGCACAACGTCGCGAATACCGACAAGTCGGACGTGCAGTTTGATCTTGCGCTGCTGGCCGAGGCGACCGAGGCCCATGTCCGTCACACCATGGAAGCCAAGCGTGGCGACGGCATGATCCTCATCAACTGCATGGAAAAGCTGACGATGAACGCGCCGAAAGAAACGCTGCGCGTCCGACTGCGTTCTGCACTCGATGCGGGCATCGACGGCATTACTCTGGCCGCGGGCCTGCATCTTGGCTCTTTCGCGCTCATCGAGGATCATCCGCGCTTTCGCGATGCACAACTCGGCATCATCGTTTCCAGCCTGCGCGCCCTGCAGTTGTTCATCAAAAAAAGCGCGCGTACCAATCGCCTGCCCGATTACGTGGTCGTCGAAGGCCCGCTGGCGGGTGGCCATCTCGGTTTTGGCATGGACTGGGCGGAATATGACTTGGCCACTATCGTCGCGGAAATCCAGGCCTGGATGACGGCTGAGAAACTCAATATTCCATTGATTCCGGCTGGCGGTATTTTCACCGGCGGCGATGCCACAGCCTTCCTTGATCAAGGTGCGGCGGCGGTACAGGTCGCCACGCGCTTTACCGTGTCGAAGGAATGCGGCTTGCCGGACGATATCAAGCAAGAGTATTTCAAGGCCAACGAAGACGATATCGAGGTGAACGGCATTTCGCCAACCGGCTATCCGATGCGCATGCTGAAGGGTAGCCCGGCGATTGGCGATGGCATCCGTCCCAACTGCGAGGCCTATGGCTACATCCTCGATGCCAATGGCCATTGCCAATACATTGATGCCTACAACCGCGAAGTAGCCGCACACCCCGCAGAAAAGAAGGTCAAGGTGTGGGACAAAACCTGCCTGTGCACGCACATGCGTAACTTCGATCTGTGGACCTGCGGTCACACAACGTATCGGCTCAAGGACACGACCCAAACGTTGCCGGACGGCCGCTATGCCCTGCTGACTGCCGAACACATCTTCAACGACTACCGCTTCAGCAAGGGCAACGTACTCGCCCAATGGCCAGTAGCGGTAACTACCTGATCTCGGCGAATTCCCATGGCAACTCTTACCCAGGACACCGGCCGCGAACTGCGACGCATCGTGCGCACCAACGAAGAAATCAAGCGCGTGGTGGCGACGGCTTTCAAGATCAACCTAATGGCGATGAATGCCATCTTCCTCGCCAAACGTGCCGGCCAAACGGCGCTAGGGTTTGGCGTGTTGTCCAACGAACTGCGTCGTTTTGCGATGGACCTGCAAAAGCAGATGAGCCAGTTGCGCGAGATGACCTACGGCAGCGTGAATACGGTGACCGCTCTGGTCAAGCAAGCACGGCTCAACCGTTTGCTGGAACGGACTCGCAAGGAGTCTAGCGGCAGCGGCCGCAGTCTGATCGACGAATTCATGCGTACCCGTCACAACCTGGCGTTTGCTCGAAATCGCGAGCAAATTGCCGCGCTCAATCGTCGCCTGTCACAGATGATTGCCGATACCGCTCAGTTGGTTGAGTTGGGCAGTGTATTGGCGCGTTCCGCCAAAATCGAGGCGGCTTATGGTGGCGGGTTTTCCGCATCCCTGATGCAGGTCTCGAGTGATTTCGAGCGCACCATCGGCGAGATTCAGCGTTCTCTCGAAAGCCTCAACAAGCAACAGGATGCTAGCCTATGAAAACCGCCCGCGTCATTTACGAAGATGGCAAACACAAGTGGATCGCGCTGGTTCGCGACCCCAGTCGTCCGGATTACCTGATCGACAGCAATGAATATCTGGTGATCGACGGTGACGATTCGCTGCTGCTCGATCCGGGCGGCAACGAGATTTTCCCCTCAGTGTTTTCAGCCCTGTCGACCGAGTTCGATCCACGCAAGATCAACAAGCTCTTCGCCAGCCACCAAGACCCGGACATCATTTCCTCGCTGGCCCTGTGGTTGGAGTTCAATCCACAGGTGAAGTGCTACATCAGCTGGCTGTGGGCGAGCTTCGTGCCCCACTTTGGGGGCAACAAGGAAACCATTATTTCCATCCCGGATGGTGGCATGGACATCATGATCGGTAGCCAGCGTCTGCAGGTGATCCCCGCCCACTATCTGCATTCTTCTGGCAATTTCCACCTCTACGATCCCAAGGCCAAAATCCTGTTCTCCGGCGATGTTGGCGCCGCTTTGCTGCCGCCGGGCGAAGACGATTTATTCATCGAGGATTTTGATCGTCATATTCGCCATGCCGAAACCTTCCATCGCCGCTGGATGGGTTCGGACAAGGCCAAGCGCGACTGGTGCCAGCGTGTCAGCCAGCTTGATATCGAGATGTTGTGTCCGCAGCACGGCTCGATTTATCGGGGCGAGCAGGTGCGACGTTTCATCGACTGGTTCTCCCATCTCGAGGTCGGTATCGTCAAATAATTAGCTGCGTCGCTCTGTAAGCAGTTTCTTCAGGCCGGCGACATCCAGAATCTGTATGTGTTTTTGTTGCACGGTGATGAAGCCTTCATCCTGGAAGCGCGAGAAGGCACGGCTGACGGTCTCGAGCTTCAGCCCCAGATAAGAGCCGATTTCGTTGCGCGTCATGCGCAGGTTGAATTCGGTTGGCGAATAGCCGCGCGCGCTGAAACGCTGCGAGAGATTGAGCAGGAAGGCAGCCAATCGCTCTTCGGCACGCATGATGCCCAGCAGCATCATCACACCGTGGTCGCGCACAATCTCGCGCGACATCACCTTGTGGAAGTGGTGTTGCAGGGCGCCGATCGCGCGCGAGTAGTTTTCCAGGTCGACGAAGGGAATGATGCAGACTTCGCTGTCTTCAAGGGCAATGGCATTGCAGGTGTGTTTTTCCGTGCCGATGCCATCCAGGCCGAGAATTTCGCCGGCCATCTGGAAGCCGGTGACCTGGTCGCGGCCGTCTTCAAGCAGCACGTCGGTCTTGAAGAAGCCGGTCTTGATGGCGTAGAGCGCCTCGAAGGCGTCGCTGCTGCGGTAGATATGCTGGCCACGTAGTACGCGGCGGCGCGTTTCAACCAAATCGTCCAACTGTCCAAGCTCGTCCTTGGAAAGGCCGACCGGCAGACATAGCTCTCGCAAATTGCATTGCGAGCAGGCTTCGCGCAAGGCTGGGAAAGACAAGGGAATTACTTGGGCATGGGCATGCATGGATTTACTCCGAATGCAAATACGAGAGCCTTGATCTGTGTCAATGTGAACTGGCTGCAATTGCTGCATCCTGCACACCTCGCGCGTGATCGTGAGTATTCGGTGTTGTCAATCAATTTGAACGTGTTGCAACAGTATTTTGTTGTAATGGTGCTTCTGTGAGCCACTATCAAGAGCTAATTTTCGATCCGCAAGTCATTCGCCGTTTTGATGTCAGCGGCCCGCGCTATACGTCTTACCCGACGGCTGATCGATTTGTCGAAGCCTTCGATTCTGCTGCCTACAGCTCATGGCTGGGCAAACGGACGATTGGCGGGATTGGTCGAGCACTTTCATTATACTTTCACATCCCGTTCTGCAATACGATCTGCTATTACTGCGCCTGCAACAAGATTATTACCAAGGATCATGGTCGTTCGGCCAAGTATCTGAAATACCTCGGCAAGGAAATGGCTTTGCAGGCGGCGTCGCTAGATGGTCCGCGCGAGGTGATTCAGCTGCATTGGGGCGGCGGCACGCCGACCTTCCTGTCGCACGATGAAATGCGCCACCTGATGGAAATGACCTGGCAGCATTTCAAGATGCTGCCCGATGGCGAATACTCCATCGAAGTGGACCCGAGAAAAGTCGACCGCGAGACGGTCAAGCTGCTCTCCGAGCTGGGTTTCAACCGCATGAGCGTTGGCGTCCAGGATTTCGACCCACGCGTGCAAGCAGCGGTCAATCGCATTCAGAGCCTTGACGAGACGAAACTCGTCATCGAGTCAGCACGCGAGTTTGGCTTCAAGGGCCTCTCGGTGGACCTGATCTACGGCCTGCCCCTGCAAAATGTCATCAGCTTCAACCATACCCTCGACGAGGTCATCAAGCTCTCGCCGGATCGCCTGTCGATCTACAACTACGCCCACCTGCCGAATCTCGCCAAGCCGCAGCGGCGCATTCAGGAAAGTGAACTGCCCTCGCCCGAGGCCAAGTTGCAGATCGTTCAGTTGGCCATCCGCCGCCTGACCGATGCCGGCTACGTCTTCATCGGCATGGACCACTTCGCCAAGCCCGACGACGAACTGGCCGTGGCACAGCGCCAGGGGCGCCTGCACCGCAACTTCCAAGGTTATTCGACCCATGCCGAAGCCGACTTGCTGGCCTTCGGCGTCTCCGCCATCGGTAAGGTCGGCCCGACCTACTGCCAGAACTACCGCACGCTGGACGAGTATTACGACGCGCTCGATCAGGGCATCCTGCCGCTTATGCGCGGGCTGGAACTGACGGCCGATGATCTGTTGCGCCGCTCAATCATCCAGGCGCTGATGTGCCATTTCGAACTGTCAATCGAGTCGATCGAGATCGCCCACCTGATCGACTTCAAGTCCTATTTTGCGGCCGAACTCGCTGACCTGCGCGAGATGGAAGCGGCCGGCCTGCTGACCATCGACGACCAGTGGATCACCGTCGAGCCGAAGGGACGCATTCTTGTGCGTGTCATCGCGATGGTGTTCGACAAGTACCTGCGTTCCGACCGGGAACGCGTGCGCTACTCCAAGGTCATTTGAACCGAAAGTCGGCTTTGGCAGGACGGTAGTTGCGGCATGGATAACCATTTCCTGGCCTTGTTCGTCATCGGCCTGCTCGGTGCCGGCCACTGTGCCGGCATGTGCGGTGGCATCGTCGGCGCACTAAGCCTGCAAGCAACCGCCGGTTCGCCGGCCTTCTCGATCCATCTCGCCTACAACCTCGGTCGTATCACCAGCTATGCGTTGGCCGGCCTGCTGGCCGGCGCCATCGGGCAAGTCGCCGGGGCGCTCTTGCCGTTGCAGCATGGCCTCTACCTTTTCGCCAGCCTGATGCTGGTGGCGCTGGGGCTTTATCTGCTTGGTGCGACACAATCACTGGCCTGGGTGGAGCAGCGCGGGCAGGCGGTGTGGCGCCGCATTCAGCCATTGACCAAGCGCTTTCTCCCGGTGCGTGGCATGGCGCAAGCCTTCCCGCTCGGCCTGCTATGGGGCTGGTTGCCCTGCGGGTTGGTGTACAGCGCTGTTACCTCGGCTCTGGCCAGCGGCTCCGCCAGCCAGGGCGCGTTGCTGATGCTGGCCTTCGGCCTGGGCACGCTCCCCAACTTGTTACTGGCGGGGCTGCTGCTGACCCGCTTCCGGCGCTTCGCCCAGGCGCGTGCCACGCGGGTGATCTCTGGCCTGTTGGTGTTCGGTTATGGGCTCTATGGTTTGGTCAACTTCTGGCGCGCTTGATCAGTACCAGCAAGTCTGCCCCATAGCGTTCGGCCTTGGCCTGGCCGATGCCGGGCACGTCGAGCAGGTCGTCCGGGGTGGTCGGCGGGCGGTCGACGAGTTCGTGCAGGGTTTTGTCGTGGAGGATGACGTA
>SXGT01803234.1_pt1 | contig 12781 bp, 13 predicted proteins | sample 3176221 | NCBI WGS metagenome assembly SXGT01 (sample SAMN11356862, study PRJNA531348) | freshwater metagenome | isolation source: freshwater sample F1-120 | place: China: Fuxian Lake, Yuxi | collected 2017-12-25
AACCAACCCGATTCAGAGCTCAACCGCCTCTGCTACGAACATTGAATCCCGTTCCGTTGGCTCGATTACCAAGACAGGCTCCTAGACGCGGCTTTGGGCGTCTGCGTCGCAACGCGACAAGAGGCTCTTTGCCCGAGTCGTGGAGCTGACCTCCCGTGATTTCATCACCCGGACATCCAAAGCGATGTCCGCCTGAAACGGTCACGATCAGGAAGTCCAAAATCGAATCACGCTCGCTGTCCAAGGTCTCACCGATGCCAGCCGGCTTGCTCAACACGTTGACCAAAGAAGAGATTTTGGATCTGATGGCCTACCTCGAATCGCTGGGTGATTCGACGCATCCGAACTTCAAGCCATAAGCCGGAACGCGCTAGCGTCCGGTTCGGTGAGACGAAAACCGGGGCTAAGTAGACCGAACAATGTCTTTTGACGCCCTCCTGTCTTCTCCGTGTTCTCTGTGCCTCTGTGGTAAAACAATTTAACCACAGAGGCACTGAGGCCGCGGAGAAAGAGAATATCCTGCATTCGGATGAAAGACGCCTCGTACTGTCAAAGGACTTTCAACGACGTACTTAAACCTACAGCGCTAAGAAGGTGATCGGCAGCGTATGGTTTGAGAGAGCGGGATGCCTTGTTGGCGGAGTTTTTGGCGAGTTGTTTTGTCGTGCGAGTGGCGAGCTTGGGCGTTGCGAGTTTGGTGGTATTCCACTTCGGCACACAGTTGCTTCAGCAGCGATTCGGTGATCGGTTCCTCAAGCCACCTGGCGCGGAGTTGCGGGGCCAACACGCGATGCACTTGGGGCAATGTCCACTCCGGATGTTTCCCCCCGCCGCAACAGTGTCGCTCGCATCAGAAACAGGTGGCTCACCAGAGTCAGCATCAGGTGCCTCATGAAGCCCTGATATTGACGTCCTTCGAAGTGGTCCAGTCCCAGTTCCGTTTTGTCGTCTTGAAAGAGTCGTTCGACTCGATGCCGCGTCGGAGCCACCCACAAGAGGCATTCCGTGGGGGTCTGGGCCAGACCTCCGGGAGCATCCGCCAGGAAGCACTTCAGCTCGCCGCAGCGGTCGCGGTCTTCATCCCAGCTTTCCGGTAGGAACAAGTCGCCGTCGATCAGAGATTGAAACGGGCCGCTCGCGACGCCCAGATGCACGGTGGTCACGCAGTTTTCGACCTTGCCCAGATGGCCGCACCACTGCCGTTGAATGCCGGGAGTCTTGGTCCCTTTCTTGGCGAAGGTGGTTTCATCCACGAGCCCCACGCGGGTGCCGTGCGACAAATGCTCGGTCGCGACGATCCGCTGCACCTGATCGCGCAGTGTGCCGGCATCCCATTTCAGATGAGTCAGAGACTCCTGCAACGAACGCGGCGGTACGCCCGCCTTGAGAGCCATGGGCTCGACACTTTTCACTTTTACGCGGCAAATCCGACAGTTGCCCCGAGACATATCGCCGCAGTGACTCAGCGGCTCGGTGATCATGAAAGCAACTTTGGAACTGCTTGAGAAACCCTGCCAACTCCGACAGAACCGATCGCAACGACTTGGCATCCATGCCGCACCTCCTGGTCTCACTTAAAACACAGGGCTTGTGCCACAATTCTCCCGCTGCGCGAAGACCTTCTTAGCGCTGTAGGTCTAGCGGGGATGTCGTCGAAGTTACGGGAGTCGATCCGCAACTCGGAGCCATCTTCTATTCGCTGGATCAAGAAGTCAGCGACCGTCCAAAGTTCACCCGTCACACTGACACTTGCACGTTGTGTCATGCGTCGTCGGTGACTCAAGGTGTTCCCGGCCACTTGGTCCGGTCGGTGTTTCCCGACTCCAGTGGCAATCCGATTCTGAGCACCAGCACTTACCGCACGACGTGGCAAAGCCCGTTCAAGGAACGTTGGGGCGGCTGGTACGTCAGCGGCACTCATGGCCATCAGCGGCACATGGGAAACATGATCGTCAAGAATACTCGCGAGCCGGAAGCCTTCGACGCCGGTGCGAACGTCACTGACCTCTCGAAACTGATCAATGTCGAACCGTACATCACGCCTCACAGCAACATCGTCGCGCTGCTGGTCTTGGAGCATCAGTCTCCGGCGCACAATGGTCTGACGCTGGCCAACTACCAAGCCAAGCTCGCACTTGGCGATGAAGACATTCTGAGGAAGATCGACAAAGACCCAAACTCGCCACGCACGGAAGGCATTCAACGACGACTCGATCATTCCGCCGACCTCGTGCTCAAGCATTTGCTATTCTTCGACGAAACCCCGCTGACCGACCGCGTCCAAGGAACGTCCGGTTTCGCCGAGCAATTCGCCCAACGTGGGCCGCGCGACAAACGAGGCTGCTCGCTACGCGACTTCACTCAGCAATCGCGAATCTTCCAATACCCGTGCAGTTATCTGATTTACTCGGCGGCTTTCGATGGCTTTCCGACCGAGCTGAAAAAAATCGTCTACCGCAAACTACATGACGTGCTCACCGGCCAGGATCAATCACCGAAGTACAAGCATCTGTCGGCCACCGACCGCGAAGCGCTCCTCGAAATCGTGCTCGACACAAAGCGTGATTTTCCGGAGTCGTGGTGATCTCGCGCACATCACGCGGCGGCCAACTGAGTCGCCGACGGCTTCTTGTCACTAACCATACAGGAGGGCCAACGGCGGTGAGTGCGGAAGGCGACCCAGCCGACGATTCCGAATACGCTCAGCAACAGCGGCCAGGCGATGCGGTCGATGCGGGTGGCCGGCAGTGCGCGTTGTCGCCAGACGCACAGCGCGGCAAATGGAAGTCCGCTGAGCAATGTCAGCCAGAATGGGACGCTGCCACTGTGCATGCGAATGAACCACCGCAAGATCTTCAGCCGCAGGCTCCAGGTCAAAGGTTCGTCGGGATGGCGAAATGGTTTCAGGCCCTGATCGCCTTGTTCGTAGAAATTGCCTGACCAATACGGAGCCAGCCAGCCCGCGAGGCCAATAGGCATCAGAGACAATGGTGCGAGGTTCTGATCGGCGGACCAGTATTCCGATGGCTTGGCCAGCGGGACGGTGACTGTCCGTCGCAGCGTGACTTCCCCTTTGTCATTGAAGCGGACGAAGTGCTGATCGGCCGGGATCACGCCGGGCTGGGATGATGGGTCGATATGTGATGCTTCAAATTCTCCCGACGGAAGTTCTGAGAACGTCGTGACCTTGCCGTGCCGTTCGGTGGGGAAATGAATCTCTCGCTGTGTCTCCAATGTCGGCGAGACGATTTCCAAACGGTCTGTCCACAACAGAGCATGTGTTTCCAGTTGCGAGTTTCCGCTGGACTCTTGTTGCACGCTGATGCCGAGCAGCTTCTCGGTCAGCACTCGCTTGGCCACTACTGATCGGCGAGTCAGATTGATCACGAACAGCCGGTCTCGCTTCGGTGTGATGAACCACAAACCATGTTCCGGTGACTCCCCTGGTTCATTCATCACAATCGTCATGGAATTCGGAGGGAAATGACCGCCGTTCCCTTGAGAGACGAGCACCGCTGTCGCCGTCTTGCTGCTGTCCCACGCGGGGAATTGATCGACTGCTGCCGGCACTGTCTCCGAAAAACCATTGAGGCCGATGAATCCGATGCGGTGCTTCGTCTTCAAATCGTAGCCTTCGAAATATCCCGTTCCTCCCGCATGACGCGGCCAACGAAAGTACCACTGCCGTCCGCCGGTGTATTGATGGCCCTCGACGAAGTGCAACAGAGACTGCAACCAAGGCAACGGCTCAGGAGCGTCGATCCACTGGTGCTGCTGCCCACTCCAGACAGGCCAACTCGCGAAGATGGTCGAAAACAATGTCGCTTGCCAGGTCTTCGGCTTCTGATTCAGTTCGTCCTGTTCGAGCACAATCGTTTGGCCATCGACCGTTTTGTATTCGTCGGTACGGACAAGCCCATCGCGGCTGTAGCGGGAGGTGATGACGTACGGCTCGCCATTTGTTCGTAACGCGACCGTCCGCGATTCAAACAGATGTTCGCGATTGAACCACCAGGTCGCCCACTCGGCAGACCAACTGAGCATCACCGCCCAAACGATGGCTCCACCGCAACACAGTACCAACCCCAGCAGCCATCGCTGGAGACTCGTCGAAAGCGAGTTCTCAAATCGGGAATTGAAAGAAGCTGTACTCATCACGCAAACTCCTTTCCCTCTTCGCCGATATCGCCATCCGTACCGCGACCGTTAGGGAGCGGCCAACGCAGGCCACTCCCTGACGGTCGTGGTACGGCGAGTACGGACTTCAGGAACTTGAACGACTGGCTCATGGGTACTCTCGTTCTCGAACAGTCAGCAGCAGGCAACAGATCAAACAGATGTCGATCAGAAACACTCCGAAGAATTCCCACGATGCTGGCCACAACCACGTTTCGAATGTTGAGCGCACGGCCAGCCAGCCGAAGGCCGCGATCACCGGAAGCAACCGCGTGCCGAACCACCGAGCGGGTCGAAGCAGCGTCAACAGCGTGCCTAAATAAATCGGAGTGAGCGCGGCCCATTCCCGCCAGGCGATCTCGGTCATGCTCCACTCGAAGGGTGCCGCGACCGATCCCGGGCGAGAGGCCCACGTCGCATACAAGAGAATTGGGAGCGCTGAGCAGCCAGTCACCACGAGCAAACCGACCAACAGCTTGCTCATCACGACGGCTCGGCGACTGACCGGCCGGTGCAGCAAAAACAACCAAGCCTCGCCGCGCGCCTCGGCGGCCGATTGCCACACCGCCAACCACACAGCCAAGAGCACTCCCACGACGACAAACGGTTCGTTGAACCCGTCATGCACGAACGGAACCGCTGTTGTGATCGACACGAAATCACTGACGATGCCGAAACCTTTGATGCCGGCCATGCGAGCGACCATCACCAAATAGCTCAGACAGGCCAACAGGGCGATTCCCGCCGTCAGCCGGAATTCTTTCAACGCCAGCGCGGTGTGACTCGCAGGAAATCCCACTCGCGCGGCAAAGCCCGCTCCGAAGTGTTCGCCCGCATCGAGCAGTCGCGTGTAGGCCGCAAGGACCGACCGTCGCCCGTGGGGCAGGTTTTCAACCTGCCCGACCAGTGTTTTGTTGAAGACTTCGCCCTCGGGCTGAGGCGGGCAGGTTGGAAACCTGCCCCACGAGCGATGCACGCGAAACGCGAGATAGCCGGGAGCACCGAACAGCAGCATCCAGCCGCCCCAGAACCATTGTTCTTGCCGCGCCGCTGAAAACTTTCGTAGTCGTCGCACTGCCAAGACCGACCAACCAATCGCCGTCAGGTGCAGCAGCACGATCGGGATGGCAAAGTCCGACGGCGATAGTTCGCGCACGTTCGGCCATTCCAAACCCAACTCGGTCGCGCGATGAGTATCAATGAATCGAGAGAAAAGATCGTCTTGCGGGGCCATCCAAGCGAAGAAGTCTCCCAACACCGGAGTTTGAATCGCCGTGAGTCCGACCAGCATGGGCATCGGATTGCCTCGCGTTTTTCCAGCCAGAGGATCGGCGACGTCGCGTTCGCGAATGACCTTATGCTCGGAGTCCAAAGATGTCAGCCGCCATGCACCTGGTTTCAGCGTGACGAGCACGTCCCCTACGGTTCCTCGAACCCATTGCAGTCCAAACGACCGCCGCAGATTTTCTGGCAGAGGGATCACCTCAGTCCCCACGACGCCCTCGTTGGTCAGTTCGACCAGTCGCAACGTATCGCTCGTCCTCAACACTGCTCGCGTCGCCGTGTCTCGCTTCCAGGCACGCACGAAATTCGCCGCCAACACCGGATCACCTTCATGAATCAGCCGGATCGACTTCTGAACGAAGTCGATCGCATGAACACGGCGACCACCCGGCTCGACGTATAACAACGAGATCGACGAAGTCGGCCTTCCGTCAGTCTGATCTTGCTGCATGTATGGAAAACCGAACCACATGTGCCGATACGAAAACGGCTCCACAATTTCACGCCGCTCGCCATTGACCAGAGTTGGAAACCAATCGCTGGACGGCGGCTTCTCCAACGAGAAACCGCGAAGGCCGAAGTAACCACATTCGCGATGTGTCCGCTTGTCGTAGGCCACAAAGAGCCCACGCTCGCCGAAGTCTCGCAAGTACCAAATCCCTGTATCACCAGCGTTCGTCCGCGCAAGCGAGGTCACTGCGGTGACGCGCGTGCTCCAGGTCGCACGCTTGGGACGCTTCCACAATCGCGAATCGATCAGTGTCATCATCCGCGGATGCTCGTCTTTCGGAGTCATCGTCACCGGCTGGCCGTCGAGATCGTGATACTCGGCCCAGTCATAGCCCTTGGAATAGTCCGTCGATTTCCAGACCGGCTCTCCGTCATCGCGAAACAAAAACTGCTGATACGAGTTGTCTCGCTGGCCGCCAAGACCAAACACTTCTTCTGTGATACTCGCAACGAACGCGAAGCCGATCACCCAAACAGTCATCGCCGCCGTCGTCAGCAACGCCGCAAGGCAGACCGTCTTCGTGGTGGATGCGTCCCGCATCCGACAGCCTCGGACGCGAGACGCGTCCACCACGTTCGGTTTTGTCACAGTTCCGTTCATGCGAAGTCTCGCTCATCGACCACATGCAGAATCGAAGTCACCAACATCGCCGCCACCAGCACACACAGTCCCCAGTATTGAACGGACGTGGGAGTCAGTTGATCGGGAAAACCCGATCTCGTCCCATCTGTCATGCTCGCCAGCATCCACCACCACATGCCGAGAATGACTGTCGCTGCCAGCGGCCACAGCCGTGACCACCACCACGAGGCCGGTCGGATACCCGACAAAAAGCCTCCGAGAAAAATCACAATCGCCCAGCCCAAACCCTCCACCACTGGCTGGGAGTAACTCCAGTCAAACGGCATCGGAGACATTCCGGGGATCGAGCCACCGATCAAACAGATGAGTGCCGGCAACCCGACCATCAGCAATGTGAGCGCCGTACCAGCCAACAACTTGGCCGTGATGTAAGCTCGCCGAGAGATCGGCCGATACAACGCAAAGGCCCACGTCCCGCGAAACCCATCGTTCAACGACATCACCAACCCCAATCCCCCAGCAAACGAGGCCGACACCAGCCCGTACCACGCCAACCATTCGGGGTGAACCAACGGAAACATATTCATCACCGGAGACCTGTGAGTCAGTTCGGTCATGCCGAACTCCGACAAGAACCATCCGAACGCAACGACACCGAGTGCCACCACCCAAGCCGTCGCACGCAGTTCTTTCCAAATGACAGTGAACATGGCATCTCTTTGGATCTTTGGAGTGCGGTGTGTCAGTACCGCTTTGGATTTTTCGCGAAGCTTTTTGGACGAATGATTTTCAGTGTGCGAGGTTTTCCGAAAGAAAGATCCAAAGCGGTGCTGACACACCGCACTCCACAATCAATCTCCCGCGAACACCGGCATGGCGCGGCGTGAGCCGCGCGTGTATTCGATGAACGCATCTTCCAGATTCAATTCCACGACCTCGACGTTCTTCGGTTGCGGCTTCATCGCCGCGAACAGTTCGCGATGCGTGTTACCGAAACCGACGATGACCAATTCCAACTTCCGATCCTCGGCGTGCGTGGCGACCAAGCCATCACAACCCGCGAACGAGGGCGGCGAGGCATCGAACGACAGCACCACGCGACGAATCGACTGCTTGAACTCATCCGTCGGACAATTGACGCGCAGCACGCCATCGACCATCACGCCGATCCGATCGGCGACTCGCTCGACATCCCCAAGCACATGCGACGAAAGAAAAATCGTCCGGCCCTTTTTCTGGATGATCTGAATCAGCGACTCCAGAAAGTCCCGCCGCACGACCGTGTCCAAGCCGAGCGTCGGGTCATCGAGGATTAACAACTCCGGGTCCGGTGCGATTCCTAGCGCCAACGACACTTGAGCATGCTGCCCCTTCGACAAGTGCTTGACCTTCTGCTTTCGATTGAGCTGAAAGTGCTCGATGATCTGATCGAACAACCCTTGATTCCACGCGGGATAAAACGGCCGAGCGAAACGCATCAGCCCGTCGATTGTCATCCATGAATACAGCGGATGTCCTTCTGCCAGATACGCGATCCGCTGCCGCATTTCCGGCGGCATCGACATGACCTCTTGCCCCAACAGCGACGCGGTCCCGTCGTCCGGATGCACCATGCCGGTCAGCATTTTGATGGTCGTGGATTTCCCGGCGCCATTGCGACCCAGGAAGCCGTAAACACAGCCTTCCGGCACACGCAGCGACAACGAGTTCACAACACATTTCGAGCCGTACCACTTGGTCAGCCTGTCTGTCACGATGGCGTCTGGCATGTTGATCTCCGCTCGTGGTGGATGCGTCCCGCATCCGACCGACGCGAGACGCGTCGGCCACTTTGTTTACTCTGGCCACTGAAACTCTTTGACCTTCTTCGCCAACATCTCTTTCACATCCGCTGCCGAATAACCCAGATGCACGGCCTCGGTCAGCAACTTATCGAGCAGTTCCGTCAGCCGTTCGTCACGAGCACGCTTCATCAAATCCCGCTTAGGAGCCCCGACGAACACTCCCAAACCTTGCCGAGTGACAAGCATTCCTTCGCGTTCCAACTCCTGGTAAACGCGAGCGATCGTGTTGGGGTTCACGACGACGTCTTTCGACAACTGCCTCACGGACGGCAACTGCTCATCCGGCTGCAAATCGCCGCGAGCAATCGCCGAACGAATCTGCTCGGCCAATTGCCGATAGATGGGAACTTTGCTGGCGGTGTTGATCTGCAACTGCATGACGACCTCACTAACTGTATTAACTAAAATAGTACAGTTGTTCGTCGGCGTCAAGAGGTCATGTAACCCGAAGCGTCAGCGAGGGCGAATGCTTCAGCGGCCCGATACAACAAAGGCCAAGAAGCGTTCGCCCTCGCTAACGCGTCGGGTTACTTCGGAGAGAGTTCCAGGCTGCGCCATAAGTACCAAGACGCGACGGTCGCATGGGGATGCCAAACGGCGGCGATCTCTTCGGCCTGAGCGCGTTTCGGCATCTCCGAAAGTCCGTACAACTTTTGAATCGCCGAACGAAGGCCGAAGTCATCGGGTGCGAACACATCCGGACGGCCGAGGCAAAAGATCAAAAACATTTGCACGGTCCAGCGGCCAATCCCTTTGACCGGCAGCAATTCGGCAATGACTTCTTCGTCTGTCATTCGATGCACGCGATGCAATCGAACCGACCCATCCAAAACTCTCGCAGCGAGGTCTTGCAGATACGTCGCCTTCTGCCGCGACAAACCCAGACCTCGCAATTCATCGAACGATAATTGGCTGATCGCAATCGGAGTTACCCTGTTCGGCGCGACATGAGCTTCCAGCTTGCGCCACATCGACCTGGCCACGGCGGTGGAGATTTGCTGCGCGAGTATCGACCGCACAAGCGACTCGAACCGTTTGCCGCTGGGCTTCAGTGTGAATGGCCCAACTTGTCGAATGACTTTTGCCAGCACAGGGTCGCGCTTGCGAAGGTGCTTCAACGCAACAGCGATGTTTTCAGGGGTGAGCGGCATGAGAGAGTTCCGTGATCATGTCGCGCGTTGCGGCGGCGACGGCTTCTTCCCAACGATCGGCTCCAAATTGCGAACGATACGGCTCTCGCGTGTGAGCAAAGTTGATCGCTCGCGAGCTGTTGATGAGCGCTCCAAAACCATTCGTTCGGAAGGCGGCAGCGACATCCGATGCCGAGCCCCCCTGAGCACCGTAGCCGGGAACCAACAACGGCACATGCGGCATCACCTCGCGCAGTGCGCTGAGTTCTTGAGGATACGTCGCACCGACAACGGCTCCGACGCAGCCGAAGTCGTCGCCCGGCGCTGATGAGGAACAAAGCGTCGCGAGCGACAACTCTTCAATCATTCCCGCAACATGACGATACAGTGGAACACCGTCGGTTTTTCGATCTTGCAGAGTGCCTGCACCGGGATTGCTCGTTCGGACGAGCACATACAAACCGGCTCCTCGTTCGACGGCCACTTTGATAAATGGTTCGAGCGTGTCTCGACCAAGGTACGGGTTGATCGTCAGAGCATCGGCGGCCCAGGCGGCTGCGTTCGGGTCGGCTCCGGCGAGATAACCGCGGGCATACGCCTCGGCCGTCGAACCGATGTCGCCACGCTTGGCATCGCAGATCACAACGAGACCCGCTCGGCGAGCGTGCCGCATGACGTTGCCGAGTGCGACGCAACCTTCCGGACCCAATTCTTCAAAGAACGCCGCTTGAGGTTTCACTGCGGGAACGAGCGGTGCGACAACGTCGATGATGCGGCAGCAGAATTCTTCAAAAGCTGTTGCTTGAATCGCTCGATCGGTGGAGCCTCGCTGTTTCGCGGCCGAGACGATGGATGGTGGAAGTTGATCGAATCGCGGGTCGAGACCAACCAAAGCAGAAGTTCGTGTGCGGCGAATCGCGGCGTGCAGCCGCTCAATGTAGTGCGTCATGGTCCGGGGATTGTGGCTGTGACGAAGTCGCTTCGCCAGCGTCATTGACTGGTGTGACTGTCGGGGAATTAGAGCGCAACAACGAACCTGACATCTGGGAGGGCGAGGGTTCAAGACTTGAACGACCGAGCCGCCGGTCTAGCCAAACTGTTTCGACGAACTGCTTGAGCAACCAGCGAAAGGTTTGATCGACTCGCATGTCGTCGGCTGGATCGCCCGCATACGGGCTTCCGATCGAAGTCAGCCGCAGCCCTTCGTGAGTCAGCCGCCAGGGCCATTGATCTCGCTGAGCGATCTCGTTGATGCGGGTCATCAAACGAAACGCCCAAACGGTTCCGAAGGAATTCCGGAAATCTCGCCAGACTTTGTCCATTCCAGTGGCCGGGGATCGCCGCATCGCCGCTTTGGCAACAGCAGTCCAGAAGACGAGCAGCGAAATCGCAACGAACGAATACACCGACTCGCTGGGGAATCGATTCGATCCGCCCGTTTCTTTGAACGACCACGCGATCAATCCCCAAGTGGCAATCCAGACGATCGCAGGCCGAGTGAATCGGGTTCCGATGAAGTTGCTGGCTCCCATGACCAGCACCAGGAGGAAACCAATCAGCGTGGGAGTTTCCAATTCCAACCGTTGTCCGTTCCAACAACGTCGCCACTGCGCGAGAGCCGGCCACTGTAAAACGACAAGCAACGGCAACAGCACGAACAAGCTCCAATCCAATGCTCGATTGCGGCGTGCTCCTAGAACGGCCACGAACGGACAGAGTGCGCTGACGGCGGCCAGATACCAGAATAGATCCAGAATTCCTGGATTGAATTGATGCCGCAAAATGGTCACGACCGCTGCGATCGTCAAAGTCAGTTGAGCCCAGCTCGCCCAATAGGCTGCCGCGACGAGCGCCGTTTGGCGGACGTTGAGGATTAATTGAGTGATGCCGAACCAACCGATTAAGACGGTGATCGTCAACATCGTTTCGAGCAGCATGTCCGGCATTGTTGACTCAGATTGCCAGTAGGTTTAGCCGGTAGTTTCGTCATGCTCGACATTTTCTCCGGCGGTTTCTGCGAACCGTAGCCAACTGGCCAGTTGAGATGCGAGCCACGCGGCCGTCTGCCGATTCTGAAAGGCAGTGACCACCGAGTCCCTAGTGAGCCCACATCGTTAGTTGCAATCCCGGGTGAGTGGCCCGACCGCGACATGGAGCTCACGACTGTCAGACACGTTTCTAGGAGATGCCGGAAATGAAGTGGATTACGTCTCTCGCGTTGTTGCTTGGCGTCGCTGGCACGGCGAACGCTGGGCTGTTCGATCATCACTGTTGCACGCCTGCACCATCGTGTGCGGCTCCTTGTGCAAAGGCTTGTGCTCCAAGCTGTGCAGCTCCTGCTGCATGTGCTCCGAGCTGTGCGGCTCCGGCTGCCTGTGCGCCGAATTGTGCGGCCCCGGCTGCTTGTGCTCCAGCGTGCGCCGCTCCTGCGGCTTGCGCTCCGACTTGTGCAGCTCCGGCTGCTTGTGCTCCGACCTGTGCGGCTCCGGCTGCATGTGCTCCGAAAGCTTGCTGTGCGCCAGCCGCTCCTAGCTGCTGCAACCACAATAGCTGCTGCAACAGCGGCTGCTGCAAGAAGAGCTGCTGGAAGTTGCCCAAGCTGAAGCTTCCGAAGCTGTGCTTGCCGAAACTGAGCCTCTGCAAGAAGAGCTGCTGCAACCATGGCTGTGGCCATAGCTGCGCACCGACTTGTGCGGCTCCCGCTGCCTGTGCTCCGAGCTGTGCAGCTCCGGCTGGCTGTGCGAAGTAATGTCAATTGAGACGTTGCCAGTTCGCCTTGGCGAATCAACAGCATCTCACCAGTTTGGTTTCTGGCTCCGCAAACGTGGGTGTTGGTTCGGGAGAAAGTGCCTTCTCCCGAACGACTCTCGCGCGGAGGCCGACAATTCGAATTGCTCACACCTGGTTTCTTCCGAGTCTTACTGAACTTGGATTGATTTTCTGGATGAAGTCAGAGTCCACCCGCCACGCTCTCTCCCTTGAGCATCGAGTGGATCACTGATGAAACAAAGGCCGACCGCGTACAGCCGCGATCGGCCTTTTTTTGATTGAGCCGATTTTTATCGCAGGACTCATTGTCCAAACGTTGAGTGTGCTGAGCGAATTGAAAAATGCTCTTTCGACGTTCCGGGGAGGTGAGGATTGACGCGTGCGTTTTGATCCCGCAGGGATCTCAGACAGTAGCCGGGGGTCGCAGCGGAGCGCAGACCCCCGGTCACAAGAGCGACGCTGCATCGCATCCCGAAGGGATGCCA
>SXGT01840895.1_pt1 | contig 12780 bp, 10 predicted proteins | sample 3176221 | NCBI WGS metagenome assembly SXGT01 (sample SAMN11356862, study PRJNA531348) | freshwater metagenome | isolation source: freshwater sample F1-120 | place: China: Fuxian Lake, Yuxi | collected 2017-12-25
CGGTGACGCTCTTGGCGAGGATGCGCGGCCGGTCGATGTCGCGCCCGAGCGCGAGGCCGGCCCGGTACGCGAGGAGCTGCAACGGCAAGACCGAGAAGAGCGGCGAGATGAGCGTGCTCGCGCGCGGCACCGGGATCGAGACGTCGGCCAGCTTGGCCGCCGCGGTGTCGCCCGCGGTGTGGATGACCACCATGCGGGCGCCGCGGGCGCGGACCTCCTGGATGGTGGAGAGGGTCTTGTCGCGCATCACGTCGTCGGGCACCACCACCACCACCGGGGTGTTCTTGTCGATGAGCGCGATGGGGCCGTGCTTCATCTCCGCCGCCGGGTACGCCATGCACGGCACGTAGGCGACCTCCTTCAGCTTGAGGGCCCCCTCCAACGCAACCGCGTGTGACACCCCGCGACCCAGGAAGAAGACGTACTTTCCCTGGGTGCACAGCTCGACCGCGGTCATGACACTCGCCGGCTCGGCGCTGAGCCACTCGCCGACCCGCTGCGGCACCGCGAGGAGCTCTTCGCCGAACGCTTTGCCCTCGTGGGGGCCGAGCACGCGCGTGCGCGCGAACGACAACGCGGCGACCAGGAGCGCGGCGACCTGCGAGGTGAAGGCCTTGGTGGAGGCCACCGCAATCTCCGGGCCGCTGTGCACGTACACGCCGTGGCCGCAGGTGCGCGCGATGGAGCTGCCGACGACGTTGACCACGCCGAGCACCTTGCCGCCCTTGACCTGGACCTCCTTGACCGCGCCGAGGGTGTCGGCCGTCTCGCCGGACTGGGAGATGGCGAAGAACAGGTCGTCGGGGCCGATGACCGGGTTGCGGTAGCGGAACTCGGAGGCGATCTCGGCCGAGGCGGGGATGCGCGCGAGGCCTTCCATCGCCGCGGCGCCGACGAGGCCGGCGTGGAAGCTCGTCCCGCAGCCGAGCACCGTGATGTGGCGGATGCCGGCGATGTCGCGGGGGCTCAGGTCGAGCCCGCCGAGGCGCGCGGTGCCCTGGTCGGGGACCACGCGGCCGCGGAGGCAACGGGCCAACGACTCGGGCTGCTCGTGGATCTCCTTGAGCATGTGGTGGCTGAAGTCGCCCCGCCCCTCCTCGGCCCACTCCTCGGAGAGCACCTCGACCCCCCGGGACACGCCGCCGCCGTCGAGCCGCGAGATCGTCCACCCGCGGGCGTCGAGCTTCACGATGTCGCGGTCCTCGAGGTACACGACCTCGCGCGTGTGGGCCGAGAGGGCGTGCGGGTCGGACGCCAGGAACGTCTCGCCGTTGCCCTTGCCGACCACCAACGGGGAGCCGTTGCGCGCGGCGATGATGAGCCCCGGGTGATCCAGGAAGACCACGGCGATGCCGAAGGTGCCCTGCACCAGCTCGAGGGCGCGGCGCACCGCGGCCTCGGGGTCGCCGTCGTAGAACTTGCGGACGAGGTGCACCAGGACCTCGGTGTCGGTCTCGCTGCGGAAGGTCACGCCCTCCTCCTCGAGGCGGGCGCGGAGCACCGAGTGGTTCTCGATGATGCCGTTGTGCGCGAGCGCGATGCGATTCGTAGCATCGAGGTGCGGGTGGGCGTTGGCCTCGGTCACCCCGCCGTGCGTGGCCCACCGGGTGTGGCCGATGCCCGTGGTCCCGTCCAGGTCGGGCGGCACCGCCGCCGCGAGCGCCGCCACGTGGCCGATGCGCCGCACCACGCGCAGCTCACCGCCGGTGAGGACCGCGAGGCCGGCGGAGTCGTACCCGCGGTACTCGAGCCGCCGCAGCCCATCCAGGATGACCGGCGCCGCGCGGCGCTCCCCCACGTACCCGACGATTCCGCACATCTGCACTCCCGGCCGGCCGGCTTAGCCCAGCGCACGACCGAACGCGATGCCGAGCACACCGCGTGCCAGGTCGGCCCCCGGGTCGAACCGCACGTGGGCGGCGGCGGCCAGGCGCGCCGCCAGCCGCACCCGCGCCCCCTGCCGGCCGAGCGGGTCGTGGTCCCAGTCGCGGATCACCTGGAGGTTCCAGTCGACCGTGAACTCCGCGGTGGAGAGGTCGTCGAAGCACAGCTCCACGAGCGCGTCGCCCTCGTCGACCCGCCGGGGCGGCGGCACGTCGAGGTCGGCCAGCGCCGCGGCGAGGAGGCCCAGGCCGGCGCACCGGACACGCGTGGAGGGCACCGGGAAGAAGTCCGCGAGGTCCTGCACCCGGTCGGCCTGCGGGCGGGCCGGCAGGACCCCCACCATCTGCCCCAGCCGCGCCGCCGCCACGCGCACCGGCGAGCTCGGCGGCAACCCCTCGAGCTCGGCGAACCCGTCCACCGCGGTGAGCGGCCCGCGGGCGTCGTGGCAGAACGCCGACACGAGCAGCTCCCGGTCGAGCAGCTCCCGCCACAGCGGGCCGCTCATCGGCCGAGCGCGCCGCGGAGCGCCACCAACGACGGCGCCGGCAGCCACGACGACGCGTCGCCCCCCGCCGCCACGATCTCGCGCATGAGCGAGCTCGACACGTAGGCCAGGGCGGGGTCGGTGAGGACGAAGACCGTCTCCACGCCCGGCGCCAACGTGCGGTTGGCGTGGGCCTGGGGCACCTCGAACGCGAAGTCGGCGGTGTCGCGCAGGCCGCGCAGGATGGCCACCGCGCCGATGCTGCGGGCGTGGTCGACGGTCAGTCCCTCGTAGCTCTGCACCACGACGTCCCCGAGCCCTGCGCACGCCGCACGACACAGCTCGATCCGGACCGGGAGCGGCAGGACGCGCTGCTTCTTCGGGTTGTGGCCGATCCCGATCACCACCCGGTCGAACACGCGCAGCCCGCGCCGCACGATGTCGACGTGACCGAGGGTGATCGGGTCGAAGCTCCCGGCGAACAGGGCAGCGCGCATACTGCCCCGTAACCGCTACTTGTCGCCGAGGAGCCACCAGCCGCCGGGCCGGTCGCCGTAGTACCGCGTCAGCAACTTCTTGAACCGGGGCGTCTCCCGCATGGTCTTGAACGCGGGGTCGACGCGGATGTCCTGCTGGAACTCGATGTTGTGGAGCGTGTCGAGCTTCCGCATCGTCTGGAGCGACTTCTTCAGGAAGCGGTACGACTCCTCCTCCTTGCCCATCAGCGCGTAGATCTTGGCGCGATGCAGGTCGGCGTACGGGTCGTCCGGCAGCTCGCGCTCCAGGCGCTTCATGATCGCCAGCGCCTCCTCGAAGCGCCCCTGATGCGCGACGCACAACGCGAGGTTCACGTAGGTGTTGGACTCGTTGGGCTCGAACATCAGGGAGGTGCGGTAGAGCTCCTCCTCCTTTTCGTAGTCGCCGAGGCGCTTGTACACCAACGCGAGGTTGTTCCACTCGGCGCCGCTGGTGCCGTCGAGCTGGATCATCCTGTCGTAGGTGGCCTTTGCGCTGTCGAAGTCCATCGCCAGGTACTCGTAGTACGCCTTGACCGACAACCCGTAGAGGTTGTCGGGGTCCAGCCGGAGGAGCTGGCGGCTGAGGTCGAGCTGGCGCTGGATCTCCTGGGCTTCACGCCGCGCGTCCTCGGTGTCGTACCAGTCGGTCAGGCCCCAGCCTTCGGTCACCTCGACCGACTGCGGCTGCTCGGTCTGTTCGCCCTCGGGGTCGGCCGCCGGGTCGGCCAGCTCGTCGATGCCCTCCTCGACCTCCTCGGTGGGGGTGAGCGTCTCGGTCTTGCCGAGCTCCTCGACCTGGATCGACGCGGCCGGCTCGGCCTTGCGCGGGCGGGGATCGGCCGCGCGCGGCGTGGCCCCGACCCGCTTCCCGCCGCCCACGTCGGTGATCGGCCCCGGACTCCCGGCGGGCAGGTAGTAGCTGTCGACCCGGGTGTCCGAGGTCTTCTTCTGGCGTTCGAGGGTGACATACCCCGACTCCTCTCCGGCGGTGTCGCCGGTCAGGAGCCGGCGCAGGTACTCCGCCGACGGCTCCGGAGCGCTGGGCCCGCCGCCGGTGATCATCGCGACGATGGAGAGGAGCAGCGAAACCTGGAGGCCGAGCACGCCGACCGCGGTGATCACCAGGGGCAGGACCACCGTGGACTGGTCCACGATCCAGCGCGGGAGCCGGAACCGGCGAACCCGCAGCGCGTCGACCGCGACGCGCCCGTCGCGCAACTGGGCATGCGCATCCCCGAGCGACGCCTGCCCGGCGCGGCCCTCGACCACCAAGGTGCCCCCTTCTTCGCGCACGACGAGGTTGGCGGGGGGCCGGCCGGGGGTCAGAAACGCGAGGCCCTGCACGAGGTGCTCGAGGCCCGCGAAGATCGGCATCAGCCCGAGGAAGACGAACCCGCCGGGCAGCACGTAGAAGCCGTAGCCGAGCACCGCGACGCCGAAGAGGACGAGCGCCACGCCGCGCACCACGAACGGCCAGGTGCGGAGCGAGCTCGGGTCGACCACGCCCGAGTCGACGAGGCGGTCGTTGACCCGCACGCTCAGCAGCACCGCGTCGTGCCCCTCGGCGGCCGGGGCCCCCTGCGCACGCCACGCCCGCAGCACCATCCACCCCACCAGGAGCGCGACGCCCACCACGATGCCGCTGCCGCCGAAGAACAGCTCGAGCCCCACCAGGCACAAGAGCACCGTCGCGCGCAACATCGCGCCGCCCACCCACGCCGCCGCGCTGGCCGACGGCGGGTGCGGACGCGGGTTGCCTCCAGGGGCCGTCGGGTCGCTCACCGCCACAGCGTACCCGACCACGCGCCCCGGCGCGCGGCTCCGCGACACGGTGTTACCCGGCGGCATGCCGACCGTGGGCGTGGCCATCATCGGGAACGAGATCCTCTCCGGCAAGTACGCCGACGAGAACACGCCCTGGCTGGCCCGCCGGCTCCGCGAGCTCGGCGCCGACCTGCTGCGCGTGGCGGTGGTGCCCGACACCCTCGGCGACATCGCCGCCGAGGTGGCGGCCCAGGCCGCGCGGTACGACGTGGTGCTCACGACCGGCGGAGTGGGCCCCACCCACGACGACATCACCTTCGCCGGGGTCGCGCAGGCGTTCGCCGTGCCGCTGCACCACCACCCCGAGCTGGTGGCGGTGCTGCGTACGCGCATGGGCGACGCGTGCAACGCCGCGGCCCTCCGCATGGCCGAGGTGCCCGAAGGGAGCACGCTGTGGTGGGACGGCGGCGTGCGTTTCCCCACGGTGGTGTGTCGGAACGTGGCCATCTTTCCCGGCGTACCGTCGCTTCTGCGCCTGAAGTTCGACAAGGTGGCGCACCGCTTCGCCGGCACCCCCTACGGCCTGGTGCGCCTGCGCACCGAGGCCACCGAGTCGGCCATCGCCGAGCGGCTCACCGCGGCCCAGGATCGGCACCCCACCGTGACGATCGGCAGCTACCCGCGCCTGGACGAGGTGCCGGTCCACGTGGTGCTCACGCTCGAGAGCCGCGACGCGGCCGCGCTCGAAGCCTGCGCCGAGGAGCTCGTCGCGGCGGGCGTGGGCGAGCGCCTTCCCGGATGAGCGGCGGCCGCAACGCAGCGCTCGGCATCGGGATCGCGAACCTCTTCGGGCGCCTCACCGGCCTCGCCCGCGACGTGATCTTCGCCGCGGTCTTCGGCGCCGGCTCGGTCAGCGATGCCTACAACGCCGCGCTGCGCGTGCCGCAGCTCTTGCGCGAGCTGGTGGCCGAGGGGTCGCTGCAGAACGTGATCGTGCCGGCGTTCTCGGACACCGCCGAGCGCGAGGGCGTCGCCGCCGCGTGGAAGCTCGCCGAGGCGGTGCTCGGCGTGCTCCTGGTGGTGCTCGGGGTGGCCACCCTCGCCTTCTGGGCGTTGGCCGACGGGTGGGTGCAGCTCGTCGCGTCCGGGTTCGCGGCCGACCCCGACAAGCTCGCCTTGGCGGCCACGCTCACGCGCTGGTTGTCGCCGTTTCTGGCCGGGCTCTCGCTCGCGGCCTACTTCGGCGGCCTGCTCAACAGCCGCGGCCGGTTCTTCGTACCGGCGCTCGCGCAGAACGTGCTCAACCTCGGGGTCATCGCCGCCTGTGTCGTCGGGCCGTGGTGGGCGGCCCGGGGCGGGCCCGATGCCATCGTCGTCGTCGCCGCGCTCACCACGCTCACCGGCTTTGTGCAGGCGGGGCTCTGCGTACCGCCGCTGTGGCGCGAAGGGTTCCGCTTCCGGCCCTCGTTCTCCGGCCACCCCGCGCTCGGACGGCTCCTGGTCTGGTTCGGGACGGCGCTCGTCGGCGTGGTCACCGTGCAGTTCAACCTGCTCGTGGAGTCGCAGTGGGCGTCGGACTTCGGCGACGGCGTGCTCACGTGGTTGCTCGGCAGCTTCCGGCTGGTGCAGCTCCCGCTGGCGCTGGTGGCCGGGAGCCTGGCGACCACGCTGTTGCCCGAGCTCAGCGCCGCCTGGTCGCGGGGCGAAGCCGACGGGAGCGGCGCGCTCTTGACCCGTGCGCTCCGCACCCACGCGTCGCTCGTGGTGCCGGCGGCGGTGGGCCTGGGTGTCCTGGCCGAGCCGATCGTCGGCCTGGTGTACGAGCGCGGGGCCTTCGATCACGCCGACACCGTCGGCACGGCGTCGATGTTGCGGATGTACGCGTGGGCCTGCTACGGCATCTGCCTGCACCGCATCCTCGTGCCGGTCTGCTACGCCATCGGCCGGCCGCGGCTCCCGATGTGGCTGAGCCTCGGGGCGATGGGCGCGAAGATCCCGGTCGTCCTGGTGCTCACCCGCGGGGCGGGCCTCGGCGCCGACGCGCTCCCGCTCTCCCACGCCGTCACCGTCACGACCGAGTGTGTCGGCCTCTTCTGGGGCCTGCGCACGCTCCTCGCGGGGCGCGGCCTCGGTGGACACCACGTCCGCGTGGGCCTCGCCGCCGGGGCGATGGGCGCGGTGGCCTGGGCCCTGTCGGACCGTGCGCACGTGCTCGTGGTGGTGCTCGCCGCCGGGGCGGTCTACGGCGTGCTCGCCGCGGCGCTCGGCGTGCTCGCGCTGCCCGCGCGCGGCAAGCCCCTGGTGCCCCCGTTCGTCGACCCCGCGACCGCCGCGCTCCTGGAGCGTGCGCGCACCGAGGTGGTGCACCCCACCGCCGACGCGCTCCACTTCGGTCCCGACGCCTATGTGGTTCGGGTGGTCGACGCCGCGTTGGTGCTCCGCCCCGCGGGCACCGACGGTGTGCGCGCGGCGGCCACCGCCGACGCCGGCGCCGACGGCTTCGGCATCCGTCCCGGCCCGGCACCGCGCCTCGTCGCGATCCGCCTGGGCGGCCTCCGGTTCACGCTCACCGCCGACGCCCCCGACGCCCCGGTCTGGCTGGACCTCCCCAAGAGATAGCGGGGGCGCCGCGCCGCGCCCGGCCGCCCGGTCGCGGCCGAGGCGGGCGCGCGGCGCGCGCTCCGCGCACGTTACAACCTGGGCGATGCGGTTCATCTTGCGCGGCCACCGCCCGCTCGTCCTCACGACGCTCCTGTTTTCGCTCGCCTGCGCCGCACCCGAGCCGGCCCCCGAGCCGGCCCCCGAGCCGCTCCTGCACGCCCCCGACGACCAGTGGCGCGCCGCGGGCCAGGAGATCCCGGGCCGCGCCGCACGCGCCGACGCCCTCCTCCGGGCGTGGTTGTACGCCGAAGCCCCTTCACCCGCGCTCGTGGAAGCCACCGCCGCCGCGCTCCTCGACGCTGGGGACAGCGACGCCGCCCTTGCCTTGGCGAGCGGGTCGGACGGCCTGGACGCGGGCGCGACCTGGTTCTGGAACGAAGATCAGCCGGTGGCCACCGCGCTTCGCCACGCCCTCACCCAGCGCGCGCGGAGCCAGCGGCCTACCTTTCGAGCGGACGTCCCGGGGGAGCCCTCGACCCTGGTGGGGGTGGACACCTTCACCGAGGGCGCGGCGACGGGGGACCTCGACGGCGACGGCCTCGACGAGTGGATCGGCCTCGAATACACCTGGGCCCGCCGGGCGATCTGGGTGCGCGCCCCGGACAAGCGGGTGCTCGGACGGTTCTTCGCCGCGGCGCGGGCCGCGACCGTGGATCGGGCGGGGACCCTCTGGGTCCTCGGTGCGCACAGCCTGATCCCGATCCGCGCCGGCATCGACGGGCTGCGTCCCGGGACACCGATCGGCCTCGCGTTCCAACACGGCGACCACCTCACCGCCGCCGACCTCGACGGGAACGGAATCGACGAGCTGTACGCGAGTCGGTGGCACGACGATGCGACGTTCGTCATAGATCCCAGCGGCGGGCAGGCGCTCCTGCCGCGGGTCGACGCGATCTCCCGCGTACAGGCCGACCTCGACCCGGCCGACGAGCTCCTGGTCGACGCCTGGAGCAACGACCCCTGGGTCATCGGCGCGGGGCCGGCCGTGACGCCTCCGCCCGCGGACCTCGAGCGCGCCGACCGTTCGCACCCACCGCCGGTCGACATGCCGCCGCGCTGGAGGCGCGCGTGGAGCCGCGCCGAGTTCGTCGGCGGCGCCGCGGCGCGAGCGGCGCAGCTCGATCTGGCCCTCGCCCTCGGGAACCCCAACCTCATCCGAACGAGCCTCGCCCGCGTCGGCCTGAGCCCCCACGAGCTGCCCGCCCGGGTCCGGCGCTTCGCGGCCCTGGAGGTGCGGCCCGACGGGCCCGTGGACGAGGTGGCCTTCGACCTGTGGGAGCAGGCCGATGAAGGTGCGACCTTCACCGTGGCACTGGAGCTCGGGCCGGTCGCGTGTGTCGACCTGCACGTCGACCAGCTCGAGATGGACCCACGTATCGCCGTCGAATTGGAGCTCGACGGTGCGGAGTGGGTCCGCCTGGCCCATCCTCGCGGCCCCTACCTTTCCGTATCCAGGGCCCCCCTGGTCCAGTCCGCCTGCTGGGGCCCGTACGGGGGGATCGGGTTCACCTCGAGCGAGGACGGCCGCCTCGGGGCCAGCCCCCTCCGCCTGCCCGCGCCGACCGAGCTGGCCATCCACATCCGCGCGCCCGTCGACGCGGGCGTCCTCGCCGCGTCGCTGCGGGGCACGCTCACGGTTCGGGGGGGGTGGTTCTCGTCGGCGCCGCGGCTGCGGGCCGACGCCGACGCGCGCCGCGCGGCGGCGATCGCGGCGGGCTGGCGTCCGCACTTCCAGGTCCCCACCGACGACCTGGGGCCCATCCCGCGCCTCGCGCTCCAATGACGATGGCGGCGGGGCGCCCGCCGGACTCGGCCCGCTTCGGGACGGTCGCGGGGCGCCCCCCGATGCGTACGTCGGCCGGTTAGCCGAGCCGGGATGCTCCTCGGACTGGCGCTCGCCCACGCCGTCGACGACGCGCCGCTCGGGCGCGTGCTGGCGGCGTGTGTGGCCAACGGAAAGGTCGACTACGCCTGTGTCCGCGACCGACCGGGCGACCTCGGCAGTTGGTTGGCGGGGGTCGCGGGCCCCCTCCCCTCGGCCGGCCTGGGCGTGTGGATCGACGTGTACAACGCGCTGGTGCTCGACCAGCTCGCGACCGCGCCGTTGCCGCGGCGGGTCACCGACCTCGCCGGCTTCTTCGACAAGCGGTACCACCCGGTCGACGGGCGGCGGGTCACGCTCAACGAGCTCGAAGGCGAGTTGCGTACGAAGTTCGCCGACCCGCGGCTGCACTTCGCGCTCAACTGCGGGGCGCGGAGCTGCCCGCCCCTGCAGGCGACCCCGTGGCCGGACGACGCCGCCGCGCTCGAGGCGGCGCTGGAGCTCGCCACGCGGCGGTTCCTCGACGGGCCGGGCGCGATCGTCGACGACAGCCGCAAGACGCTGTTCTTGTCGAAGCTGTTCGACTGGTACGCCAAGGACTTCGCCGCTGCCGGCGGCGCGGTGGCATTCGTCCGCGGCCACGCGGGGCCCACCAAGGCCGCCCAGGTCGAGCGGGCGGTCGCCGGTGGCTACACCGTGAAGTTCCTGCCGTACGACTGGACGCCGAACAGCCGGTGAGGTTCGGCCGACTCCTCCACGCGCGGCCCCTGGTCGTCCCGTTCGCCCGGTGGCACACGCGACGGGCGCACCTGCACGTCGTCGCGGGGCAGCCGGTCTGGGTGCCGCCCGGCGTCTTCGACCCGGTGCTGACCAAGGTGGGCGCGTGGCTCGCCGGGGCGGTGGGGGAGCTGGTGACGCCGGGCGAACGGTGGCTCGAGCTCGGGACCGGCTCGGGCGTGGTCGCGTGTGCGCTCGCGCGGGCGGGCGCCACCGTCGTCGCGACCGACCTCGATCCGGCGGCGGTGCAGGCGGCGCGGGTCAACGCCGCGCTCGGCGGCCTGCGGATCGAGGTGCGCGGGGGCGACCTGTTCGCGCCGGTGGCCGGCGAGCGGTTCGACGCGGTGGTGGCGAACCTGCCGTTCTGGCCGGGCGACGGGGCGGACCTGCCGCTGGGACATGCGTTCGGGGCAGGCGCCGACTTCGCGATCCTGCGCCGGTTCGGCGCCGAGGCGCCCGCGTTCGCCCCACGCGTCTACACCGTGCTCAGCGAAGCGTTCGTACGGTGGCCCGAAGCGCGGGCGGCGCTGGGTCCGTCGTTTCGCCTCCACCGGCGCGCCTGGGTGCGGGGCGAGTGGCTGAGCCTGTGGGGGAGGTAGGCCGCAGCGGGGCGCCGACGCGACCGCGGCCCGCTCCGCCCACGCCCGGCCGGCCTTCGCCGCGTTAGGCCCCCGGGCATGGGAAACGCCTGGATCGTAGACGCGGTGCGCTCACCGCTGTGTCGGGTGAGCAAGGGTCGGAGTGCGCTCTCGGGGGTGCACCCGGCGGTGCTCGGCGCCGAGGTGCTGCAGGCGCTGGTGCAGCGCAACGGGGTCGATCCCGCCTGGGTCGACGACGTGGTGATGGGCAACGTCACCCCCGTGGGCGAGCAGGGGCTCAACATCGGGCGCATCGCGGCGCTCACCGCCGGCTTCCCGGTCGACGTCACCGGCGTCACCGTGAACCGGATGTGCGGCAGCTCGCAGCAGGCGGTCAACTTCGCCGCGATGGGCTGCGCGTCGGGCTTCCAGGACCTCGTGATCGCGGCCGGCGTCGAGTCGATGAGCCGCGTCCCGATGGGGAGCGATGCGGTGCTCGCCGGCGAAGGGAGCACGCTCCCCGAGGAGTTGGCGTGGCGCTACACCATCGTCCCCCAGGGGGAGAGCGCCGAGCTGGTGGCGCACCGCTACGGCCTCGGGCGGGACGAGCTCGACGCCTACGCGGTCGAATCGCATCGCCGCGTCGCCGCCGCGCAGGACGCGGGCGCGTTCGCCAGGGAGATCGTACCCATCGCCGGGGTGAGCGCCGACGACGGTGTGCGCCGGGGCTCCACGGTCGCCGACCTCGCGCGGCTCCGGCCGGCGTTCCGGCCCGACGGGGTGGTCACGGCGGCGTCGAGCTCGCAGATCACCGACGGCGCGGCGGCCGTCCTCATCGCGAGCGACCGGGCGGTCCGCGAATACGGGCTGCGGCCGCGGGCGCGCATCGTGGCCATGGCCACCGCCGGCTGCGACCCGACGATCATGCTCACCGCCCCCGTGCCGGCCACGCGCAAGGCGCTCACCCAGGCGGGCCTGGCGGTCGGCGACCTCGACGCGGTCGAGATCAACGAGGCCTTCGCGAGCGTCGCGGTCGGGTGCGGTCGGGAGCTCGGGCTCGACTTCGCCAAGACCAACGTGCACGGCGGCGCCATCGCGCTCGGGCACCCGCTCGGCGCCTCCGGCGCCCGCCTCATCGCGACGCTCCTGGGGGTCCTGGAGCGCGGCGGGGGGCGGCTCGGCCTGTCGACGATGTGCATCGGGTTCGGCCAGGGCATCGCGACCATCGTCGACCGGGACGTGTGAACGTGCGGGCGCTGCTCGTCGGGACCCCGGGCCGCACGCCGTTCGCGGGCCACTTCCGCGGTCGGGTGCACCGCCCTGGGGCGAGCCTGCACTGGGCGGGCCGGGTGCGTGGGAGCCACGACCCCGAAGCGGCGTGGGCCGCCGCCGAGGCCGCACGCGACGTGCTCGACGAGCTCGACGGCGCCGACCGCTTCGCGCTGATCGACGCGGCGTGGGCCGCGTTGCGCACGCTCGGGGCCGACGACCTCTCCATCCTGCTGGTCGCCAGCGACGACGGCGGCACCGCGGTCGCGGCGTGCGGCCTGGTCGAGGTGCGGGCCGACGGGGCGTCCGTCGCCCCCCCCGGCCACCCCCTGTACGACGAGCCGGGCGTCCGCGAACGCCCGGGCTACTTCCACCCCGAGGCCGCCGGCACCGACTGGGTCGGGGTCCCCGTCGGGGCGCGGTGGACCCCGGGCCCCGTGTCGAGCGTCTGCGGCGCGCGGGAGCTCCGATGAAGCCGCTGCCGCCCGGACCGTTCGACGACGAACCGACGCAGCCCGTGCCGGCGCCGGCGGGGGTCGCCGCCGCGCCCGTCGCGCCCGCCGGGCGCGAGGAGCTGGACCGCATCCTGGCCGCGGCCCAGGCCCTCCAGTCGGCCGGAGAGATCGCGGAGCTGTTCGCGATGCTGGCCACCACGGCACCGCTGGCGTTGGCCGAGGTCACCTGCGGCGCGCGCGCGCTGCGCGGGGCGCGGGTCGCCCATGCCGCGCTGGAGCACGCGGCGATCCTCGAGCGCCAGCTCACGCCCCGCGGGTTCTACCCGCGCCTGGCCGAGCTCTCCGGCGAGGCAGCTCCCGACGTGCTCCGGCGCGCGGCGGAGCGTCACCCCGGCGCCACGTGGCTGGTGAAGTTGTCCCGCCGCGTCGAGGGACCGCGCGCCGGCGAGGTGCACCTCACCGCGGCCGCGGGCCACCCGAGCTTCGCCCAGGGCTGCGTCGCCCACGCCGAAGCCGGCCACATCGAAGGCCTCCTCGCCGCCGCGGCGCGCACCGGGCGCGCCGAGCC
>SXGT01256411.1_pt1 | contig 12779 bp, 16 predicted proteins | sample 3176221 | NCBI WGS metagenome assembly SXGT01 (sample SAMN11356862, study PRJNA531348) | freshwater metagenome | isolation source: freshwater sample F1-120 | place: China: Fuxian Lake, Yuxi | collected 2017-12-25
ATTGATAGCCACGTCGGTCTGGATGAACGGAACATACTCGCCTGTGTCCCGCCCCTTGGCGCTGACGATCCCAGCTGTCACCGTGTTCTCGAGCTCGAACGGTGAACCGATCGCGATCACCCATTCGCCAACTTTTAACCGGTTGGAATCCCCGGTCGTAACAGCCGGCAGACCACTGGCCTCGATCTTGATGAGAGCCACATCGGTTCGCTGATCCAAACCTACAAGCTTTGCCTTGAACTCGCGCTTGTCAGTCAGTTTCACGTAAATATCGTCCGCGCCTCGCACCACATGCGCATTGGTCAGAATGAATCCATCCGGGGAAAGAAGAAAACCCGATCCCACGCCCGAAGGCATCTCTTCGCCGCGCTCCCGTTCCGGAGAAGGACGCTCCTGCTCGCCACGCCGAGGGGTATTGCGATCGCCGCGCTGGCCTGGCGGGCACATCCAGGGGAAGATTTCACAAAAAGGGTTTTCCTGATCCGCCCCGCCCAAACCCCGCCCACCGCCCGGGCGACCACCCGCCACGGTTTGTGTGGTCCTAATGTTCACCACGGCCGGCCCGACCTTGTCGACCAAGTCGGTAAAGTCGGGCAGCATGCGTCCTTGCGCACTTGCCGTAGAGGACAAAGTGATCCACAAGACTGAGAGAAACAAGGCACGAACAAATTGCTGCATGGAACGCCTCAAGGACAGGAGTTAAGGGGTGGGCTTGACCGACGCGGTAGCCGGCTTGAATTCGACTGCTTTGGCAATTCGGGTAACACAAGCTGCTGGTGCCTCACCAAGCACCGTTACCAAATGGTCTGCCACTTTCCGGCGGTACACATTGACTGCGCCATGGGTGCTGTTTCCCTCTCGCAACCTCGCAACGTCCCGCGAAGGTTCGACGAAAACAGATACGGAAGTCAAGCCATCAGAGAACACAACCTGGCCAACCTCGCTTCCGTCCCCTCTGTTTCTCCGCATTTCCGACACCTTGTGGAAACCGGGAATCCCCGACTCAATCTTCCATCCGCTCTCGGCCAGACTGGCGTCCCAGACTTGCGCCTGAGCCACCTTCCAATCACGGCCACCGTCTCTTTTCGCCAGATGAGCTTGATACCTTTCGGCCGGGCCACCGATCTCTACTTGCGTAAACGCGATCTGCTCGACGACGTCGCCCTTCTCATTGAAAGCCTGCGCTTTGAGCAGCAGCCCGCTCGCGGCATCTGCCCAAAGCTTGTGGGTATAACGCATCCCGTCTTTCGGCTCCAAGAGCAGCACCTGACAATCCAGACCGGCAATTCGCTGGGTGTCCCATTTTCGAACCGTGTAGTGATCTGCAAAGCCGGGAGGCGAACGCGAATCTGCACTGGACCCCGTCATTCTGGGCGCCGCTCCCAAAAAGGGAAATGTGGCGCGCGCCGGCCGCTTCTCGACCATCACCGTCTTGGCATCGGGCAGGTAGGTCTTGACCTCTTCGTTCACCCGCACCACGACTACCGGTGGCCCCTCAAGCATCTCGAGGCGCTCCCGCTCAAAGCCGCCGTCGTAAACGTGAGTGATTTTCGACGTTTGTGCCTGCCCACCTTGCTGCAGATACACGAAAGTGCCGGAATAATTAAGCCGTTGCGCAGCCTGCTGGATCTTCTGGATCCATTGGATCGGCTCAAGTCCGGGATTCGCCACGGACACTGCCGAGACAGCAGCCATCACGAGCCAAACCCACTTGAGCTTACTTGCCGTCATAACCTGCGGTACGAACGTGCGACACAACACCGCGCATGGCGATTCCAGAAGAGTACTGCCGGTGCGCCACCAGATACTCCGCTGAAAGAGGTGGGACGGGTTCAGAGGAAACTACTGCATTTGCCGGCAGGGCGTCGCGTGCGGCCAACGTCAATGGTGTAGTTGCCTGCTTGGCCATCTGATCTCCCTGCGAAGGGGCCCACTGAGGAAACATGACAGCACCAAACACCAGCAGTGCTGCAACGCCCGCTGCCACCAGCCCTATCAGGCGCTTGCGGGGGGCCTGGATGGACTCGGTCGGTTCCAGTGCTCGCGCCGCAGCAGGCGCAAACAAGTGAGGCTCATCTTCCAAACGCGAGAAAACACGCCCGGTAATCGCCGCAGAATGGCACGCCATGTCGTCGCTGCGCAGCACATCGCCAATGCAGTGATAGAGCGCCCACTCCGAGCAGGTCTCAGGATCATGCTTGGCCGTCAACATCAGGCTCTCGCACTCAGCCATTCCCAGCTCCCCGTCCATGAAAGCGGAGATGCTTTCCAGATGTGGCGAAGATTGCGAATCCCGGTCTTCGTTGCGCATGCTCAAGTCCGTTCTCTTTACCAACGTTGGTCTTTGGTTGTACCCAAAAGCGGCCGCAACTCAGTTGCAATCGACTCACGCGCCCTGAAGATTCTGGAACGCACGGTACCGATCGGACAATTCATCAACTCGGCGATTTCATCGTAACTCAAACCTTCAATCTCCCGTAAGGTAATCGCTGTCCTCAACTCCTCCGGCAAGCGGACCATGGCAGCATTGACAGTCGCCGCTACCTGACGCGACATCAGGACCGACTCCGGAGTATTGATATCCCTTAGTTGTTCAGCATCGTCAAAAGTTTCAGCTTCCTCTGCATCTTTTTCGGTGGTGGTGGGGGCTCGTCGACCCTGTGACATCAGGAAATTCTTGGCAGTATTGACGCCAATCCGATACAACCAAGTGTAAAAAGCCGCTTCACCGCGGAACTGAGGTAACGCCCTGTAAGCCTTGATAAAGGCCTCCTGGGTGACATCCTCGACTTCCGCTGGGTCACGTACCAGACGCGAAATCAGCCGCGCAAGTTTGCGCTGGTACTTGGTAACCAGCAGATTGAACGCATGCTTTTCTCCGCGTTGCGCACGCACCACCAGCTGCTGATCTATGTCGCGATCCGACAAACATCCACCCTGTGTTCTTTTAGTTGATGCAGCATTCGCAGTCGATCGCCGTTCGGGCCGCGATTCATGTAGGACACCCGCCGACCTCCGGAGGTTCCCGGGGCGAATGGGCGACAGGCAGCGACCTGTCTCAAATGCGCCGGAAGACGAGCGTGCTGTTAGTCCCGCCAAAGCCGAATGAATTCGAGACGGCTGAGCGAATGGTCATATTTCGTGCTGTATTGGCGCAATAATCAAGATCACACTCGGGATCCTGATTGAAAATATTGATCGTGGGCGGAGATACCTGATGCTTGACGGCGAGCGCCGTAAAGACCGTTTCGATGCCCCCCGCTGCGCCCAGAAGATGCCCGGTCATCGACTTGGTGGAGTTGACCACCAGCTTGCGTGCCTGATCGCCAAAGGCAACTTTGACAGCCTCGGTTTCGTTCTTGTCCCCCAATGGTGTCGAAGTCCCGTGGGCGTTGATGTAGTCAACTTCTTCTGGATTCGTCTGCGCGTTTTGAAGGGCATTACGCATGGAGCGGCGCGGACCGCTTTGGTCGGGTGCGGTAATGTGGTGCGCATCGCCGGTCAGGCCATATCCGGTGAGCTCACAGTAAATTTGTGCTCCACGTGCACGTGCGTGTTCATACTCCTCGAGTACGACGACACCAGCTCCCTCGCCGAGCACAAAACCATCTCGGCCCTTGTCCCAGGGGCGGCTGGCCGTTCCTGGATCATCGTTGCGCATCGACAGCGCGCGCGCCGAGGCGAAACCACCAATCGCAAGCGGGGTGATTGTTGATTCGGCACCGCCCGCGATCATGACGTCCGCATCACCATACTCGATCAGCCGCGCGGACTCCCCCACACAGTGGTTACCCGTCGCGCACGCGCTGACGCAAGCCAGGTTGGGCCCCTTCAAGCCGTACTTGATGGACAAATGGCCAGAAATCAGGTTGATGATCGAAGCCGGAATGAAGAACGGAGAAATGCGGCGTGTCCCCCGCTCCAGCATGGTCGAATGCATCTCTTCGATCATCGGCAAGCCGCCAATCCCGGATCCGACGTTGACGCCCATGCGCTCGGCGTTCTGCTCGGTAACGACCAACCCCGAATCGATGAACGCCTGTATGCCCGCTGCAACGCCGTAATGGATAAACGTATCCATATGGCGCGCCTCTTTCGCCGGGATGTACTTTTCGAGATCGAAGCCTTTCACCTCGCCCGCAATGTGACAGGACAAAGGCAATTTCTCGCTGGCAGGATCAAATCGTGAAATCCTGGCGATACCAGACTTACCGGCCAGGGCGTTTGCCCACGCCTCGTCGCGGGTGTTTCCGATGGGGCATAGGATACCAACCCCGGTGACGACGACTCGGCGCCTGCCTGATGCGAATGCCACGTGCTGCCTCGTGCTCTCAGGCTTTTTTGTTGGACGTGACGTAGTCGATCGCTTGTTGTACCGTAGTGATCTTTTCTGCTTCCTCGTCCGGAATTTCAGTCTCGAACTCGTCCTCAAGGGCCATCACTAGCTCCACCGTGTCAAGTGAGTCGGCGCCCAGATCGTCGACAAATGAAGACTCGTTCTTGATCTCGGCCTCGTTGACGCCAAGTTGTTCTGCTACGATTTTCTTGACGCGTTGCTCAATGCTGTCCATAAAGGATCCCTTCCCGTTATAAGTATCAAAAGCGGGGCAGATTGTAGCAGTTTCATACTGCAACCCGACGCTGCACCAGAGTGAAGTTAGACGTACATGCCGCCGTTGACATGCAACGTAGTTCCAGTGACATAAGCCGCTCCAGGCGCGGCAAGATACACCACCGCAGCAGCCACATCATCGACCGACCCCAATCTTCCCAGCGGGATCTCTGCCAGGAGCGCTGCCGATTGCGCTTCGGATAACCCCCGCGTCATGTCAGTATCAATAAAACCCGGTGCAACGCAGTTGACGGTAATGTTGCGGCTCCCGATTTCACGCGCGAGCGCACGCGTCATGCCGGCCACTCCCGCCTTGGCTGCCGCGTAGTTGATCTGGCCTGGATTGCCAGCGTGCCCGACCACAGAGGTAATGTTGATGATACGCCCTGCCTTGGCCTTCATCATGCCGCGCAAGACCGCCCGCGATGTGCGAAAAACTGCATTCAGATTGGTCTGGATCACGGCATCCCAGTCCTGGTCCTTCATACGCATGGCCAGCGTATCCTGAGTGATACCCGCGTTATTGACCAAGATCGAGACTGCACCAAATTCCTTGGAGATCTGATCGATGAGTGCATCGATGCCAGCTGCATCATTGACGTTCAGGAGGGCACCCCGACCCACTGCCCCGGCTGCATTCAAATACTCGGTAATTGTGGCCGCGCCAGATTCAGTTGTCGCGGTGCCGATCACGGCGGCTCCAGCCTTGACCAAGGAATGCGCAATCGCGCGGCCAATGCCACGCGAAGCCCCTGTGACAAGAGCAATCTGACCTGACAAGTCGCTCATGCCAGCACCTCCAGCGCTTTGTTCATGGATTCGGGATCGAATACAGCCATGGATTGCACATCCGGCGCAATTCGCTTGACCAAGCCTTGCAGCACTTTGCCCGGGCCGATTTCCACAACATGGGTGACGCCATCCTGAGCCATTTTGCGCACCGTCTCTACCCAGCGCACCGGTCGCGCAGCCTGCTGCGCAAGGGCGCCACGCACTGAGTCTGCATCGGTGTGGCAATGCACATCCACATTGTGAATCACAGGGACAAGCAAGGCATTGACTTTCAAGCCCACCAGTCGCTCCTTGAGTCGATCTGCTGCAGGCTGCAGCAACGACGAATGGAACGGTGCCGACACCGGCAGTGGCAAAGCGCGTTTGGCACCATTTGCTTTGGCGACGATGCACGCACGCTCGACGGCGGTTTTGTGGCCGGCGATTACCACCTGGGAAGGTGCGTTGAAATTGACGGGCTCGACGATTTCTCCTTGGCCTGCCTCCGCACACACCGCCAGCACCGCGTCATCATCCAGACCGAGGATGGCGGCCATGCCTCCCATGCCGACGGGAACCGCCTCTTGCATGGCTTGGGCGCGAAAGCGCACCAGTGGAACGGCATCAGCAAACTCCAACGCACCTGCTGCGACCAGTGCCGTGTATTCACCCAGGCTATGTCCGGCCATCACCGCAGCGGCAGGACCGCCTGCAACGCGCCACGCTTCGAACATGGCGTAGGCAGCCGTCAACATGACCGGCTGAGTGTTGACGGTAAGGTTGAGTTCTTCTGCGGGCCCATTCTCGACCATGCCCCAGAGATCCTGGCCGCCCAAAGACTGGGCCGCCGCCTCAAACACCCGGCGCACTTCCGGCGTTTGCGCGAACCCTTGCATCATGCCGACGGACTGCGACCCCTGTCCGGGAAAAACAATTGCCAGTTTCATCAATGCCATCCACTTACAAGTTGAGCAATATGGCGCCCCAGGTAAATCCGCCCCCGACGCCCTCCAATACCAATCTCTGCCCTTGGCACACCTTGCCGGCGCGAACCGCCTCATCCAGTGCCAACGGGATCGAGGCGGCAGAGGTGTTGCCATGCCGGTCAACCGACATCACCACGCGGTCAGCTGAAATTCCGAGCTTCCTGGCTGTTGCAGTGAGAATCCGCACGTTGGCCTGGTGCGGAATCCACCAATCGATACCCGCGAGCGAAACGCCCGCTGCGGTTGCCACCTCACGCCCCACTTCATCGAGGACACGCACAGCAAACTTGAACACGGCTTGACCGTCCATCCTGAGCATCGGATCACCGGTAATGCCACCAGCCTTCACATTGCCCGGCACGCACAGGATGCCGGCCTGACTGCCATCTGCATGAAGGGCCGTTGCCAAGATGCCAGGGGTGTCCGATGCCTGCAGTACGACCGCACCGGCACCGTCACCAAACAGGATGCAGGTGGCCCGGTCGTTCCAGTCGAGAATGCGCGAAAACACCTCTGCTCCCACCACCAGCGCACACCGGTATTGGCCGCTCCGAATGTAGAGGTCCGCCGTGGCAAGCGCATAGACAAACCCGGTGCAAACAGCCTGAATGTCAAAGGCCGCACACCCCTTGGCGCCCAACTTCGCCTGCAGAAGGCACGCCGTACTCGGAAAAACAAAGTCGGGGGTGGAGGTCGCCACAATGATCAGATCGAGCTCTGAAGGCGAAACGCCGGCTGCTGCCAACGCGGCTTGCGCCGCCGGCAACGCCATGTCGCTGCTCGCCTGATCCGATTCGGCAAGATAACGCTGGCGAATCCCGGTGCGCTCAACTATCCAGGCATCTGAAGTGTCAATACCACGCCCAACCAGGTCGGCGTTGGTCACCGCGCTGCCCGGAAGGTAACTCCCCGTACCTGTAACTCTGGAATAAATCATGCGCCGCCGGATGCGCTCAAGCTGCGGCTTCCAACCCGGCTGTCGGGTGTGCAAGCCGCCCTGATATGCCGGCGACTACCCCGGTGCGAACGGCCTCGTAGGCCCGATCCAGGGCGAATCCGTAGGAGAACGCGTCGGCCGAACCGTGGCTCTTCACCACAATGCCGTTGAGCCCAAGGAAGATGGCACCGTTGTAGCGCCGATGGTCAAATCGATGGCGAAAAGCGTTGAGTGCCGGTAGCGAAAACAAGGCTCCGACCTTGGTCAGCCAGTTGCGCTCAAACTCTGACTTCAGAGTACGGCCCAGCATCTGACTGATGCCTTCCGCCGTCTTCAACGCAACGTTGCCCACAAACCCGTCGCAGACGACCACATCGACCGTGCCTTTGAAGATATCGTTGCCTTCCACATTGCCGATGAAATTGATGTCGCCAAGGATCTGAGCGGCACGCAGCAACTCGCCCGCTTCCTTGACCATTTCGTTGCCCTTCATTTCTTCCGAACCAATGTTGAGCAGGCCAACCGAAGGACGATCCTTGCGCTCCACCGCGGACACCAGCGCCGCCCCCATCATGGCGAATTGATACAGGTGCTGGGCTTTGCAATCCACATTAGCGCCAAGGTCAAGCATGTAGGTCAGGCCACCCCTCTGGTTTGGCAGCAGCGAGCACAAGGCCGGCCGATCCACGCCTTCAAGCGTGCGCAGCAACATGGAAGAGATGGCCATCCAGGCGCCAGTATTGCCGGCCGATATGGCAGCGTCGGCACGCCCGTCTTTTACCAGGCCGATGGCCAGATGCATCGAGGATTCACGCTTGCGACGCATCGCCTGAACCGGTGGATCATCCATGGCCACCACCTCGGCCGCGTGCTGCACGTCGAGCCTCGCTCCGAAGGTGGTTCGCGAACGCCCAAGGCGGGTCAATTCGTCGTCGATTTCCGATTGCTGGCCGACCAACACCACGGCGGCGTCGGCATGCCGTTCGAGAAAGTCAAATGCAGCAGGAACGGTGACGCGAGGCCCTAAATCGCCTCCCATCACATCGATTGCCACAGTTACCGGCACGCGCCAGCCCCGCAAAAGTTATGGCCGGGCAAATAATCCTGGCCAGAGGACAATTATTCGCCCTTGCCTTTGGTGACTTTCTTGCCTCGGTAGTAGCCATTCGGGCTGATGTGGTGGCGCAGGTGCACCTCCCCGGTGGTCGGCTCAACGGCCAGCGGGGGATTGGTCAAAAAATCGTGCGCACGATGCATGCCACGCTTTGAGGGGGACTTCTTGTTCTGTTGGACTGCCATGTTGAACTCCTTCTATCAATAATCAAAACGTCAAACTCTTCATCCGCCTGTCTTGAGCCGCGCCAGCATCGCGAATGGCGACGGCTTGTCGCCCGCTTCGCTCGGCCCCGCCGGAACACAAGAGGCGTGCATCGGCGCGTAGGGAATCGCCAGCAGCAACTCGTCCTCAACCAGAGGGAGCAAATCAACCATGTCAGTCAGCAGCATGGCATCCCACTCGTCCTCCTGGTCCGCAGCATCCAACTCGGCATCGCTGCGAACCCATTCAACCGCACACTTCACATCCAGCTTCACGTCCACGCCTTGCAGGCAGCGCTGGCAAACCCGTTCTACCGTTCCCTGCATCGCCATTCTGCTGCCAAACCTGCCCCGCGGAGTCTGCACACCGGTGACCTTAACTGCCACCGGCTCCAATGGAGACCCGGATTCCTTCTGCAAGCGCGGCAATTCGGCAGCGCCAAGACTTCTTTGAATTGTCTCGCGCCGCTCGCTCAAGCGCGCCACGTCCGTCAGCCACGACAGTTCGGCATTCCCAGAAGCATTATCCGGGGGAAGTTTCTCGGCAATCAGCGAATACCTCTACAACACCAGGTAAAAAACAACAAACGCCCAGTTGGGCGTCGAGACGAATTATATCCCAAATAGTCTTTAATCGTCAAAAGCTTACGGTGTTTTCGCGGGTGGGTGCGCGCACCGCCCGCATGGTCTTGCAACAAGTTCGGGTAACATCCTCCCAAATACTGCCCAAAATCGCTCTTCCCCGCCTTGAATGGCAGTTTCCCGCCTTATTAAGGCATGTTTTCACGACGTCAATCAGTGCTTTCCCTCATTCTTGCCTCCACCTCGCGTTATCGACGCGAACTACTTTCACGCCTCAGGTTGCCGTTTGAGGTGTGCGCGCCAGAAGTTGACGAGACCCCGCTGACCGGCGAGGCACCGCGAGCGCTGGCACTGCGTCTGGCAATTGCCAAGGCCCGCACGATCGCACAAATGCACCGACAGGCGCTGGTGATCGGATCGGATCAGGTTGCCCACTGCGATGGCCGCATCCTGGACAAGCCGGGCACGCACGAAAATGCCGTCAAGCAACTCCAGTTCATGCGTGGGCGCACCACCCTCTTCGACACCGCCCTGGCCTTGGTCAATGGTGAGAGCGGCCGGGTGCAATCGGAAATCGTCTCGATCAGCGTGCGACTGCGTGACCTGAGCGACCAACAAATCGAGCAGTATCTGCGGCTGGAGCAACCCTATGATTGCGCCGGCTCCGCCAAATCGGAAGGGCTCGGGATCGCACTCATGGATCAGCTGAGCGGTGATGATCCCACAGCGTTGGTGGGATTACCGCTGATCGCCCTGTGCCGCATGCTGCGCACCGAGGGACTGGACCCGCTTGCTCATCGGGTATGAAACCGGCCGGCCGACTGATCCTCATACCCACCACGCTGGCAGACCTGAAAGCATCCGGCGGCGCAGAAGTGTCGGCTGCCGGGATGATTGCCGCCAGCTTGCCGCCCGGGTGCGTGGCGTTGGCCGCAGGCCTGTCCTGTTTCGCAGCCGAGAACGCCAAAACGGCGCGCGCGTTCTTGAAGCAGATTGGCACCACCTTGCCACTCCAGCAAATCGAAATCTTCGAAATCGGCCACGCGCCCGACGAGAAACTGCTGAAACCGTTGGTGGACAAGCTTCTTGGCGGCATGGACGTTGGTGTGCTGGCGGAGGCGGGATGCCCCGGCGTTGCCGATCCTGGCGCAACATTGGTACGTCAGGCGCACCGCCACGGCATTACGGTGCTGCCGCTGGTGGGCCCCTCCTCGCTGCTGCTGGCGCTGATGGCCTCCGGCCTCGACGGGCAACGGTTCGCATTTTCCGGCTATGCGCCGGTCAAGTCACCGGCCCGTGAGGCGCACCTGCGCAAGCTGGAGTTGCGCTCGGCGCGCGAGCGGGAAACGCAAATCCTAATTGAAACGCCCTACCGCAATGCTGCGCTGCTTGATGCAATGTGCGCCACCCTGCGCACGGATACGCTTCTGTGCGTGGCGGCCGACCTCACCCTGCCGGGGCAATCGATTGCCACGAAACCGGTAGAAGCCTGGCGCAAATCGCGCGACGCGGCCGAACAATTGGCCAAACGGCCCGCGGTGTTCCTGTTCCTGGCCGCCTGATCGTCAGAGCGGGGCGCGCTTACGCCTCGCGGTAGGCCTGATACGCGGCATCGACGCCGGCACCGCGCGTGAATCGATAGCCTTCAGCAGCCAGTACGACTTCCAGCGCTCCGAGCGTCGTCAAGACGCAATCCTTGCGGGCGTTGTAGCCCATCGCACCAATGCGCCATATCTTGCCGTGCAGGGGACCAAAGGAAGTGCCGATTTCAATGTTGAAGTCGTTCAGCAGTGCCATGCGGGCCCGGTCGCCATTCACCCCTTCCGGGATGAAGACCCCGGTCACGTTCGGCATCTTGTTGGCGATGTCGCCAAACACCTTCAGGCCCATGCCTTGCAATCCCGCGACGACCGCGCGCGACGCGTCTGCGTGGCGCTTGAACACGCTGGCATGCCCCTCTTTGACAAAAATGCGACCACATTCACGCGATCCATAGAGCATGGTGGTCGCTTCAGTATGGTGGTTCAACGCCAGATCACTCCAGTAGTCCATCACCATGGCGAGATCAAAGTAATTGGTGCCGATCATGCGCCCCTCGCCCGGAACATAGTTGGCTGGCCGCACTCCTTCTTCGATATGGCGCCGGCGGTAGATCACCTTGGCCATGTCATCGCCAATGGTCACCGGCGACGCGCCGGAGGGACCGGCGAGACACTTCTGCAAACCAGCGGTGACGCAATCGATTTCCCACGCATCAACCGGGAGCGCGGCACCGCCAATCGATGCCGTCGCATCCACCTGCAACAACGCCCCATAGCGGTGGCAAATCTTGCCAATCTCGGCTAGAGGCTGCAGCATGGTGGTCGAGGTATCACCTTGGCAAACCGTCACCAGTTTGGGGGAGAAGGCTTTCACTGCGGCTTCAATTTGCTCGGGCGCAAACACCGTGCCCCATTCAGTCTCGATCACCTTCACATCCGCACCAACGCGACGTGCGATCTCGGTCTTGAGCTGGCCGAACCGGCCGAACGAGCACACCAGCACCCGATCGCCCGGCTCGACCACGGAAGTCATCACCGTCTCAATCCCGCTTCGTGCGGTACCGTCGACGATGAAAGTCCAGTCGTTCTTGGTCTCGAAGACGGAGCGGTAGAGCGCCATGGTCTCGCGCATCATCTGCCGGAACTGGGGATCGAACTGTCCCAGAAGCTGTGAAGACATCGCCCGCAAGACCCGGGGATCGGCGTTGATCGGTCCTGACCCCATCAGCAAGCGCGGCAACGGATTCAAATCCTCAAGACACGAATCCGGATCGGCAAGAGGAGAAAGAGGAGGAAGTTGAATGGACATTGACATAGACAATAAACGGTGTGTATACAACAAAGAGGGCGAAAGTATACAGTGGGTTCCCCTCCCGTTCCGCAGCCAGCCCGGCCCGTCGCCCCTCCCCATGCGCGGCTGGCATAATCCCCGCTCCTACAAGCTAACTAACCACACATCATCATGGGTTTTCTGGCAGGCAAACGAATCTTGATCACCGGCGTGTTGTCCAACCGCTCCATCGCTTATGGCATTGCCAAGGCATGCCACCGGGAGGGTGCCGAACTGGCCTTCACGTACCAGGGCGAACGCTTCGAAGAGCGCATCAAGGGCTTCGCGGCCGACTTCGGCTCGACGTTCGTGTTTCCCTGTGACGTCGGCAGCGATGCGGAGATCGCGGCTGTGTTTGAAGGCCTGCGCAAAAGCTGGGATGGCCTCGACGGCCTGGTACACGCCATCGGCTTTGCGCCGCGCGAAGCGATCGAAGGCAACTTCATGGACGGCATTTCGCGCGAAGGTTTCAGGATCGCGCACGACATTTCCAGCTACAGCTTTGCCGCGCTCGGCAAGGCGGCACAACCAATGATGCAGGGGCGCAATGCCGCACTACTGACACTCACGTACCTCGGCGCCGAACGTGTCGTTCCCAACTATAACACCATGGGCCTGGCCAAAGCCAGCCTCGAGGCCGCGGTCCGCTACATGGCTGCAGGCATGGGCCCGCAGGGACTTCGCGTGAACGGCATCTCGGCCG
>SXGT01026224.1_pt1 | contig 12778 bp, 14 predicted proteins | sample 3176221 | NCBI WGS metagenome assembly SXGT01 (sample SAMN11356862, study PRJNA531348) | freshwater metagenome | isolation source: freshwater sample F1-120 | place: China: Fuxian Lake, Yuxi | collected 2017-12-25
CGCGTCCTGCTCGATGGCGCCGGACTCGCGCAGATGCGAGAGCTTGGGGCGGCCCGTGTCGTCCTTTTCGGCTTCGCGGCTGAGCTGCGAGAGCGCGAGGACGGGCAGGCGCAGTTCGCGCGCGATGCCCTTGATCGCGCGGGAGATTTCCGCGATTTCTGTCTGGCGGCTTTCGGAACGGCCCGTGCCGCTCATGAGCTGGAGGTAGTCTACGATGATCAACCCGCACTCGTGCCGCGCAGCGTGGCGGCGTGCCTTCGCGCGCAGTTCCATCACGGTGATGCCGGGCGTGTCGTCGATGTGAATCGGCGCGCCGTGGAGCTCGCCCGCCGCGTGCTGGATCTTGCGAAACTCGTCCGCCGCGAGGAAACCCGTGCGCAGGCGCATCGAGTTGACCTTGCCCTGCATGCACAGCAAGCGCTGGACGAGCTGGGACTTCGACATTTCGAGGCTGAAGATCAGTACGCCTTTGCGGTTCTCGACCGCAGCATGGCGCGCGACGTTGAGCGCAAACGCAGTCTTGCCCACCGAAGGCCGCGCGGCGAGCACGACCATATCTGAGGGCTGGAATCCTGCCGTCAGTTCGTCGAGTTTGTCGATGCCCGTGGCGAGACCCGTCACCGCGGAATGCGCCTTGATGTTCGTTTCGATGCGATCGACGCTTTCCTTCAGCAGCACATCGATCGGTTCGATCGGATTGACCTGGCGCTGCTCGGCAATTTGAAAGAGCGAGCCTTCCGCCTTGTCGAGGAGTTTGGCGACGTCCTCGGGCGCTTCAAAGGCTTGCGCGACGATGTGCGTGCAGGAGGAAATCAGGCGGCGCAGCAGCGACTTGTCGAGCACGATCCGCGCGTAGTGATCGATGTTCGCCGAAGTCGGCACGACGCTGCTGAGGTCGGCGATGTACGCAAGTCCGCCGATATCCTCGAGGCGGCCTGCGGCGAGCAGGCGTTCCTTGAGCACGAGCGCGTCGAGCGGCCGGCCTTCGCGGTAGAGGTGAATCATCGCCTCGTAGATATGCGCGTGCGCCGGGAAGTAGAAAAGATCGGAAGGCTGCCCTTGCAGGATTTCGATCGCGTTGCCGACTGTGTCCGGATTGAGCAGCATCGCGCCGAGTACGGCGCGCTCCGCGTCTTCACTATAGGGCGGCACGCGATCGAATTCGGCGTCCGTCTTGCGTTTTGTCGCCACGAAATATTTCCCCCACGCGGCGCGAAGCAAAAACTCCGCACGCGATTAGACTGGCATATCCCCCAGTGAGCGGCGATGCGCTCAAGCGATCCAAGAAGCTACGGTGATCGCGCGAAATTGTCAACGAGAAAATGTTGCAGCGTATCCAAAAAAGAACGCCTCCCGCACTCGGCGAGAGGCGTATCCACAATCCCACATCGGCTGCGCGCAGGGAACGCGGGTCAATTCACATTCGTTCCCCAAACTTATGCACAGATCAATTTTTGTTTGGACGCTCGAGTTCGCCGGGGGCCGGGGCCGACGCGGCGACTTTGCCTGCGGTTTCCGGCGCGCTGAACTCGCCCTCGGCCGCGGCGAGCGTGTCGCCGTCGGTTTCGGTTTCGACGGGCGCCGCCGGTGCCGCTTCATCCGCTGCGATGACGACGGTAATCTTCGTCTCGATGCCGGACTTCAGGCGAACCGTGACGGCGTGATCGCCGAGCGTCTTGATCGGCTCGGCGAGCAGGATTTTCTTGCGGCTGATCGCGTGGCCCAATTCTTCGAGCTTTTGCGCGATGTGCAGGTTCGTCACCGAACCGAAGAGCTTGCCGGTTTCACCGGCCTTCGCCTTGAACTCTACGCGGATGCCCGAGAGCCCCTTCGCCACTTCGGCGAGTTCCTTGCGGCGCTTCTCTTCGCGCTTCTTGATGATCCGCATCTCGTGCTCGATCTGGTGCGCGGTCGCGGAATCGGAGGAGACGGCCAGGCGGCGCGGCAACAGGAAATTGCGCGCGTAGCCGGGGGAGACCTTCACGGTCTGGCCCATTTCGCCGACGTTGTCGACGTCTTCACACATGATGACTTTCATGGAATCAAACTCCTGGCTTCGCGCGGACAATCCCGCGCGGCGCGCTTAGTTGGCCGTGAACGGCAGCAACCCGATGTGCCGCGCGCGCTTGATGGCCTCGGTGATCATGCGCTGGTGCTTGGCGGTGTTGCCCGTGATCCGCCGCGGGATGATCTTGCCGCGCTCGGTCACGTAATGCTTCAGCGTGCCCACGTCCTTGTAGTCGATAAAACAAACGCGGTCGGCCGTCAGGCGCGAAACCTTGTGCGACTGGACCTTCTTCTTCTTTTTCTTCTTCTTTGCGGCTGCCTTCAGCCGTGCCGATTGCTTCATTTGAAACCTAGCTCCCTACGCGTATAACGCGATTTACTAATCTGTTTATCAGAACGGAATATCGTCTTCCGGAAGCGGCTCGTCGGCCGGCGCGGAGGACGAACTGCGTCCGCCGCCGCGCGATCCACCGCCGCTTCCTCCACCCGACGACCCGCCGCGTTCTTCCCAATCCAATGACTGGACTCGCTCCGCGGTAATTTCGATCGTGGAGCGCTTCTGGCCGGTGGTCTTGTCGTCCCACTCGTCCAATTTCAGGCGGCCTTCGATAAGCACCGGCCGGCCCTTCTTGAAATGATCGCGAACATACTCGGCAGTCTTGCCCCAGCATGTGGCGTTGATGAACAGCGTCTCTTCTTTCTGATCGCCGTCTTTCGTGCGAAACTTCCGCGAATGCGCCAGACCGAGCTTGCAGAGCGCCATGCCCGAGGGCAACACGCGTGCTTCCGGATCCCGCGTGAGACGCGCGGCGAGGGTGACCTTGTTCAGATCGGGCATCCGCAGATCGGCCATAGGACTATTCCCGTCTTAGACTTCGACGGTTTCCTCCTCTTCGTCATCCTGTTCGCGGCGGCGGCGCGGGCCGCGGCGCTGCGGACGATCGTCGTCGTCGCCGTCTTCATCGCGGCGGCGGCCTTCGGCGCCCGCGCGCTGGATGGCGATCGCGGTGCGCTTCTTCTGCTCTTCTTCCAGGCGCAACGTCTTCTCGTCGAAGTACACGATGAGGAAGCGGATGATTTCGTCGTTGAGCTTGAAATGGCTCTCAAGCTTCTTGATGAGCGAACCCGGGCAGGTGTAGCGCAGGAGGACGTAGATGCCCTCGTTGAACTTTTTCACCTCGTAGGAGAGGCGGCGCTTGCCCCAGATGTCCCGGGTGACGATCGCGCCACCGTCCTGGGTGATCAGCGTCTCGACGCTCTGCACGACCGATTGTACCTCGTCGTCGGTGGCGTTGGGTTGCACAATGAAAATAGACTCATACGTTCTTAATGACACAAAACTCTCCTTCAGCGGAATCGTGCGAAACGGAAATCCAGGGCGGGTCTCAGCGAGACATACGTCGCCCCCGCCTTGGCAGGGTCGAATTCGACACGCAAAGCGAAGCTGGAGCATAGCAAATAAAAGCAGCCCGTCTCAAGTGTTTTTTCGCCGGGGGTTTAGCTATTCTGGACCTCGAACCAAGACGGCCCTTATTCCCGGATTTGTCTCCCCGATGAGTTATCCCAGCGTCCGCGGTGTCACCACGATTGACGCCCACTATATGTATCCCGGCCGCGCCGCCACTTATCTGGTCGACGATGCCGGTGAAGCAGCCTTTATCGACGCAGGCACGCAGTTTTCTGTGCCCCACATGATGCGCGCCTTGCTGGAAGCCGGCCGCGCGCCCGGGGACGTCAAATACATCATCGTCACTCACGTCCATCTGGACCATTGCGGCGGGGCTGCGGCGCTCGCACGGGCCTGTCCGACGGCCGAGGTGCTCTGCCATCCCCGTTCCGAGCGGCATCTGATCGACCCGACGAAGCTGGTCGCGAGCGCGACGCCCATCTACGGCGTGGAGAAATTCGCCGCGTTGTATGGCGAGATCGAATCGATCCCGGCGGCACGGGTTCGTTCGGTGAACGATGGCGAGACCTGTTCGCTTGGGAAACGCACGTTTGAGTTTCTCGAGACACCGGGGCACGCCAAGCACCATGTTTCCATTCTTGATCGGACCGCGGACGCTATATTCACCGGCGACGCGTTTGGCCTGACCTATCCCTATCTGCAGCGTGGCACGAAACCGTATGCGAATTACGTGTGCGCGCCGCCACAGTTCGAGCCGCAGGTCGCCAAAGAAGTAGTCCGGCGCATCATGGACACCAAGGTGGGCCGTGCCTATGTCACGCATTTTGGCCCGTGTGATGCCGTGCAGGAGTGCGGGGAGCAGTTGCTCCGGGTGCTGGATATTTTCGATGCAGCGGTCGATCGCGCCGCAGCCAGCAAGTTCGACGGCCAACGCCTGCTTTCGTATTGCGCGGACCAGGTGCTGGAAATCACGAAGCAGGAATTGCGCAATTGCGGTCTCGATACTTCTGATCCAGAGGTCATGCGCTGGGCGCTTTCCGAGCACAGCGTCACGAGCCAAGGCATCGAACTGCTCGCGATGGAGCGGCGCGCGGCTAAGGCAGCGACTCCACCGCAAGGCTCCCCACGCGGGGCGTGATCGTCGGGCAAGACGACGGCGAAACAATCAGGACTTCGCGCGGCGAGAGATCGAGCATGAATCCCACCTTCGGAAAGGTGACGATGAGATCCCGCCGGCGAGGCACCGCCTCGGCGATGGCCGCCAACACACCCGCTTTCTGAAAGCTGAGCTGGTTTAACTCAACCACTGTATCGCCCCACAGGTCGTCGTAGATATGCTTGTACGGCACGACTGACCCCGGAGACTCCGCAAGCCGCGCGAGCATTCGCCAGCCCAAGAGCTGCAAGGCGACAGGTTTGAGGTCCACAAGGATGAATCCGGGCTCCCGATAATCGAGCATCAGTACAAGGTGTCGAAACGGACGGGGTAGGGCATGTGGGCGGGTTGCACGCTTCTGAACAGTCGTCATGGTTGAATCAGCCTCGTTAGGCCCGGCGTTCGAGGCGTCCGGGATCCCTATATAGATCGCTTTTTTGTTGCACTCGACCGTCTGCTTACATGAACTACGTGTAATGCAGGACTATATAAGAAAATCAACAGAATGTCAACAGAATTCCTCGGGCTTGCAGTAGAATATATGTACTGTGTGTGTTATAATAGGATTATTAGTTGCTGAGGAGTCGGCCCGGCCTGCGCACCTGCCCTGTGCCCGGCGTTTCAGCGCACGGCGGGAAAGAGAAGGACATCCTTTGCATGGGCCGCGCCAAGCCGAACCGGGATTCCAATGCACGGGTGCCGGTCGAAATAGATACGACTGCGCTACGTCGCGAATTTCGCAAACTCCGTGCAGCGCGCAAACTGAGCCAAGCCGACGTTGCTGCGCTTTTGGGCATTAGCCAGGCGGCGGTTTCCGATTTTGAACGGGGCAAATTTGCGTCGGTGCGCCCCCGGACCTTGCTCGCGATTCGATCCCTTCTCAGCACTTGGTCGCAAAAAGGAGCGCAGCGATCGAAGAGTTCATTGCGGCGCATTGTGTTGGCGGAGCCGCTGGGTGAATCGGTGAATACTTGTTTGTGGTGCGGCGCCGCTCTGCCTGCACTGGCGCGTCCGGTACGGTTTTGTCCGTTATGCGGCGGCAGACAGGTGGTTCTCGCGCGGGAAGAAGCGGCTCCTTACGGGTCGGCCAGATGCTGCGTCACCTGCGGTCGGCCCCTCGGTTCCCAAGTCACTGGGGAGGAGGACCCGGCGTCGCGTTAATGGGCCTCGGCGCCCGTGAATGTGGCGGGCTGTAAAGGCGCAAGGGATTCAGGCGAACTGAATATCGGGATGCTCGTCGGTGGTCGAGTGCCGCGGATATAGACTTCGTCGTAGTTTCCGCCGGCAAGGCCTGTTCCCCGATGGATCTTGTAGACCTCGACGCCCATGTCTAGGGGCTTTTTGAAGTCCTCCACGGGCAGTCCCTCGTGCGCGCGGATCATGAAATCGGTCCAGATGGGCGAAGCCATAGCGCCGCCTGTCGCATCCAAACCCGATCCGATCGAATAATTCTTGTTGTAGCCAATCATGACGATCGTGGTGAACTGCGGCGTGTAGCCGTTGAACCAGATCGTCCGCGCTTCGTTTGTCGTCCCGGTCTTGCCCGCGCGCGGCCGACCCAGGCGCTCGGTGCGCCGTCCGGTCGACGCATACGATCCGTCTGCCACCGGTGTGCAGACACCCTGGAGCAGATGCGTGAGCTGATAGACGACATCTTCCTTGAAGACGCGCTGCTTGGTCTGAAAGGTCTTATAGTCGTAGCGGACGATGCCGTCGCGATCCTTGATCTGGGTCACCATAACCGGGCTCACGCGAATGCCCCCCAGCGCAAGCGTCTGGTAGCACGTCGCCTGATCCAGCACGATGGTTTCTTTGGTCCCGAGGCCTAGCGTCAGGCCGACGTCGTCGCCGATCGGCTGGCGGAATCCCGCCGACCGAAGGTAGGAGCGCACCAGCGGCATGCCGAGGCGCTGCACCAGTTTCACAGAGACGACATTCACGGACAGCTCCAGCGCCTTGCGGATCGGAATTGCGCCCTGGAACTCTTTATCGAAGTTGTCGGGCGACCAGGGCCGGCCGAGCGCATCGTTGATCGAGAAGTACTCATCCACGACAATGTCTGACGGCGTCATGCCATTGTCGAGGGCCGCGAGCCAGACGAAAGGTTTCACGCCCGAGCCCGGCTGACGCAGCGCCTGCGTCGCCATGTTGAACTTGTCGGTTTCGAAATCGCGCCCGCCGACCATCGCGCGCACAAAGCCTTCGTAGCCCGGGCGGTTGTCCAGGCAGATCAGCGCGCCGTTGATCGGAATGAACTCGTTGCCCTTACCCTGTTTTTCAAGCCGCTCTTTTTTCTTGGCGTCGAATTCGTTCAGCGCCGTGAACAGTATTTCTTCCGCGGCCTGCTGCAGACCCAGATCGATGGTGGTGTAGACCTCAAGGCCTTCTTCGAATAGTTCATTCTGCTCGACGCCGACTTCGTAGGGCGCCGGCGGTTTGGAGATAAATTGGCGCAGATCTTCGCAGAAGTACGGCGCCTGGAACTTGTTCGGCGCCCAGGCGGCCTGGCGTTCCGGCGGCATCGCCTTGCGCTCTTCCGGAGTGATCACTGCCTCATCCACCGATTCGGCCACGGCAGCAGCGCGCTCGGTTTCCGTGATGAATCCGTGCTCGAACATCTGCGCCAGTACGATGTCGCGCCGCGTGCGTGCGTTGTCCGCATGGCGGAAGGGCTGATTGTTGTTTGGCGATCGCGTGAGCCCGGCGAGCAGCGCCGCCTCGCCCAGCGTCAGGTCCGATGCGTGTTTGAGGAAGTACTGCTGTGCCGCCGCCTCGACCCCGTGCGCGCTGACGCCGAGGAAGATCTGGTTCAGGTACATCTCCAGAATCTCGTCTTTGGTGAAGCGCCGCTCAAGCTGGATCGCGACGAGCATCTCGCGCAGCTTGCGCTCGATCGTGGCGTCTTTCGAGACTCCCGTGCCCTCAATGCCGCGGACGAGCTGCTGGGTGATCGTGCTCGCGCCGCGCAGATGGTTCGTGCGAAGGAAATCAAGGAACACGGAGCCGTATGCCATCGGGCGAACGCCGCGATGTTCGAAGAAGGTGTGGTCTTCGGTGGCGATAAAGGCCTTCTGGACGTGCAGCGGGATCTCGGCGAGGCTCACGACCTGCCGCGACTCGGTGGTGAACTCGCCCAGCTTAGCACCGTCGGCCGAGTATACGCGGCTGCCAGACTTGGGCCGGAAATTGTCTAGCCCGTCGATCGCGTGCTCGGCGTCTTGCAGCATGTAAATGAATACGCCGAGCCCAGCGCCGCAGAAAGCCGCCATGCCCAGCGTGAGCAGGAAAAATAGTCCCGCGCAGCCGCGTGGTTTATCGGACTCCGGCCCGGCGGACGGATCGCTAGCGTCTTTTAGCGTGCTTTGGATGGACACGATCTTGATATTCTCCGGAGGCTTAATCCCCCGGCAGGCGTGTGGAGTTGCCTTTGGCCGGAGCCCCAATGGATCGCACCGAACGCGCGATCCAAGCGGTGTATGCCCCCACAAATATGGTAGCCCCGGCGGCGTCAGCGAGCAAATCCAGCACGTCCGGTGAGCGCGTGGGCACAAAGGCCTGGTGGAGTTCGTCTGACACGCCGTAGAGCGTTGCGAACGTCACCGGTGCCAAAAACAGCGTGCGCAGCGAAATCCTTCCCCGGTTCGAGCGATACAGTCCTAGCGCCACCAGCCCCGCCAATCCGCCGTAGAGGGTGGCATGTGCGGCTTTGTCCGATCCGGGCCACTCGAGCAGGGGAGGCGACGGCAAATCGCTATCCGGAAAAGACGACAAATAGAAAATGCCGCTGCAATACAGAACGGTGAGCAGAATCCACAGAGGGCCAAACTTGGGCATGCGCGACACGATAACATTTCAACGCCATCCGCGCGCCTCAACCAAGTAGGCGGCCTCCTTGGACTGCGGCAGCGATAGCTGCCGCCTTAACCAAGCCAGCAAAGCTGGCGGCAAATCTCCAGCAGCCAGAGCCTTCGTCAATCGCTCAGAAATCTCGCGAAAACCCTACCAGCATCTCAACGGTCTAACCATCAGGTGAAGCAGATGACCGCACCCTTCCATCTAAACGAGGACGCCACGCCGCTCGCGAACGCGTACACGCTGGCGCAAATCGCGCGTGCGGTATATCGGGGCGACCCCGCGCGCGAGCACACGGGCCTGAGCGAAGCGTTTCCGGCGATCACCACGTTCCGGGCGCAGCGCGTTTTCGGGTTGGCCGCCGGCCGCGAAGGCGACGCGGTGGTAGCGTTTCGCGGGACCCACGAGGATCGCGAGTGGGTCGAGGCACTGGCCTATGGCCAGGCGCGCTGGTGTGGTGGTCGCGCACACACGGGTTGCACGCGCCTCGTCGAGTCCGTCTGGCAATCGCTGCTCGCCGCGCTCTACGACGTGGACGCCGCCTCGCGCCGCCTGTGGTTCACGGGCCACAGCATCGGCGGAGCCGTCGCGTTGCTGGCCGCGTTGCGGCTCGAACATGAGGGCTTCGACGTGCACAACGTGACGACCTTCGGCACCCCGGCGGTAATGGATCGCGCCGCCGCGGCCTGCTTCCGTTGTCGCGTGTGCCGTGTCGTGAACAACGAGGACATCGTGCCGAACATTTCCTGGCCTTCACTGACCGATACCTACTCGCACGCCGGCGAACGCATCCTGCTCACCGCCAGCGGACGCGTCGCCGCGGGCCACCACACCGAGCACCTCGCACGGCGCATCGATCGCGCGCACGCGATCGGCGAAGGCGTCTTGCTAGCGGGTCCGCTGCACGATCACCGCATCGAGCGGTACATCGAGAAACTGAAACCGCACGCGATCTAAATCCTGCAACTCGCGAGTGCGCATATTTTCATCGCCAGAGTTGGCAGAGCTATGTATGATCGGTGTATCGGACCTATCCCATGATTGACGACCCAACTTCGGATTTGACATCACCTGGCGCGGTTCTCACAAAAAGCGATCGTCTGTTCCTTTTTGTGCGGTACTTTATTCAGGCGATCTGGTTTTTTTGCTTCGTAACGTACTTGTTGATGTTGGCCGGGTTCCTTGATCAGTCGTTTGAGCATTCACTCTTCATGCAAATTCTGGCTGTGATTAACGCATTCGCGTTTTTTTACGTGTTAAACTGGTTCGCGTTTAAGCACGTTCATTCAGGAATCCGGTATGTTGTGTGGCCTCTCGTAATTTTTATGGATCTGTTGATTGCCTCCGTCGGGCTGGGGGCTTTGGTTATGTGGCTGGTGAGGACTGAGCGGTAGAGACTGTGAAGAATATGCCGATTCGCGCGATTACCTTCGACTTCTGGCGCACGCTGTTTTTCGCCAGCTCCAAGAGCAAAGAACGCAAGGCGCTCCGCGTCCGGCGGCTCTCCGCATTGCTGGGGCTTCCCGAAGAGGCCATCGTACCCGCGTTCAAACACGTATCCAATGAATTCATGCGTGTACACATCATGGAACAGCGCACGCCACCGCCTGCGGATGCAGTACCGATGTTGTGCGCGCAACTAGGCGTGCCGGTGCCTGCCGATAAATCCGGCGCACTCCTCGTCGCGATCACCGACACCTTTGATGATCATCCCCCGGACTCGATCCCCGGCGCGCTCGAGGCCGTGCGTGCAGCGGCGCAACGTGTACCCGTCGGTCTCATCTCCGATACCGGACTCACTCCCGGCACTCGGCTTCGCGCGCTACTCGAACGCGAAGGCTTCGCGCCACACTTCAAATCCTATTCCTTCTCCGACGAAGTCGGTGTCGCCAAACCCCAGGCCGCGATGTTCCACCACGCCGCCCACGGCCTCGGCGTTGCTCCGCATGAACTGCTCCACATCGGCGACCTCGAACCCACCGACGTCGCGGGCGCGATCAACGTTGGCGCGTTTCCCGCATTATTCGCGGGGGACAACACGCGCTACATTGAAGGCTCGCGCGCCCGCCGCGTATTTCATTCCTGGCAAGAGTTTATCGATGCACTGCCAGGTTTGATCGAAAACACAGGCACGCGCAACGGATGAACTGTAAACTGTAGTATTTCCTGCAATGATGCGTATGTATCGTATTTAATAAATAAGTCATAAGTAATTGATATAGAATAAGTTGTGACCGCTTAAGGCGTTCTTTTTGGCAAGATTCTGTGAACTTGAAACGATTGAAAGACGGTACGCCGATCGTCCCAAAATTAGAAGTATATGTATATAGATCAGTGGGCAAAAGTCCGTGCCGATCGCTGTGTCGATCTCACTTTGCGCAAGGCTGGCATGGCGAAAATTCATGCAGCCGCAAAAAAAACCTCTTGACAAACGCTTCGGCAAGGTGTAATCAAAGGGCCACACGGTCGCGATTCGTCCGCTCTGCTGGCGGCGATCCGGCCAAGGGGGCGGACGGCCTGCGGTAGCTGCCGCATGCAATCGCCGGTGCAAGTGGGAACCAGCAAACACGTTTTCCAATCGAAAACACTCGGAAGGAGACAGTCATGGCGGGTAAGCAAATGACGAAGGCCCAGATCATTTCGACTCTGGCAGACAAGACGAAGATGAGCAAGAAAGACATTGTCACCGTGATGAACGCGCAAATGGAACTGGCGTACAAGGAAGCCAAGAACGGCTACGTCATTCCGGGCATCGGCAAGCTCGTGATCGTCAACCGCAAGGCGCGCAAGGGTCGCAACCCTGCCACCGGCGAGACGATCCAGATCCCGGCCAAGCGCGTGCTCAAGTTCCGCGTGGCCAAGGCCGCCAAGGACACCATTTCGCTGAAGTAATTCCAGCGATTAAGAACGGCCGTTTTTTCCGGGGTCGGCGGGATGGGGGTCCCGCCGGCCCCGGACGCGTTTTTTTGCACCCAGACGCGCCGGATGGTACAGTAGTGTCCGCACCGAGGGTGCAGAATTGAAGCCGACACACACGCAGAATTTCGGGCCTTCTCCCCACGGGAGAAGGCTTTTTTTATAGGGAACACACTATCGCCGCCATGCCCGACGCCACCGCCAACACTCCGCCCGCGACCGTGCTGATGTCCGCCGATACCTTGGCGGACACACTGCGGCACATGGCGCGTGAAATCATCGACGGCCACGCCGGCAGTGACTTCGTACTCCTCGGCATCCTCCGCCGCGGACGCCCGCTCGCTGATCGCATCGCGGACGCCATCGAGGCAATGTCCGGCACGCGACCGAAAGTCGGCTCGCTCGCGACGACGCTCTACCGCGACGACATCCGTGCAGGAAAATCGCCGCTTACCGTACCGCAGGGCCAGACGCACTTCGACTTCGACGTGGACGGCGCGCACATCGTCCTCGTCGACGACGTGCTCTACTCCGGCCGCACGGTCCGCGCCGCGCTCGACGAAATCATGGACTACGGCCGCCCGGCGCGCATCCAGCTCGCGTGCCTCATCGATCGCGGCCTGCGCGAACTGCCGATTCAGGCAGACTACCTCGGTTTGGCAATTTCCACGCGCCCGCGCGATCACATCGCGCTGCGCCTGGCGGAATTGGACGGAGAAGACGTGGTCCTGCTCGAACCGGGACCCGCATAAAGTGACGACGCATGGAGCGAGAAGCAGGAAGAAATACCAGAGACTTAATCGCACTGCGATAACGGATTGAGATTACATCCATCCGATATCGGAATGGTTAGCCCTGAAAGGGCGTCATAGAGTAGCCCAGGGCAAAGCGAGCGAGAGCGAGCGACGCCCTGGGTTGAACGGAGAATGAACGATAGAGCCCTGTAAGGGCGGCACAAGGCAACGCGGGAAATTAACGCACAAAGGGGCGCGGAATGGCGGTGGCCAACGCGGTGCAATGGACACAACGACACCTCATCGGCTTGGAAGACCTAAGCCGCGAGGAAATCGAGCTTATTCTCGATACGGCCCCTCAATTTCTCGCCGTCCAAAAACGCGAAAGCGGCATTAAAAAGGTCCCACTCCTCCAGGGCCGCCTCGTCGTCAATCTCTTCCTCGAGCCCAGCACCCGCACGCGCGTCTCCTTCGAGCTCGCGGCCAAGCGTCTCTCCGCCGACACGCTCACCTTCACTGCCGCCGCGTCGAGCGCCGTCAAGGGCGAGTCCCTGCACGACACACTGGCGAACATCGAGGCGATGCACAGCGACATCGTCGTCATCCGCAGCAGCTACGCCGGCGCCCCGGCCATCCTCGCGCGGCGCCACAGCTCGCACATCATCAACGCCGGCGACGGCGCGCACGAACCCCCGACCCGGGCCC
>SXGT01383149.1_pt1 | contig 12776 bp, 20 predicted proteins | sample 3176221 | NCBI WGS metagenome assembly SXGT01 (sample SAMN11356862, study PRJNA531348) | freshwater metagenome | isolation source: freshwater sample F1-120 | place: China: Fuxian Lake, Yuxi | collected 2017-12-25
ACCGGGTTCGATTCCCGGCTGGTGAATAGGTGTATTAGCACCGAAAGAAGAGGTATGTTATGAGAAATCCCATTAAAGTTGGTGATTATGTCCTCGTGCGCTGTGTTGCGGCTGGTGTGCACGCTGGGCGTGTTGTCACAATGAAAGGAACGATGGTCGAGCTGGCTGGCGCGCGCCGCCTATGGAAGTGGCGCGTACCTCATGGCGCGCCAGTATTTCTTTCCGGAGTCGCAACGCATGGACTCGGCGAGGATTGCTATATCGGAACACCGATTGATGTTATCCTGACTGATGCGTGCGAGCTGATTCGTACTTCGCGAGTAGCTATAAAGTCCATCAAGGGCTACGCTACGCGCACGAGGCCTGTATGACCTGCACTAACGCGAGTGCAGTGGGCGGCTACATCGACGACTCCGGCGATGACTCCGGCGCAGGCTACGGCTCGGGTGACGGCTACGGCTTAGGCTTCGGCTCAGGCTCAGGCAACGGCGAAGGCGACGGCGCAGGCGCAGGCTACGGCACAGGCGACGGCTACGGCGAAGGCGACGGTTACGGCGACGCCTCCGGCGCATGGAACAGCTTCGGCTCGGGTGACGGCTACGGCGAAGGCGAAGGCGACGGCTGGGGCTACGGCTGGGGCTACGATCAGGCTTAGGCTACGGCGAAGGCACAGGCTGGGGCTACGGCTGGGGCTACGATCAGGCTTAGGCTACGGCGAAGGCGACGGCACAGGCTCGGGTGTGTTGTCCACATTGTGGAGTATTTTCGTATAATGTGTGTTCGCGCAACGGTATAGCGTGGGTTCGACTCCCACGGCGCGAGTAGGTGCTGATGCACCGGAAAGTGGGGGATATATGAGCAACGGTTATACAGCGTTCGACCCTGACGAAGGTTATAAAAGGGGGCATGATAATGGTTATACCGAGGGGTATGACAGTGGTGCCGTTAGAGGTGAAGAAAGTACGCATAACTAGCACATGAAAAAGAATAAGATTAAAGATGCTGACAAGTATCTTTCTAGTGCACAGGAATGTAGTAAAGCCTCTGTAGCCTTTCTAATCCAAGGGAACTACAAGGCATGTACCAACCTCCTGAAGTTCGCTGTTATCAATATGAGGAAGGCTAGGAAGACTTTAGTTAAGTGATAAACTCATTTGACTTTTTGGGGGAAAGATATGCCTAAAGTTATTCTGACCACTCCAGAAACCTGTTCTGCGGAAGACCTTGATCTACTTAAGAAATACTTACACTCCCTTGATCTACTTAAGAAATACTTACACTCAGAGGACTCAGAGGAAGATATGTTGGATATTGAGATCCTTGAACAGGTTGATATCCGTCAGGTTATAGAACAGTGCAGAAAGACAGCTAAGGATTATGAATTACGCGAAGAGTATCAAAGGCAGCACTTCCAAGATTTAGCAACGTTTGATACTATTAGGAAAAAATATTCAGAAGGTGATGTTAGTTATTATATTCACAGTAGGCGCATGTTTAGAAAGACTATCAATGGAATAAAAAAAGAAGCTGAGGCTATCGTAACAGAAGAGGTTCGGAACAAATATCTTAGTTGGCCCACTAGTCTCAAAGCATTATTTTTAAAGCTACTAAAATAAGGTAAGTAACTAGGGCCTAACCTGTCGGTTTTTCCGACAAGTTCTAAAATCTGACACTTTTTTGATCTAAAAGTGAATAAAAAGATATTTTTTGGATGCCCGATTTCCCGGGGGTCAATTCCAAAAACCTCTTGTTTTATAGATTATCTGAAAATCGGAAATTTATTTGAAAAAAGGGCTATATTTTGCCCCTAAAGTAAATAAATCAATCGTCCCCCTATAGTATAACACACCTAAAATCGGACTCAAGTGCTTATTTAACTATTTGACTTTTTGGGGGGGTCCCATATCTGGACGTTACCTATATATTTGGACACCTTTCTATACATATCCCATTAAACATGTATAGTTTTCCTTGCTTTCTATACATATTATGCGGTTTTATTTAGATTCTTATCAATTTATAATAATAAAATGTACCCCGTATAGTATAACACATCTAAAATCAGATTCAAGTATGTTCCATTTTGGAAATAACTCAAAATAATACTTATAACACATATAAAATCTGATTCCCGAGCCTTTTATTGAAAATCTTCTCACTTTTTACTTGAATTGTTAATCAGATTTTGTTATAATAAGTTATCTTTCTTGTGGAAAGCCCCGTGATCCAAAAAAAACAATTATGCAGTCCTACCCAAATAAGACCACATAAACGTATTCTTTTTTCTATAAACTTTAAGTTTTATTTATTTCTAGGATATTTTAATAAGATCTCCACTAGGAACCACTAAGCGCCACTTAGTACTTATTATACCCATATAACCTTTATTTTGTTATTATTTTAGCCACTTGGATGGTGTTTACACATACAATCTAAGACTAAACACACATCAGGTCTAATAAAAGAACAAATAGCTTTATTAAATCTATACTGCATGGCAACCAGATCACTAACACCCTTTATACCTACGGAGTTGGGGTTTGTAATCATTAGAGAATAGACTCTTTGATGTTCTTGCACGATTAGCGCAAGTTCCGAGTCTAATTTTTCTTCTGAGAAAAAGTAACTTGAAGCCCTCCAAAATAGATTGTTATAGGGGTAATTTTCGTTTTTTAGTAGTGTATTCCATTTATCATCCTGACGTTTCTTATATTTTTTAGCTTTTATAAACTTAAGGGATTCTGTTAATTCCTCGGCGGTAAATTCCTCTTCTACTATAATCTTGATTACCTCTAGTATTTCCTCGGAGGTAAGGCTATTCGAGGCAGAATAAGACTCTTTAATCTCTTTAAGCTCTTTAGGGTCTTTAATTTCTTTAAGCTCTTTAGGGTCTTTTAAAAGCTTAATAGGTGGTACTGCCTGAGCCGAGGCTTGCCCACCTATAAGAAATGATAAAGTCCATAATAAAATTGATATCTTAAACATAATACCTCCTAAAACCAATTGCACACCCATTTAACCTTGTTCTAACTTAAAGTCCTATATCAGTCTTGCTTCAATTATAGGAGTTCAGTAGTTCTTTTTTTATTGATTTACATACTGGTAGTCTATAGAGCTTATCCTTTGGGTTTAGTTCTTCCCCGCGATTGGAATCCTCGTGGCCTTAGAAATGCTTTACCTTGATTGGAGTGCTTACCGTGATCTTATCTTTACCCCAACGCTCCTTTATTACATATCTTATGGCTCTAGTAACGTTAAAGATATCTCTTGCTAGACGAGTTGGCCAACAATTTATACGCACCATATAACCACCCTTAGTTTGGTGACAACTAGCATACCATAAGTCTGAGTCGTTGAATACCTGTTTAGGGAACTTTACAGGTACCACATAATTCTCTTCTTTATTTCTTAAAGCCTTCTTCTTTGATTCAGTGTTCATGGTGGTTTATACCCCTCTAACCAAGTATACCACCCCCAAAACAAAACTCAAGGGTTATTTATCTTTTTAGCGTCATTAACCTGAAAAACCTAGGTTGTGAGCTAGGGAAATAAAAAAGGAAGCCTGTTTATTGGCTTCCTTTTCGTTGTTCTTTAACTTAGCTAATCAGAATCTATACCTGTCAATTATATGCTTTTTGTGGCTTTTACGGAGATTTTCAATATAACTAGACTTCTTACCACTATTAACCGCCTTTTCAACGGCAGCGTGTTGAGCCTTTATAGTGGCCTTCTCTGAATCGCTAGGACCTTCGGAAAGTAATCCTCTTAGATTTGGGTATTTTCTTTGCTCGTTGAACGCATTTCGGTCTCTTGAACGTCTACCACCACTCTTTTCCGACCAGTTAGCCTCTCGCTCCTTGTTTTTAAAATCCTCGTTTTCCGCGTCTTGCGCTTGTTCTGTATCACGAACTATTTTTCCTATTGGGTCATGTCCAGCATTATCTAAGTCTCCAGCCATTCCGTACTTAAACCTGCTCCCAAAATTTCTAAGCCATCCACGACCTTGCCTTTCTCCAGCCCGGCTGACCGCGTTTTTAATTTTCTCTCTACCATGCCAGCGCGCGTCGGAGAACCTAGCATTAGGGTCGTTTGGTAAATAATGGTTGGCTATTGTTTTAGGGGTTCTCGCGTCTTTCGGGGCGTATGAATTTTCATCCCCAGCGTCCCAATTTGAATCCCTGTTTTTCCAATCGTCAAAGAACTTAGATCGCGCTTCGGTTCCAGCATTATCAATCGAGTTGTGAACACCCCAATCGTGTTTCTTCGATTTCCCCGGTAAAAGGGCGTGCCTAAGCCCGCTAAAAACACCCTTCTCATTTATTCTAGCCTCTAACATTAGCATTCTATGTAGCATAATCGTTTATTCCTTCTACCTTATTTAGGTGAGACCACCCTGAAATACAACTATATTATATTCTTAATTTTTAAAATATGGGTAAACAGTAATATACTTATCTACACCACCCCTAAAGAAGTTCATTTTTTTTATCAGTTCTTCCCTAAAATTCCAAGCGAATATTATTATATTATATCTTAGATCTTTATCTAAACAGTCTAACCCATATATACCTTTATAAGATTCACCAACCCTAACTTTTTTTCCTATTTTTAGTGGGTTTTCATCTAGCAAAAATAAAATATTATCCATATTAGCAGCATTAAGTGCTACTGTAGCCTTAGCAGCTGCTCCCAACCCCACTAAATTAGGTAATTTATTTATAGAACACAACAGCTTTATTTTTTTTTCAACCAAAGAAACATAATCCAAATAATAATCTTTTGAATACTGATTTATTTCATTTTTTTCAAAAAGGTATCTCGGGATACTTTCAATGTCAGTATTTTGCTTTTTAGACAAAGTAAAAACATAACTGGACCCGTGAATGTCTTCCACTTTGCAGCTTTCTATGAACAAGCCTGCCCTATTAACCAACTTATTCATGGAATTAAAGTTAAAGAAGGATATATGTTCGTGATATATTGTATCAAACTCCCCATTACTAAACATATTACACTGTGATGTTTGTACTACTACTTTACCACAATCATTTAAATGCTTAAATGCCTCAGCAAGCATTGATAAAGGGTCACCACTATGGGCTAATACGTTTTGCATTATAATTAAATCAAACTTCTCCCCAATACTCATAGGCCAAAAACCATTAATCTTTTTTATTCTACTAGAAGAATCTATAAGGTCTAAGGCTCCTTTGGCTGGATCAATACCAACTAGATTTAAGTTTTTTTCTATAGCCTCAAACTCTAAGAGTTGGGAGCCGTCATTACACGCTATATCCAATATGGATTTAGTATTTGGGTTAGATTTTAAATATTCAGAGGCAAACTTTTTAAAATAATTTTTCAAAGTCATTGACGTACCACTAATATAAAGATAATCTAAAAACAACGTTTCTGGGTTAACAGAAATACTTAGTTGGGCGTGGTAGCAGGACTCACATAATTTTAATTTTAACGGGAATAATTTCGACTGGTCCTTAAGGTTGTTTGCAAGAGGTTGAGATTTTAGATCTAAGATAGTAACCAAATTTCCAAACCCACAAGCTAAACACTCATCTATTTTTTTATACATCACTTTCTCGTTCCCATTATTTTAATATTATTTATGTTATTATCCAGATTATCACAAATAGTTGCCGTCCCAACACCCGACTTATTTTTTAAAAAACCTCCGAGGTAAGTATTTAATTTAGTACAATCTAATTCAAAGTCATATAATGAACTATTTGTACTTTCATATTCTATCGGTATGGTGACCCCATATTTACTCATGAAAAATTTTACCACTTCTTTTGCTAAATCATCAACGGTAGAGTTATAAGAACATAAGTTAAATATTTTTCTCCCTACTGAAAAAGGCATAGTGTTAGACATCACACCTAAAACTTCCACCAAATCATCTATAAATAATATACCTCTATTAGTTTTAGGTGAACTTACTATCACCCTTTTTTCGTTTTTTGCTGAAAAAAACATTGAGTTAATCACTAAATCTAACCTAAGGTTTTCGCTAAAACCAGAAACAGTACCAAATCTGACCGACGTTATATCATTATTTTTATAAAAGTAGGAATATTTATCCATATCTAATTTAGTCATGTCATACACATCTAAAGGATGACATAAAATATCAGACTCCTTACTAAGCCCGAGAGATTTACCATAAACACTAGCACTACTAGCGTATATTATTTTAGTTCTTCGTTGGCATTTGTCTAATAAATCCAAAAGACCACAAACGTTATTTTTTACCGTGTTTAAAATATTAATTTTAGCCAAGCTAACGCTACTTTCCGCTGCTAAAAGTATAATTACATCATAACCTGATAAAAATTTACTATCCAAATTTCTGTAATCTTCTTTTATCCCCTCGTGAATACCTCCAAATAAATTCAAATCAACAATTGTTGATTTGAATTTAGAACAAAACCTAGTTCCTATGTAGCCATTCCCACCTAACACTAATAGTTTCATTTTTTAGTTTAAAACCTTTCGTATCCTTTAATAGGATAAATATTCTAAGTTCCTTTTCAAGTAAGATATGTCAATTGAGTTCCTTTGGTGCTCTTTCAAATCCTTAGTGAGTTCATCCAAACTAAACTGATGTTGAAAACCCAACCCCATAGCCACATCCAGCTTGGACTGTTTACCTGCGATCTGTGTTTTTCTTTTAATGAATTTATCGTTCCACGGGAAATACTTTAACCTAAACACTAAAAAGTCCTCACATCCCTCAAACCAGTAATGCCTTCCTACAGGATATGTTATATTTTTATTACAATGTAAAAGTCTGCTACCATCATTAAGGATATTTTTTTTACTTAAGAAATAAGATAAAGTACCTTTAGATACTTGTCTTATTAACCCTACATCCTCATTAGGATACAGGCCTTCCTCCTCCTCTGTCGCTACACACACGACAGTCGGGCAGTAATAATTTAAGGGGTTAGTATCCGATAGTTTAGAAAAGTTACCAACTAAAAACTCAGTTACGTTAAGTACAATTCTATAGCCTTCTACCCGCCTCTCATAAAGCTCAACTTCTCTGTCTATGGAAGAGGAATGAAACTCACCATTCATGGAGTTAACCACCACCCAGTTGGGGCATAAATCCTTTATGATTTTTACGCTTTGGTCAGTGGACCCGTAATTAATCATTATTCCATTCTTAAATATACTTCTGTGGTGTTTCAACCACCATGGGAGTAAATATTCTTCATTAAAAAAATGACAAATAACAGTCATATTAATCATCAATTATGCTCCCCTAAAATATCACAGCAGTATCTAGCCCCATAAAAACTAACAAAAAAAGGATACATATTTCCATCTGATTCCTCAGATTTATCCTTCCAACCACCGTTAAGCAACCAAATACCCCTCCGCATTACTAATTGCATACAATCAATATTGTATTTTACAGTCGGCAATCCTGTAAAAACAAGACTTTTTTTACCGCGTTCCCCTCTTTCCCTCCAAACTACTTTACCATTAGATTGCATACCTCGCATTATTATAGGAAAAATAACTATTTCACTCGTTCTTTGGTGTATTATTTCCTCCTTTAATTTTTTATCTATCTCATCTAAAGCATTTGGGTATAAAATATTGTCAGGATTGAAGTGAACAATGTATTCACCCTTTGCTTCCTTAATACCTAAATCCCTTAAGGAATGACCCCAATTATTATACCTGACATTAGTGCTTCTAAAAGAGGTACACCAATCTAAAACCAACTCCGGGATCGGCCTGCTAATTGGCCCATCGTGGTACAGAAGTACTTCAAAATCTTTAAATGTTTGGTTTTTTAAACAGTCAATACCTCTTATTAAGGTCTCATCAGAAATAACACCGTCATAATGTGGTATTATGATTGAGAATTTTGGTGGTTTATCAATCACAAATAAATTCCAACTTCAAAAATAATGGGTTGAAATCCGATTCAATACAAGAACATTTACCACTGTATAACTTTCCGTAGGTTATACAAAATACATAATACTCGTCTGAATCAATAATACTAGGGATAAACCTGATACCTTTATATTCCAGTGGTGGTGTAAGGTTCGGTGTCGAACATAGAACGGAACTTTCCTTTTGGTTTATCAGGTGGGCTGTTGTTAAGCTGATTTGAGATGTTGTGGAGGTCTCTACGCAACTCTGTGTCAAGCTCAGAATCGAAACAAGAAGTGCCAGTATGCTTACCTTCACAACACTTAGCAGACATAACCCATTTTTTGGCAGAAAGATCATTGCCTCGTCCCTCCTTTAATGCAGCCTCTAATAGAACCGCATAGTTAATTAAATCTAATATTGTATCCCTTATGCTTTCATCATTCTCTATATTCTCACGCCCTTTAGTTTTGTTATTTGTAAGGGTGGATAGTCGAGATACCTTATCACACATTCTTGCCAAGATGCCTTGTTCCGTTGTGCAGCACCCTAAAGCTTCTACCATCTTCAAATTAGATAAAGCGTCTACCTTTATATCCTTTGAGTATGCTTTATTCTTTACCTCCAACAAAGCCCTAGCTTCGTATGTAAGGCTATTGTGTATATTTAATAAATCATTGTAACTGAGCATTCGGTTCATCCTTTTTTGTCGGTACTGGTCTGACAGGCCACAATGGACACGTCTTCTCTGACAAGCATCCCTCTACTTGCTTTCTCCAAGTACCCTTACTTAGTTCGTCGTAAATGCAAGATCTGCACTTCTCGTTAATAGCAGCGCGGAAGCTTACCTTTGCTTTACCACGTTTCTTTTTTTCCATATTATATAATAGACCAGAGAATCACATAATATGAGAAATCCCTAAACCAACACATACAATAAACCAAAAAATCTTTCTTTTGGTTTGTAGCTGCTCAAGTGTAATGCTATCTAACATGCAGTCACCCATAGTGACACACCAAAACCAATCAGGTATGGTATTAATAACAAAACTAGTCCAAAAAAACATCTTATCATATATAGTCTTCAATACAGGCATATCAATCTCCTCTATACAAAGTTACACCATTAGGCGTAAGGTATTCTTTTACTTGTCCGGTAAATATAAGCTTGGCAAACTCGGCTTTAGCACCTAAAGAAACGCAGCACTGTAAACATATAGCCGCCTTATCCCCACCTATAAGTTTAGCTAGTAGAAGGTTAGAATCCAAGAACTCTAAACCACAACAATAGCATTGGTTTATAGGAAATAAAGATAGTTGTTTTTCAGCCTTCCCAGTTATCATGACGTAACCCCAACTCCGACTCAAGCAATACTGCCTGACTAGTAGTGATTATAGACTTACCGGATATTAAATTCTTCATTATTTTTAAAGGGATATGAGACCTCTCGGACATCTCCTCCTCTGTATACCCGGTGTTGTCCATAAACATTTTAAGAATTTTTGCTTGGTCTTTAGAGTTAATCATATAATAAATCCTTTTTGGTAGGGAACTCCCTTTTTAGGAGAGTTATACATCTACTATCACAATTTATCTCTACAATATCCCACCCTGATAACTTGGCTGAGACTTTGAAATGCTCTAAATCATTTTTAGTATAAGGCTCTTGTATCTTTGTGGTGGTTTCTTTTTTTAACTTATTGTTCTCATACCACACTTCCATCCCCAACTCAAGAGCTATCCTATGCTCTAGCTCTGCACCCTTGCTTTGCTGCCACCCCTCAAGCATAAATATAATATCTGCATTTGAAAGTAACCTAAGGGAGTTACGCATAAAATAACCCCACCTATTACTAGATTCTAATGGTGGCTCAGGGATATTTGCAGGGTTAAGGATTTTAACCCCATCAAACCCTTTGAGGTACTGCTCCGCTCTATCAAAATCCTCCCTGAACTTCCTGTTACCTGAAATAGGCCCGCTTATATATACAGACTTAAAGCTATTCGACAAATCAAAGCTCATTGTTAATTTTCTCCCCTATGGAATCAATTATCTTTTTAGCAGAAGGCCAGCTTATACCAAGATTATTAGAGATGATCTTGATATTTATTTTACCGTTTTTCTTTATTGATTTCTCATTTTCCAAAATACGCTCGACCACTTCTTTCTCATAATCATCTAAAATACTGAACAAAACGAGAGGGACAATAACCTTAGTTTTTACCTTATCAGGGATATCCTTGAACTTTTCGTCATCATGGATAGAAACCACTGATCTAATAAACTTATCCCTCGTTATCCTCCCACCCTTATTGTTTTTCTTGGTCCACAAACATGTCTTTATGTATTTATCAAACCCTTCGCTCCCCCAAAAATCACTGAACTTTCCATTTTTACCATTATTCTGCTTCTTGAACCCTTCTATTGCTTCAAATACCGACATCCACAAATCTTGCACGTTGTCGTCATAGGAAGCTATTAGTTCATCCCCACTAATGTTTAAAGCTATGGTGGCAATAAGCCTACCATACTTAACTTTAACCTGCTCTGCCTGTTCGTTCGTTATCATATATCATCCACCAAAATGTGGCGAACTCTCCTTTACAGAGCTTTGTGTAACCCTGATAAATTTTACACCTCTGTAAAGCTCCTCTAGATTATTAGATCCTGTATATGACATACAAGATGCTAATCCAGATGTCAGTCTTGATATAACATCCCTAGTTTCCCCAATACCTTTAACACTAACACTAACGCCCTCCACGAATCTTGCAGAGCCACCTTGTGCTTCGTTACTAGCCATTCCGCGATAAGAATACTTTGATTCAGCGTGAGATGTACCAGCCAACATACCACCAATCATGACGTAACTAGCCCCAGCTGCCAGTGCTTTACAGGCATCGCCGGGCGTCCTTATACCTCCATCAGCTATTACTGGAACTATACCAATGCTACAATCCCTTATCGCAGATAGCTGCGGAACACCACATCCGGTTTCTATTCTAGTGGTACATACAGAACCACCACCAACGCCTACCTTAACTACGTCAACCCCTGCGTCGCTTAGAAACTTAACGCCATCCCTTGTGCATACATTACCGGCTATAAGTATACCACTAAATCTTGCCCTAATATATTTTAAAGTTTCTAACATGTTAGAACTATGACCATGCGCTATATCAACACAAATAACAACCCTATTAGACGGCTTACTAGTTAGCATGTCTATACGGTCTCGCTCCATGGTATTCCTTATTACGCCGGTACTACAGAATATTTTATCCTTTCTAGCATCAATCCAATAATCAACAATATCCTCAAGATGATCTGCTCTGTACCCCCTATGCAGAATACCGCAACCACCTAAATCCGCCATCTCTTCTGCCATTGAAAGACCTGTAATCGTATCCATGTTGGCAGATATGAATGGCAAGTCTAAATCAAGTGGGTTTCTTTCTCTGAAAAAACTAAAATCTAAATCTCTCCTAGATTTTATATCTGAGAACTTAGGTACTATGAGAACATCATCAAAAGTATAATGAAGTTCGTTACTTTCTGTTACGTCAAGCATTATTTACCTCCAACACTCCCTAGTGGATTCGAACCACTGACCGACGGTTTAGAAAACCGTTGCTCTATCCAACTGAGCTCAGGGAGTAATTTTAATATCTTTTACACTAAAGAAACACTACATAAAAATAGGTGCTATTTGTTGCGAATTCATTATAGCACCATGAAAAAAAAAGACAACAATAAATTGCCTTCCTTCGTGTTATTGAGGTGACGCCATGATAGGAAAGTTAAGTTGTTTGATTTTGATTTTATCTTTACCTTTATTATCGCAACCATTCCCCTATTCGCCTAATCCACTTATAGGGTTACCTAACTCTGGTAATGCTATAGTATATCAGCATATACAAACCTATCAAGATGGGTATGGTAATCATTGGTTAGAAACCTTTATCTTACCAAGAATATCCAATTTGCCAGTGCTTGGTGTAACAGGTGAAGGGATATTCCATATATTCACTTTCCTAGATTTTAACACAACATTTGACCCATTACCATCTAACCCATTCCCCCTAGTTTTTGGTCAGTTAGATGAACATATATTTTCTCCACACTCAATTCAACTTACATCTAACGTTATTCAATCAGGCAACTTTCTTAGTCCTGCTGGGTGGACTATGTATTTCCCAGTGGCTTACATAGAACCTTACCCGCAGATGGACCCTGATTACTTATCTTGCTCGTTTCATATAGATCCAATTATATTCTTAGGGCTTCCGCAAATCCTAACTAGCAGAACACTAATACCGCCAGTTTATCATGGCCTACAATTCTCTATACAACTACATTCGGTAGCTAACTTTTATTCAGAAGCTTTCGGATCTGGTTGGGGAGTTATAACGACTCAGTTCTGGATTGTTCTTTAGTTCTACCGGTTTTATAAGGTTATCACACCAAGAAAGAAGGTTCTAAAATGAAGATTTTCTCCATACCTATATTGCTTTTAACTTTCTTCCTACTTATACATTTTTTGGGGACAAACACAAGTCTAATGGCAAACTACTTGAGTTTGTTAGACAACAAAGAAAATACCCCTATATTATTACCAAGAGAAAACCAAACTCCTATAACTGTAGTTGCCCCCCCTTGGCTTCCATTATTTATCGACCAGATGAACAAAGAAATCCAAGAAAAAGCAAAAGAGTATGGATTTCCAACACCAAAAATAGAATTAGAGCTTAACCCAACACAGATAGTAGTTAATAAAATAACAGGAACAATAGAAGGTTGGATTCTAGGTTACTATACCTATGAAACCAAGATAATTACAGTATTCCTTTGGGGTCCTCCATA
>SXGT01766796.1_pt1 | contig 12775 bp, 9 predicted proteins | sample 3176221 | NCBI WGS metagenome assembly SXGT01 (sample SAMN11356862, study PRJNA531348) | freshwater metagenome | isolation source: freshwater sample F1-120 | place: China: Fuxian Lake, Yuxi | collected 2017-12-25
ACGCAAATCTTGAGAATAGGATCCACCCATCCCCGCTGGCCTCCGCCCAGCCAGAAGGTTGAATCAAAACAACCGCGATTCGGGAATCCCTTCCGAGTCAGGTAAATCGCAAAATGCTCTAGAGCGCGGCTCGCGAAAAAGCAGGAACCGGTTTTTCGCGTAGAGCGCGCTCTAAATTGTTAGAATCGATCACGTTAACTGCGTTCAGGCGAATCCGCCTGAACGCAGCGTGATCTAGTGGCCGTGGCGATGATGATGGTGGTGTCGACGACGCGGCATGGGCGGCGGAGGCGGCGGCGGGACATAGGCGAGCGTCAAGCGCTCCACCCCTGCGGTCCATCCCACTCCCGAGCCGGCTTCCACCTGGAAAGGCTGTAGCGAGAAGGTGTTGTCGGAACCGCCGACGAGGATCGCGCCGCCGCCGCCGACCCCGACCTTGGCGGTGACTTCGGGACCCATATAAGAACCGGCAAGAGCGCCCGGACCGATGTGGTCCGTCGCCGCGACGACGCCCCACGCAAGCTGGCCGGGACCATTAATCGTGACATTGGCGCCGACCTTGGTGAGGACGCCGATGTAATGAGACGGAATCGCGCCTTCCGCATCGTCGCGATAGATGCAGTCCATCTGCTGATTTTCGACCACAACGCTGATGCCGTTGCCCATCAGCCGGCATTGCAAGGTGCCGACGCGATCGCCCGCGAGCGCGCTCGCCGGCGCAAACAGCGCGAGCAAGCAGGCGCCGCTCACCGCGCGACCTAAACCAAACTTCAGCATCCAGTCCTCCTCTTGCTGATCTGCGACAACCGCGCTTGACCTGCGACAGCCGCGCCTGAAGCGGAGCCGCGAACGCATGCTTTGCAGTAACACGCCCTGCAGTACAGAACATGGGCCGAAATGCAACAGCGCCGCTCCAGGCGGACGCAGAACAGACGTCATTGTTGGAAGCATTCCATGCGCGGCCGCACGCGCCTCGCGGACCGGCGCTTTTTTGGTCGCGCCTGTGCAGCGCTTGCAAAGGCCGCGGAAGAGTCCGATTTTAACTGAAATCGACTAAGCCCAGGCCCATCGGTGACGAATTCTCATCCGCTTCCCGTTCTCGTCGACGCGGGACTGTCGCAGTCAGACGTCGAAGCCCTGCGCTCCGCCGTCGCTGCGCTGGAACGACAAAGCTTTGCCTCGCGCCTCGCCGGATTGGCGAGCCGCCAGCTGAATTTCGGTTCCTTGACCTTGCCGCCGCGTCTGCAGGCGGCGGCCGCCGCCGCCACGCAAAAGGCGCTCGCCGCGGCGATGAAAATGGCCCTGGCGAGCCTCGATGCGCAGCCAAGGAAGGACACGGTGCGGATTCACCGTCGTCTCGCGGCGCTCTCCGGCGGCGTCGGCGGCGCCGTCGGGCTTGCGAGCCTGCCGATCGAACTGCCGGTGTCGACGACGATCATGCTGCGCTCGATCGCGGAAATCGCGCAGGCGGAGGGAGAGGACATGCGTCAGCCGGGCGCGGCCCTCGCCTGCCTCGAGGTTTTCGCCCTGGGCGGCCATGCCGCGGAAGATAATGTGCTCGAAGGCGGCTATCTTGTGCTGCGCGCCATGCTCGCGAAATCGGTGTCGGAAGCGGCGCGCTTTCTGACCGTCAGGCGCGTCTCCAACGAGGCGGCGCCCGCGCTCGCCCGGCTGATCGGCGCGATCGGGGCGCGTTTCGGGGTGGTCGTCACGCAAAAGACCGCGGCGCAGGCCGTGCCGGTGATCGGCGCGATCAGCGGCGCCGCGATCAACGTCGCCTTCACCGAGCACTTCCAGAGTCTCGCGCGCGGCCATTTTACCGTTCGCCGACTGGAGCGGCTTTACGGCCCGGCTGTCGTCCACGCGGAATACGCCAGGATCGCCCGTTCCGAGGGCTATTGGAACGATCCGTCGCAGGCGGCGTGAGCAGCGAGCCGCGCGCGGGATCACGCTGCGTTTGGGGAATGTCGTAGTTCGAATTTCGACTTGGAGTGGAACGCGGAAACTTTTGGCTGGCGGGCGGGATGTCGCGTCGCGCCAGAAGCGGTGCTCGGCTGGTCCGCCGAACTGTTCGATCCGATTCTTATCGGCCGTGCGCTGCATGCAAGAAAATGTTGAGTTTCGAAAGTCGCTGCGCGAGCACCCTCGCCCCGGCGGAGCATGCTGTCTACGACCAGGCGACTCCAAAATCGGCACGCGAGGTGTTTTGAAGTTACCGCTGTCTTGCGACAGAAATGGACTGAGGAATAGACATTGGCCGCTTAGGAGCCTTTCGTGGCAGCCCCCGTCGATCCTTTTGCGCTGACTTCCGAGCAAAAAGACACAGCCGCCCTCTTGGAGCGGCTGTTCGGTAAGGTCGTTGCCGATCGGTACGTGGATTTTTCTCGGCTCGCGGCGGGAGCGACGGAGCTTCACGTCTCAAGGCCAGTTGCAGCACACGTGCTGCGCGAACTTGAATCCATGCTTCGTCAGGCGCTGGAAGTGCCGATGGACGCAAGAGCGATTCCGGCCGAAATGGACCAGGAGAACTTCGATAAGGCGGCTGCGGCATTGCGCGCCGTCCCCTTGGAGGAAGCGACAGTTCAACGTGCCCTTAAAGCGCTTAAGCCCCGTCTAAACCACGCGGATCAAATCAGGATGATAGCCCAGCGGCTAGGGTTTGCACCCGACGGCGACATCGCAAGCGCATGGGTGACGCTGTGCGGTATTTTCGGCCGAGCGCATGAGCGATCGTTTCATCGAACGCTCGAAGTTGATGATGAATTTCGGGCGCAGTTCCAGCAGCCGTTCGATCTTGTTATTCGGAGCGTCGCAATCGCGCTCCAAGGACGATACAGCGCTCTCATGCACCGTGTAACAGAACTCGCTACCATGCACGACGCAGCGCATGCCATTAAACAGTTCGAGCGGGAAATCCCCGGGGCGATGCCGCTTCAGTGGCATTTTTTCCAGACAATCGATTCGCCGCGCTGGCTTATGCCGCTTCTCGACAGCAACCTCATCGGAGAGCCGTTCGCGGAAAACGGCGAAAGCGGGCGGGGCACGGGCTTCCGCCAATGGCCCGTCGGCAACTACCTCCTTCGAATGGCGAAATCAGAGGACACGAGCGCCCGGCGGCTCGTGACAGACGCCCTCTGGAGGATAGCTTCATCCAAACATCCCGACGTGCGACAACAAGGGTTAGAGATCATCGCGGCCCTACCAGGAGATGAAGCCGCTGCTGTCATCGATATAGCGGTGGGATGGCTCGATCTCGATTTGCGCGACATGGTGCTCGAAACGCCGATGCGCTTGGTAAAATCGCTTGCGACGAGCGGGCAAACCACGGCGTCATTTCGAATGGCTCACGCCATTTTCCAGCTCTTCGATGACGATGGGAGCCTAGCAACGCTGCACGCGCAGCATATGTATGAGCACTATCTGCGCCAAGGCGTTGCCGAACTCGCCAAATTGGACGGCATAGCCGCGGTTCGCTTCTTTTCCGAATTGCTGGTGCGCGCCGCGACAATAAAGCGGAAGTTTGGCGGCGAGCCCACGGCGGACTTTACGGACCACACACCGCATCCTATCGCCGAAAGCCAAATGGCGAACTATGGCGTGTACGACGGGCTGATCATTGCCGTACGCGATGCCGCTGCTACGGCCATTCAGACCGCGCCGGGCCAAACCCTCGGCATTGTCTCGTGTCTGCTCGAATATCACTTGCGAATATTCAAGCGAATTGCGCTGCATGTGCTTTCAAAGGAGCCTGCCTCTGCTCCTGACCTTGCGGCAGCCCTTCTCCAGAACCCGGCGTTCATCGGCGAATCCTGGTGTGAGGACGAATACGCCGAGCTGGCGTTAGCTTGGTTTCGGTCTATCAAACAGACCGATCAGGAGCACATCTTCGCTACGATCGACGCTATTCCGGATCAGCGCCGCGCCGGGTGGCGGCAGCGGTTTGAAGAGTATCACAGAACTCCTCCCACGGCGGAGAATGAGCGGGAGTTCGACGCCTCAATCATTCGGGACGCCACATGGAAGTGGCGCGACGCTTTACCTGCGGCGCGGCGAGAGGTGCTCGACAACATTGTGAGTGAGTACGGCGACCCCGACGCATGGCGGGGACAGTTGTTCCCGCCCGAGACTAGCCCGTTAACCGAGGCGGATTTTGCGAGCCGTCCAGTTTCAGAAATGGTCGCCTTTCTGGAATCGTGGCAGCCGGAGCAAGAGCCCGTCAAGCAAACTATCGCGGCTCTTGGCCAGCAGCTTCGGGCTGCAATCGAGCAAGAGCCGGCGAGGTTCGCCGAATCCGCTGGTCAGTTTAACCGCCTCCGTTCGGTTTACGTTCGACGGGTGCTCGAAGGCTTTGAAAGCGCCGCTCGAAAACAGCAAAAATTTGAATGGCATTCAATTCTGAGTTTAATCGAGGCCACGATCGATCGGCTGGCGGCGTCGGTAAACGGGTCGCTGCTCGTGGAAGGCGACGATCCCAATTGGCAGTGGGCCGCTTCGACGGCGGCAAACCTCTTGAAGGCGGGTCTTCGCCAGGGCAAGACCGGCCCATCATACGATTGTGCAGCGCGAATTCGTGCAGCGATCGCAAAACTTCTCCGCCTCGCGCCTCGCTCGGCTGAGACCCCGAATTTCGAGGAAGACTTTCAACGCTTTCCTTATTTTGCGGCTGAACAGACCTTGCGAGGCTCCGCCGTCGAGCTTTGCGTGCTATTCTTCTGTTGGGCGGGCAAACAGGCAGATTCGCCTATCGCCACGGCTCCGCGCACTGCGCTTCAGCATTTCGCTGACATCCGATCATTGCTCGAAGCGGAACTCGACGACACATCCGCGAGCGGGCGCATTCCGCGAGCTATCCTGGGGCGTTACCTACGTCGGCTCTTCTACTTCGGCGAGGATTGGCTCAAACCGCACATGAGCGCGCTATTTCCGTCGGACGATAACGAGTTGCGGCGCGCGGCTTGGTCGGGTCATCTCCTCAACGACGCTGGCCCGGCGGGCGAACTGATGTCGCAGCTTGAGCAAAGCTACGCCGACGAAATCAGTCGCCTTGGCCAGGACGATGTGGATGATGATCAAGATGTGCGCGAGAACCGCCTCGGCGAGTACTTGGTCTTGCTCTTTATCACTCAGCAATTACCATACGGCATTATTGAAGCGTTTTGGCGAACCGACGCGCCGCGGGCCCGCCAGCACGCCATGACGTTTCTGGGGCGACAATTGCAATTGCCGCCTGCTCGGTTGCCGGATGATATGCGCGCTCGCGCGATGGGCTATTGGGATGCGCGCCTTTCGGCTGCCGAATCGACCAGTGACAAAGATACCTTCCGCCTGGAGCTGGGCGCGATTGGCCGATGGTGTGGCCAAAACGGCATTGAATCAAACTGGCTCATTGAGCAGTTGCTTCGCATGCTGAAGGCAGGCTTCTCGCCGAACTCGGGCTACAGCGTCGTTGAGTGGCTCGGTAAAATCGCTTCGTCTCAGCCGGAACAAGCTGTCGAAGTGCTCTCCTCAATGCTGAAGACCCCTTATCTCGAGCCATGGACCTATTTGAACCGGGTTTCAATCCGTACGATCCTGGCAGAAAGTCTTGTGCATGGGACGACTGAATCGGTGCGGCGGGCGCAGGAGACAATCAGCTATCTCGCTTCGCTCGGCGAAACTATCTATCTCGATCTCCTGAGCTCAACGGAAGCATTGGGCGAGCAAGGACTGTGCTTGGCATTGGCACCGCGACTGCAGGATTGAACCCGCAACTTTATCGGCCTTTGACGAGTCAGCTTTGGGTCAATCGAGCCATTGACCATCCGCACGGCGGGGCGACTGCGCGGTGACGGTACGTTCGGCTCATATCCTCACATTTGCCGCGTGTCGTCGCGTGGATGGCCGCGACAAGCGCGGCCATGACGCGGTGAGATGACGCCTCGTTAAATTAGATTCGGAGCCCTGGGTGAGGAGCCGGGCGTATTGTCAGCAATGCCGATGACGTCCGCGGATTCGCCGGCCTCATCCACATCCAGCGTTATGCTCCCGAGCCCCTTTCCCTCTCCCCGTAAACGGGGAAAGGGGGGAACGCGTCATGATTGGCGCATTTCTTTCCGCACCTCGCCTAACGCAGACGGCGCAGCGCCTCGGCGAGATGGCCGATCTGCTTGGTCGTGGCGACGCCCGCTTCGTTTTCTTCGAGCAGCACGAAGTCGGCGCCGGCGAGGTTTTCATCGAGTTCTTCCGATGTCGCCGCCAGCCGTTCGCCGTTCGAGGCGTCGCCGGGCGGGCGCCGGTAATGACCGAGTTCGATTCCATTGTCCGCGGTCCGCATATAGAACCAATAGTCGATTTGCGGCGGACAGGGCGCGAGCGTCGCCGCCGCCAGAACCTGATGCAGAAAGCTGCCGCCAAGCGCGAGCAGCCGCGGCGGTCGCGCACAATCGCCCTTTTCCCCTGCCCTGCCGATCGCCGCCGTCGGATAAGACGCGTCGGGCCACAAGAGATTTAAAAGGTCCAGCAGGTCGCGGTCGGTGCCTAGGGCTTCGGGCGCCGGCGCCGAGATAAAGTCGAGCACGCCGACGGGAGAAGTTGGCGGCGCGCGCGTCAATTCGCGCATGGCGAGCGCGCCGCCGACGCTGTTCCAATGCGAGCCGCCGCGCGGAAACAGCGCGATCGGCTGTCTGGATTTTTCCGCGTCAATCAGCGCCGGGCCGTCCACGTAACGCACATGCGATTCGTCAAGCGCTGCGCGATAGGGCGCAAGCTTATCGGGCATCGATGTCGCGCGCGAAGCGCAGGACGCGAACTTCGGAAGGTCTTCGGGATAGCGCGCCGCCTTGGACGGCGAGATCAGATAGACGAAGCTCTTTCCGCGCGCCTGCGCCATCTCCTGAATGTCGCGCAACGTCGAAGCCCATGCGCGCAGGCGCGAAGGATCGAAGCCGCCGTCACGCGCGCAAAATTCGTCGATATAGATATCTTCATAGAGCTGGCCGTTGCGGCCGATCAAGACGCCCGGCGCGGCCGAGCCGCCGAAAAGCGAAAAGACCAGCTGATTTTTCGCGCGTACGGAAATCGGAAAAACCGGCGACATTCGGCCAAGATTCGTCGACACCGCCTTTTGCGTCTCGCCGGAAAGAAAAGCGTCGAGCGTCCAAGGCGCGGGCTTTGGCTTGGCGACGCCGGCAAGCGGCCAAGCGCTGCGGATGCGGAGCTTCGGCCAATCGCGTTCAACGGCGAAATTCCACAAATTGGCGAGGAACAGAAAAGCGATGAATCCCGCGCAGCCAAAGATCGGCAGGCGCGCGAAGGTGAGCGACTTGAGAAAGGCGCGCGCGAAAGAAGCCGGCGCCGGCGACGCCGTTCCCAATCCCGCTTGATCTTTCTCGACGCGCTTGTCCATGTCGGCTTGATTGTCCGTCCGCTTCAAAAGCGAAAGTAGATGAACGGCTTGAAGGGATCGGCCAGTCCCTTCGCCAGCGCCGCAAGGAAGAGCAGCGATAGCGCGCTGTTCGACGCCATGGCGTAACGCTGCGCCGCGCTTCCCCAATCGAAATCCTTGACATAAAGCGAGAGACGCTGCGCGACGCAAATCGCCGCGGCGATCAGCGCCACGACGACATATTCTTGCGGAATGGCGATCTCAACGCTTGCTTGCGCTGTAGGATTCGCCATCAGCGCCAGCAGCGCGCCAGCTTGAGACAGGGAGGTCGCGCGAAAGAAGGTCCAGCCGACGATCACGACGATCATCGTGACGATATTGGCGCACCAATCCGGCAATCGTTGCAGACTTTTCACCAGAAACAGCCGGTCGAGCACCAGAAACACGCCATTATAGGCGCCCCAGGCGATATAGGTCCAAGCGGCGCCGTGCCAAACGCCTGAGGCGAAGAAGCAAATCCACAGATTGAGATAGGTGCGCGCTTCGCCGCGCCGATTGCCGCCAAGCGGAAAATACAGATATTCGCGAATCCAGCTGGTGAGAGAAATATGCCAGCGCCGCCAGACATCGGTGATGCTCGTTGCGACATAGGGCATGTGGAAATTTTCGAGAAGACGGAAGCCGAACATGCGCGCCAGACCGATCGCCATGTCGGAATAGCCGGAAAAATCGAAATAGATCTGGAAGGTGAAGAACAGCACGCCCGCCCAGGCTTGCGTGAAGCCGAGAGAACCGACTTCGCGCGAGAAGATCAGGTCGGCGCCGCTCGCCAGCGTATCGGCGAAGAGCAGCTTCTTCACGACGCCGAGCATGAAACGCGAAAAGCCGATCACGAAATCATCGACGTCGGCGTGCGGCATCTCGTCGAATTGGCGTGCGATATCGTGGTATTTGATGATCGGCCCGGCGAGGAGCTTGGGAAAGAAGAAGACGTAAAGCCCGTAGAGCAGCGGCGCGCGCGCCGGCGCGGTGACGCCGCGGTAGACGTCGACGAGATAGGTGATTTTTTCGAAGACGATGAAGCTGACGCCGATCGGCAGCGCGATCTGGGGAATGTTGATCCCGGGCAGCGTCAGCGCCTTCAAAATCGCGTCGAGATTGAGCGCCAGAAAGCCCGTGTATTTGTAATAGACGAGGATCGCGAGATTGGCGACGACGCCAAGCGCGAGCCAGAGCTTGCGCATGTCATTCCCGGCAGGCCGAAGGCCTGATCGGGAATCCAGAGCGATCACAGTCTCGTTGGCAAGTCTGGATTCCCGATCGCTTCGCTTAAGCGAAGCGTCGGGAATGACAGCGGGATCGCTGACAGATAGAGCGGCAAGCTTCTGCGTCACATAAAGATCGAGCGCGACCGACGCGAAGACGAGGAAGATGAAGACGGGCTCGCTCCAGGCGTAGAAAATGACGCTCGCCGCGAACAGGATGATCGCCCGCCGCAGGCGGACCTCTCCGAAAAACAGGTAGATGAGGTAACCCGCCGGGCCGAACAGAAACAGGAACAGCGGCTCGTAGAAAAGCATGAGTGTCCTGCGATCGTCGGCGCGCCGGCGCGAGCGCTAAGGCCTGCGGCTTCTACCAAAAGCCCCGCAACGGGGCAAGAAAGCCGCCCGCCATGGGGACAATCTCTAAGAATTCTTGAATTCCTGTTGGCAGGCGCGGCGGCGCCACTCTCCCTTCTCCCGCTTTAGCGGGGGAAGGCGCCACGAAGCGCCGGAAGGGGGCAGGGCGCGTTTCGTCGCGAGAATGAAACGCCGGCCCCCTCCCCAACCCTCCCCCGCTTCGCGGGAGAGGGAGCAGGTTGCGCCCGTCGTCAGAGTTGCGCCCGCTCAGCCATCAAGCAGGTCGACAAATGAAATGGACGTGGTTGGGCATGAGACAATAGGCCCAGCAGGCGACGCCATTGGCCTTGCTGCGCTCGGCGAGGAAATCGCGATAGAGCGCGCAGTTCTCGGGTCCGACGAACATCGGCTGGCGCCGATTGCCGCGCTGGGTAACATGATGCGGGACGCCGGGAACGATGATGCGAGTGATGCGCGCCACGGGACGCCTGTTGCATGAAGAGGGAGTTTTCTGCAATTGATATCATGTCACCGTAATTCAATTGATATCATGTCGCCGTGATTCCACCGTAATTCCCATGAATTCCCATGGCGTTTGTAGTCGTGCGACTGGCCGGTCATGGCGCGACCGTTCGGCAGCTTCAAATAGCCCTGCGTGCGTTCCAGCACCTGAATAGATGGCTCTTCGTTCATGGCGAGCACGATGGCGTTTTCCGGGAATGCCAAGTAAAGCCCGACGATCTCGGCGGCCTTGGCCGCAAAGGCCGGATCGTTGCTGACGCACTAGGATTTGTGGGCGCGCAAGGAGCGCCAGACATATTGAACATGAAGGGGTCGTTTGCGGAGGGGGCGGAATCCTGCACTTAGGGGCATGAAATGCCTCAACGCGTATGCATTTCAAGCGAATCTGGGCTCTCGTTGAATTTGACGCGCTAAGTTTTTTCCAGCTCCGTTATCAGATCGTATGAGTCTGCAGCTATGAGCCGTGCTCGCTTAATAATCGCGTTGCGACGCAACCCCGGTTGGAGCCCGTCAATCCGAGCGCTCCACGATTTACAAATGTCCGCCACGTTTCCCTTCTGGGTCTTCGAAAACTTTGCGCCTCTAATTTCAAGATAACGAAGAAAATTGGCCACTACTCTGTAGGGATACATTCCGGCCTTCTTAATATATGTTTGGCGCATTGCGAGATTACTTACTTCAACAAACGCATCAAAAAAATCCGACCAATAATCGGTGTCCATTCTGCTTTCAAGCAAAAACTGAGCGTAAGCGTTGTCGATTTGATACGTATCAAAATTTCTTCTGCCGGCGGCAATTTTCTTTGACTCAACGAAATATCTGTCTGCAGCTCTATAATCTTTGTAGGAGCGCGCTGCGATAGCATATTGTAACCAGTAGTGAGGGCTGAACTCTTTGTAGCCGATATCGCCAACCTGATCATAGAAGTCCTGTATACGCGTATACTTATTGTCAGCGCTGATAATGAGCTGCTCAATAAACGAAAAGTGTGTAAACTTGCTATTGAGTTCACGGTATCGCTTCGCCCTGAGAAAACGCTCAGAACTCGCTCGTAAAGCAGAGACAGCAACTTCAATAAGCACGTCGTCGGAAACCAAGTTCTTCAATAGGTACGATGACATAAGCGGCGAACGAGCAAGCACTTCAATTCCAGAAATTGAAAAAAACTGCCGTATATACTCATCATTAAAGGTTGCCATCACCGAAAAAACATCCATGCCAAGAAGCTCTGACAAAAATTCAAACGTAGGCCGCATCTCCACAACGTTAAAACACAACGCGAGAATAATAACTCTCTGCGCTGGCGAGTTTCTATATTCTTTATTTTGAAATAAACCTCGTATTCTCTGGTCTAACGCTTCAGACTCAACTATTCCAAGTAGAATAGAACTCAGCTCATTGCGACACTTTCGTTCTATGATACGGCGCTTTGCCCTCATAGTGCGCGCGTCTGGGAAATTTCTCCAATAAGCGCCAGTATCAAGTATTTTAATTAAACTATCAATATCAGTTTCCGTTAACTTATTTATGTCTATTACTTTCACTTCAGCCGAAAACAAATGCCTTATTTCCGAAAATTTCACTTCAAAAGCAGATGATCTAGCGGTTGAACACAGCCTCGCGTTGGTAAGTTGTCCCTGAATCGCTTCGATTACATCGTCATTAGAGATAATTTCCTCCACAATCAAAACGTAAGGCTCCTTCAGCCCAGAGAAGTATTCGATATCAAACGCAAAATTATCTATCTTACGTTCAAACAAAAATGTGCGGAATTTTTTTCTAAAAGTTCGAAAATTACATGCTCAATAATTAAAGACTTGCCGTTGCCTACCTCCGCATGCACCACGACCTGACTGCCAGCGGCAGATAATCCCTCCGCAATTTTCATTGCATCTGAGCGGGCGGCTAGATATTCTCGGCCTTTGTTAATACGAGATGACAGGAAAAGCTCTCGATTGAATATACCGCGCCCGAGCAACGCGTCCACCTCGGGGTCGCTCACCTTTAAGGCAGGTGGGTCGGAAGGAAGCGAGAATTCATGAAAATTTTCTGGCCCACTTACACATAAGGTCGGTATTCCATTTCTGAGTACCTCCTTTACGAGTTCGGAGAAGCCAACATTTCCTATTTTTAGAACTGCACCGAAGCGCCCCAAAAATCGTTCATCAGCACTTGGCAACCCGTCCCACTGAATTATGACCGTTTTTTCACGAAGCGATGGATTTTTTCCTAGTATATTGCTTATATCTGTATCACAAAGCGAATATCCTACAAATATTATTAGGTCAGAAAGTTCAAAATCTTGACGAATTGTGGTAGCCCAATTTGACGCGAATAGATTTTTGTCCAAGTAGCTGGAAAGCGTCAGCGCAAAGTCATCTACTACGGAGTGCCGGTTTAACTCCCCAACGAATCCATTGATATGTACAATCTGACGACGCTCTCCTTCCAAGCACAGCGGGAGAGTGTTACGGGAAAAGGAATCGGGTATAGTCCCGTCTGGACTTGGAAAATGTTCGGCGAGATCGTCATAATTTGTAGTGTATACACGCTTCCATGGATATCGTAAAATCTGTAGCTGCGCGTCTGGCACGTCTTTGACGGTAAATGTCGCTTTCAGAAGGTTTAAAAGCGCAAAGTTGTCATTTTGCTTTTCATTGTATAGTTCAGAAACTAGAGAAAGCGGCAAATTTGGTTGTTCACCTATTGCAACCGCTAAAGCGTCAGCAAATTGACGGGCTAGTGGCACCAGCTCATCTAAGGAATTTGTTGCGCCGTCCGAAAAGCCCGCACCAGTGAAAAGGATTGCGCGCCCAGGCCGCGGCTTCGTTAGTCGCCGCTTCAATTCTAGCAAGTCAATCATCGGCGAGACTCCGAACTCTGGGGACCCAGGCCGTTTTGCGTCGTAAAACGCTCTATTCAGAACGTTAAGCCGACATTCGCCAGATGGCGTCACGTTTCGGAGTAAATCTGCCGCGATTGACGGGCCCTGGCAAGTGGGAGCGCCGACGCGCCTCGCGGATGGGTGTGCGTAATTACGGTGACATGATACCAATCCCTTCTGGTAGTTGCAGCCCCCTCCGCCGCCTTGCGCCGCCGGCGGACAGCGCCTATCACCCGGCCTCATGACTTCCCCCGGCGATTTCACCCCAAAATCCGACTTCCTGCGGGCGCTCATCGCGCGCGGCTTCGTCCATCAGTGTTCCGATTTCGAGGGCCTCGACGAGAAGGCGCGCTCCGGGACGCTCTCCGCCTATATCGGCTTCGACTG
>SXGT01325688.1_pt1 | contig 12774 bp, 13 predicted proteins | sample 3176221 | NCBI WGS metagenome assembly SXGT01 (sample SAMN11356862, study PRJNA531348) | freshwater metagenome | isolation source: freshwater sample F1-120 | place: China: Fuxian Lake, Yuxi | collected 2017-12-25
CGTCCGGCCTCCACGTTGAATGGGCCAATCACGAGCCAAATCGACCGCACTCGCCGTCCCAAATCCCGTCGATGCCCCGCGCGAAACGATCTCGCCCGCAACCGCGAACCCAAGCTCGCCAAATTCGACCGCTGGCCGAAACTCCCACTCGCAAAAATGGCGTCGTGAGAAATGCGGGCTAGGCCTTCCTCGGCCAAACCCTCAACCACTTCCCCGCCGACGAATGCCTCCGCTATTGCGGGTACGCTACAGGTTACTGAAAATTTGAAAAGTACTGCCGCACCTACTCCTGCACCGCCCGACGCGCCGATCCCTTTGGCGATCTGTGGTGCGGTCCGCTCCAATCAAGCCTGCCACACGATCCAAATTCGCTTGGCCTGCCGAAACAACGCCTGCAGCTCCTCCACCAAATGATGCTCCACCACAGTCATGCTCAGCCTCCTGCCAGGTTGACGGTCCAAAACATGACGGAGGGGCTGCGCAAATCCCATGTCGCAGACGGCGCACAGTTATTTGGCGATCCGTGTCAAAGGCCGGGAACCAATTCTTTGGCAGCGTCGTCAACCAGGCCAAGGCGGCGGAGTTTCTTGTAGAGGCCAACTCGGCTAATTCCGAGTACCTTGGCGGTTTGCGTGCGGTTGTTGCCGTTCGCGGCCAGTGCGTCGCGGAGCATTTCCATTTCGGATTGTGCGACCCGTTCGACGAGCTTCCAAGTGGATGCGGGCCGCTTGCTCTCTACGACCGGGGCGAACTGCGAGCGAATCAGATTGTAAGACAGGTCGTTCACGGTGAGTTCGCCCCCCATGCTAAACAGCACGGCGCGGCGCAGGTGATTCTTCAACTCGCGCAAGTTGCCGGGCCATTGATAAGCACGTAGCGCCTCAAAAAAATCGCGATGTACGCGATGAATGTCGATCGCTAGTTCGGTCTTCAGTTCTTCGATGAACTGCGTGGCGAGCGGAATCAAATCATTCGTCCGCTCGCGCAGCGGCGGCAATCGGAACTCCAAGACATTGAGCCGATAGTACAAGTCGAGTCGGAACCGTCCATCATCGACCAGTTCATGCAGATTGACGTTGGACGCCACGATCAGCCGAGCTTCCGAGGTCAGAGTGTCGGGAGAACCAACCAATTCGTACTCGCCAGATTCGATGACCTTCAGCAGCTTTGCTTGTTGCTTCACGTCCAGGACGTCGATCTCGTCGAGCAACAGCGAACCGCGGCCAGCGGCTTGGAAGCGTCCGATCTTGTTCCGATCGGCTCCCGTGAACGCGCCGCGAACGTGACCAAACAGTTCGCTCTCGATCAAGTCGGGAGGCAATGCTCCGCAGGCCAGATGTTGAAACGGATGGCCTCGCCGTTGCGAGTAGACATGGACCAGCTTGGCGAGAGTCGTCTTCCCGGCTCCCGTTTCTCCCACCAGCAGAATCGTGACATTGCGGTCGGCGACGCGGACCAGTTCATCAACCACGCGAAAGAACTCTGGCGAGTACGTCTTCAATTCCACACCCTGCATCTCGATGTGTCGGCATTCCGGGACTGGTCGAGCGATTGGCGATTTGAGGGCTTCTCGCAGTCGTTCGAGATCCGAGATTTCGCCGTGCGGCGACATCGTGAAGTGATTTGCCGCCAGCAGGTCGATCGAATCTGCCAAGCAGAGTGGCACGAATTGGTCGCCCAGCGTGATTAGGTTAATCGAACGCAGGCCACCGCGAACAATCCGTCGCAATAACTCGGCGGCCAGAGGAAGCTGCTGCGTCGCATTGAGATCAATGACCAAATTGACGATCGGAGTGGCGACGAGCACAGTCATCGCCAGACCCATATCCAGGCCTGCGAGTGATTTCAAGACAAGTGAGTCCGCCCCCAGCTGGCGGCCCAAAGACTGACTGGCGGTTTCACTTCCAATGAAATAGACGGGGTTGTCCATTGTTTGTTGTTCCTTCCACGCGAGAGAAAATGGGGATTCACAAAACAAGAATTCGTCATAAGGGGTTGTTTGACGGATGACTCGCTGAAGCAGAATTGTTCGCGAGCATTCATTGCCTTTGCGGCACGAGTTCGGTCCAACGTCGCTCGCAAAGATCGCGCAATCACTTGCGTGCGTTTCCGCACAGATGCGTCATCTCGAATGGAATTACCCGAGTCTTGTGTTTGACACTACCTCTTTGTATGCAATCTTTTAAGTTTAATAATCAACAGCGATCAACAATCGATTTTCACTGCTGCCATACCTGTGCGGTTAGCGCTTCCTGTTACCGCAAAATAGTAACTTGGGCAATATACGTCAAGAATGCTTGGCACGCAGCATCGAAATCTCATTTTGGGCATCCACACGTTGCCCCGTCCTTGAGCCGATGAGTCCGCCCACAAACTGAGAGGCTGCTTTCAAATTGGGAGGGCGAGGCTCCTGCCGAGCCGTCAAGTCGAAAAACCTCGAAGAAATCGGCTCGGTGGGAGTCTCGCCCTCCCATGAATTCATGTTGCAATCGCATTTGAAAACAGTCTCTGAGGAATGGACTTTGCGAGAAGCTCCTGCCGTTCGCCGGACGGGCATGCAAGCATCCGGTCATTCCACAATCCGAAAGGTTTACTCGAATGAGGCAGCTCTCGGTCATCGTCCCGACATTTCGAGAGGCAGAAAACCTCGCGGTCTTAGTACCGCGCCTGAGTCAGGTTTTTTACGATTATGGCCTCGATGGCGAGATCCTCATCGTCGATGACAACAGTCCGGACGACACTGTTGATGTCGTTCGTACTCTCAGAGAGTCGTATCCGGTGCGGCTGATCCTTCGCACATCGGAACGCGGGCTGTCGAGTGCGGTTATCGCGGGAATGCGGGCCGCTGATGGTGAAGTTTTACTCTGCATGGACGCGGATTTGTCGCATCCGCCAGAGGATGTGCCGAGGCTTTTCCATGCGATCGTATCGATCTCCGGTTCGTCAAACATTCGTCCGCGATTTGTGATCGGCAGTCGCTACGTTGTGGGTGGCTCGACCGAGTCGGGCTGGGGGCTAGGCCGCTGGTTGAACTCTAAGGTCGCGACAGTCCTGGCGTGGCCACTGACGGCCGTGAGCGATCCGATGGCAGGATTCTTCGCGCTGCGCCGAGAAGACTTTTTGAAGGCCGACGGTTCGCTGGACCCAATTGGCTACAAAATCGGCTTGGAATTGCTGGTCAAGACGAATACTCGGCGAACCGCGGAAGTGCCGATCGAGTTCAAAAACCGGCTACACGGCGAAAGTAAACTGTCATTGCGCGAGCAATTGAATTACCTGCGGCACTTGGCGCGGTTGTATCGGTTTCGATTTCCGAAGTTGACTCGATTTGTTTCGTTCGGTTTCGTCGGAGCGAGCGGTGCGATCGTCGATTTGCTGATATTCGTTTTGCTGCTGCGAGCCGGGCTGGGCGCGTGGCCGGCTGCGGTTGCGGCGATCTGGATGGCGATGACGAGCAACTTCGTGCTGAATCGAAAACTGACATTTGCCAATGGGGGTTGCGGCTGGCCGCGAGATTATTTGGCATTCTGTCTGAGCTGTTTGGTTGGCGCAGTGGTAAATGCTGGGATGCGCGTTGGGCTGATCTCAGTGTTTCCGTGGTTTGCGCAGCACACTTGGGCAGCGGTGGTACTCGGCATCTTGTCGGGGTTGGCCTTCAATTTCTCGCTTTGTGAGCGATTTGTGTTTGGGAGTCGTCGCCCGATCAATTGTGGGTCGGCCGATTCGGTCTCTGTGAGGAATCAACCGGCCCACAAGAAGGCGAGCTACGGTTTGGCATCGTGGTTGTTCCGAGTCTTCGCGGTACTTGCCGTGATTTCGTCGGCGGTTTGGGCGAAGGGACTTTGGTCGCAGACTCGCAAGCCAGACACGCGGCTACGGTCAACCGCAACGGAACCGTCCCTTCTGCTGACGAGCATGTCCAAGGCGAAATCGAACGCCGTCTCGCAAGCGTCGGTCAAGGGGGTGGCGACAACTTCGACCAGCCTGCCACTCAGGAGCCACCTCGGTCTTGAGTTCTCCGATATCGACATTGAACAACGCTTGCGAGCCGATGCGCGGTATCTCGCGTCCGATGAATTGGAAGGGCGAGGGACTCAAACAGGGGGCATCGACAAGGCCGCCGAGCATATCGCGCGTGAATTCGCGAAGGCGGGTTTGAACATGAACTCGACGGGGCACGGAGCGTTTCATGAGTTCCCGCTACTGTCGCGCGAGGTGGCGGCCACCGTCTCGCAGGTCACGTTACAAGACTTGGATTCCAAGTTGCATGCGATCGCTCGTGGCCGAGATTATTCGAGCGTGCTCGTGCCCAAGCCGAAGCAAGTGTCGGGGGCGTTGGCCTTTGCAGGTTTCGGGATTTCGGCTCCACAATTCGGCTACGACGATTTCGCGGATCTCGATGTGCGCGGTCGAATCTTGATCGTACTGCGTTCGGAGCCGACACACACCGATTGGAAGTCTCGGACCAGCAGCGGCGATGCGGCGACGCACGCGCAGTTACGGACGAAGATCCGTGAAGCCCTCTCTCGCGGAGCGACCGCGCTCGTGTTGTGTGATCCGAAGTCGGGGCTGAATGTACCGGCAGATGCGTCGGAGTTGCTGTCGATCGATTTGACTCCGGAGTTTCCCAGCGCCGGGATGCCGGTGATTCATGTCCGTCGTCAGGCTCTGTGCGAACTGTTGTCGAAGACCGCTCACTTTGATCTCGAACAGGCTGAGGCCCAGATCCATTCATCGCTGACGCCACGAAGCCAAACGCTCAAGAACGTGTCGCTGGCAATGCGGATCGAGCGGCCGAAGGTCTCACGTACGCTGAAGAATGTGATTGGGACTCTGGAAGGCAAAGGTCCGCACAGCGGTGAGACGATTGTAATCGGTGCGCACTACGATCACTTGGGCGACGGCGGTTGGGGTTCGCTGGAAATGACCGGCCGGCGCGAGATTCACAACGGCGCGGACGACAACGCTTCGGGGACAGCCGTGATACTCGAAGTGGCTCGGCAATTGGTCAGTCTGCATCATCAAAAGGTGCTGGCTCGTCGCGTCTGCTTCATCGCTTTCAGTGCCGAGGAACTGGGATTGATCGGCAGCAAGAAGTACGTTCGCGAGCCGTGGTTTCCCATCGAATCGACCGTCGCCATGCTCAACTTGGACATGGTCGGCCGGTTGCGAAACGACGACTTAACGGTTTACGGCGTGGGTACGTCACCGGTTTGGACGCTGTTACTGCGTCCGCTGGCCAAGGAATACCAGTTGAATCTGCAACTTCGAGAAGGGGGTTACGGGCCGAGCGATCATGCGTCGTTCTTTGAGCGTGGTGTGCCGGTGCTGCATTTCTTCACGGGCTTTCATGCCGAATACCATCGACCGAGCGACGACTCCGATCTGCTGAACTATCGCGGCATGAAGACGCTGTCGCACGTCGTCACGGAATTGGCGCTGGCTCTGTCGGAACTCGCCGATCGTCCCAGCCAATCGACGCCTCAGTTGGAATTGGCGGAGTTGGAGATTCCCACGGCATTGGGCGAAGTGGTTGGTGCGCGGATGCCTCCGACGAAGTATCAGCTCGGCGTGCAGATGTCGCCGTCCGAGCAAGGCGTTGTGGTGCGAGGCACGCTGCCGCAGAGTCTGGCGCAGCGTCATGGAATCCGCTCTGGCGACTTGATCGAGTCGATCAACGGGCAAAGAGTGAGCACGCCCGCCGAGGCGATCACACAAATTCAAAAGCACGCGCGGCAAGAGCCATTGGTGGTCAACGTCACGCGCAATGGCCTGCGGCTGAAGATCAGCGTCACCAAGTAGCTTCGGTCTTTGGTTCCACCCGCAGCAGTGTCGCTTGGTCAGCAGACCAGCGGAGTCCGCGCGAATGGGCTGGGATCAATACGGTTTCACCGGCGATGAATGAGCGGTCGTAGCCGGTGATCTCACCACTCAAGACTGCTCGGCCAGAAGTGACGAGCCAAAGCGTCAGCGGCTCCTCGTCAAGTGGTCGAATCGAGGTACGCAGATTCACGCGGCTCAGCGAGAAGTAATCGCAGCTCACCAGCAGATCCTCGTCGTGACAAGTCTCGCAGCGGCAAGGGGCGAGCTGAATCGGCAGGACCGGGCCGATGTCGAAATGAATGCTGCGGAGCGACTGGTTTCGATGCAATTCGCGCAGATGACCGTCGGAGCCGATCCGATTCCAGTCAAACAGCCGAAAGGTCGCATCGCTGGTTTGCTGAACCTCGGCCAGCAGCACGCCGCCACCCACCGCGTGAACGGTGCCCGCTTCGATCAGCAGACCATCGCCGGACTGCGGCTCGAACGAGTGCAAGCAGTCGGTCACGTCGCCTCGATCAAGTTGCTGTTCGAGGTCACCACGACAGACACCGTCCTTCAGCCCGGCGTAAATTCGCGAGCCAGGCTCCGCGTGCAACACGAACCAGGCTTCGGTTTTGCCATTCGGCTCACCCAGCAATTCGCCGGCGGCTTGATCGTCAGGGTGAACTTGCACCGACAGCGGCTCGTGGCAATCGAGCAGTTTGACGAGCAACGGAAAACGGTTGCGGTTGCGCCAACGTGCGGCAGCGGAGCTTCGCAGTCCAAGAAACTCGCGGCGATGCAAATCCCAAAGCTGTGTCAGAGAGGCTCCCGCGAACGGTCCTTCCGCCACGCGGCTGACGTGCAGCGGGTGAGCGCTCACCTCCCACGATTCGCCGATGCGATCACCCGGCGGCAACGGCTTTCCCAGCAACCGCTGCAAGCGTGTCGCTCCCCAAACTTGGGGACGAAAATGAGGCTTAAAGACCAGCGGCGGGAGCATGTGTGTGGCCTTTGCGTTCTTGGGCCCATCAGCGCGGAACGCACTCGCGTCCGGCTCTCGATGAATCCACAAACCGTACGCGAGGGCGTTCCGGCTCAGGACCGTACTACATCAGCTTGATTCCGATCATCGTCCAGGTGGCTATGGCCAGCGGGACGGCGAAAGCGACCGCGACTTTCCGACGAGGCCGGGGAGTTGAGGGCTCAAACATCGGCCGACTGATTGCTGCACGAATCGCGGTGAAGACGAAGGCTAGGACAGAACTGAGAATCAGCACATGCACAGCCTGTCGAGTTCCCAGCCACACCGACAGCGCGCCCATCAATTTCACATCACCGCCACCACCGCCGCCCATCGCCCACAGCAGCAGCAGGCTGCCGAACCCGATCGCGAAACCACCCGCAGCGTCACCCAATCCGGGCAGACCCTCGGTCGCGATGCGAAACACCAAACCGACCACCAACCCGGCCACCGACAGCGCGTTTGGGATTCGGCGATACCGCAGATCCAAGAAGGCGGCGGTGAGCGTGAAGACCGCCACGCCGCTCAAAAACAACCACAGTTCAAGCCCGGTGCGCGACATGTTGACTCTCCTGCAAGGGGGATGGTGCCGCCTGATTGGCTTGGCGGTCACGTTCCGATTTACGACGCCGAGAGCGGCCCAGCAGCCAGTACGACGTCGTCAGAAACAGCGTCGAGACCACGGCGAACTGGCAGCACCACACGAAGAATGCCTGAACGACGCTGTCCATCAAGAGACTCCTGATTTCCGTGGTGGCGAGTCAGCGGTACGACACTAGCCGCCGGTCTTTCGCCGAAAATCAATTCCACAACTCCAATGGGTAACGCCAGTCCGCTCATTCCAGTTCCGAACGAGCACTCATTTCGAAGCGATAGGACGTCAGATTGAAACCGAAGGGGACCAGCCAATTCGGAACGGGATTCCCCAAGCCGGTGGATGGAGCGGTCTGATCGGCAATCGGAAAGCACAGCGTTACGACAATCTCGTTGACTCCCGGAACTGGCCCAGTCCGATTGCAGGTCAACGTGTTGTCGCCTCGCCGAGCAGTGCTCGCACCGCGTTCGATCACAACCAGCACGTTGGCCTTGGCGGGGTCATCGGAAACGCCGTTTTGCCGAACCTCCAGATTGAAGACGCCGAGCACGGCATCCACTGCGAGAGCAATCTGATCGGCAATATCATTGTCCCCCGTGGGGTCGTAGTTTCCCCCCGGATTGTTATCGAACGAAACCGTACTGTCCCACGACTTGGCTCCTTCACGAGCGCCCTCACTGACCGCGTGAGCGCCGTTCTCGATGACCAGCGCGAGGATCCCAAACTCAAAGACCGCCAGAAACGCCGTGAACAGGACTGGCATCGCAATGATGAACTCCAACACAACCGCACCGCGCCTCGCATCGGTGCGGTACTGAGCGTCCGAGGTCGGGTGTTCGGTTTTTCGAAGTTGGCGGGATGTAAGTGTCATCTGCAATTCCAAGCCTTCTTCCCGCCAACTCCGAAAAGCCGAATACCCGACCCCAGCAACTCGATTCAGATGATCGCGTTGATGGCGTTCGCAAGGTCTTGCAGTTCGTTGACCAGAGCCACGCGGACCACGGCTAAGCCGACGATCACGCCGATGCCGACGATCGTGACCAGCAGGATGTACTCAACAAACACCGATCCGCGTCGAGCTACTTCAGGCCGTTGGCGACGACGAAGGGAAATCATGGAATGCCTCGCAGGGAGAAGAGCGTGAGAAACCAAACGGGCCAGCAGCAAATGCAATCGACGTGCCGCGAACTCTGGAGTGTGGCAGCTCACCGCCGTACTCCAAGGTTCGCGGGTATCGGGATGCGAGTGGCCGAGAAACGCCGTTGTGTCGGGAGACATTTCGAGCGGAACTTCTTACGACCGAGGGTTTGACGGAATCGAGAATCACCGGCCACGATGAACTGAGGAGGCGGCGAGCCACCACGCTCCTGGGTGTAAACCGAAGGATGCGGCTGTCTCCCAGGAGAATCGGTTGGTTGGCGACTGCGACGCAGAATCCCAGCCCTCAACGAAGCGCATTAAGGTGTGTGGTGCCGTCGGCACGAATGCTGCATTGTGCCAGTGGCATGAACCGCTCTCGAATTGGCTCCCTTCGTCGTTCGTCAATTCGTGCCGTCCCACTAGGGCGGCGTGGAGTTGTCATCGCCGAGTTGCTGATTTGGCTGCCCGTCTTCGTGACCGCGCTGATGGCGGTCGTCGAGTTCGCGATCCTGCAGCAGGTCAACCAACAGGTTGCATTGGCCAGCCGCTACGGAGCGAAAATCGCCGCGGAAGTGACTCGCGTGACTGCGACGTCGCCCAACTTGAGCAATATCAATCAGTCCGCAACCGCCAATAACCTACAAAGTCGAATTGATGTTTTTCTCGCCAACGCCGGCCTGACGGCGTCGTGCGAGGTGCGACTCGAACACAACGCTTCCGTCAGCAACCCCTTGCAGGTGGATACGGCGACGCCATGTAATTGCTCGGCCACGGGGCCAGTAACTCTGCCGGCGGGTGAACCGCCTGCCGGCGAGGCCTACGTTCGGGTCACCGTGTGCGTGCCGCTGGTCGGCAACGTGCCGAACGTGCTGAGCACGCTGGGTTTCGACATCACGGGACGCATCGTTCAGCATTCGACAACCTACCGCATCGAGACCAATTAACGATTGAGACGAAAACGCCGTTGGCAGGGCTGACTCTAACTTGAAACAAGACTGGCACGTCCCCCAGCGCGGGGGCGGGGACCATGTTTAATGCCGACTTTGATGTGCCGAACAACATTTTTCCAAACGACCCTGACACGGTGCATTCCGTGCAATTGACGGCGACGGGTTCGTGCGGCGGTTCGGCGCAGCGAATTGATTCTTTGCGCAGGTCGTCGAGGATATCCCTGATGTTGTCCAGCCTGAGTTCGCGAAACGTCGCAGCCTACGGCCTTCGGTCCCGATCGCTCGCGGCGTCGAACAGTCTCGCTCCCCCAGTCCACTCGACACGCAGTGGTATCGCCACCATTTGGGTGCTGGTCTCGATGCCAGTTATGCTGACTCTGTTGGTGATGCTGGTGGATGCCGGCAATTTGTGGGTGGCTCGCGTGGAGTTGAAAAACGCACTCGATGCGGGAGCGCTTTCCGGTGCGAAGACTTGGGGCGAAGGGGGCAGCACACAGCAATCTCGGCTGGATGCTCAAGACGCTTTCAACACGAATACGATCTTGGGAATTCAATACTCGATTTCGACAGCAGTTGGTGGCTGCTCCAACGGCAACACATCGCCCTCCGCGACCACCGAGATTCTGTTGGGGAGGATCACGACCGGGGCCAACGGCTTCACGTTCGATTGCGATGCCACTCCCACGGGAGTCGAATCCTTCGCGGTGCGAACTCGCAAGACGATCTCTGTTCCCAGCGTGGCCAGTACGTTCTTGGGGTTGTCGCTCAATCCGTATCAAGTGACTTCCCAGTCTTATTCGCGATACGCGCGCCCCAGCGGGCCGCCGCAACTGGTCCACATCAACACTTACACCTGCACCACCTGTCCGTGATTGGAGTTCGTCATGTCACGCCATCATCTCTCGCCAACCTCTGCCCGAAAGTCTTCGCGCTGGTTCGTGGTTCTGTGTGCGTTGCTGATCGCCACGGTGAGCGGCTGCAACAAAACTCCGCAAGAGGCCGTGATCGGTCGCTGGTACAACGGCGACATGTCGCTGCGGTTTCGGCCCAACGGGACGGTGGTGTGGAACTCTCCGCAGGGTCTGGCTCAAGGCCGATATGTGTTCGTCGGATCGGTTCCGCGTTGGGCGACGGAGAACACCACCATCCGAGTCCGTTTAGACGTGTTGAGAAAGGGGCAGGCGATCCAACCGATGTTCGACTTGCAGCTCGTCGGAAGCGACCGGATGCGAGTCCATCCCGCGGCGCAGGCCCAAACACGAGCCACCAATCGCCTGCAAGCGGTACTACGCCGTGCCCAGTCCGAATCCGAGACCGCAACAACCTCGGCAATTTCGGCCCTGTCTAATCGCTAGTCCCATTTTCAGGCACCTGTAGCGTAACCGCAGTGGCGGAAATAGCGGAGGCATTCGTCGGCGGGGAAGTGGTCGAGGGTTTGGCCGAGGAAGGACCAGAGACGTTCGATGGTGCGTGGGGACTCGCTGCGGACGAGCCACTTGAGTTTCGAGAAGACCAACTCAATCGGATTCAGGTCCGGGCTGTACGGTGGCAAGTCGACCAGCATCGCGCCGGCCGCCGTGATCGCTTCGCGGACGCCGGCGACCTTGTGTGCGGAGAGATTGTCCATCACCACGATGTCGCCAGATCGCAGCGTCGGCGCGAGTTGCTGTTGAACGTAGGCCAGGAACAATTCACCGTTCATGGCCCCATCGACCACCAACGGCGCGGTCAAGCCATCGTGACGCAAGGCCGCCACGAACGTCGTCGTCTTCCAATGACCGTGAGGCACTTTCGCGATCAGCCGCTGGCCACGGCGACTGCGGCCATAACGCCGAGTCATGTTCGTGCTGGCCCACGTTTCATCCAAGAACACCAACCGACGTGGATCCAGGCCGATCACTTCCGTTGGCCAGGCGAGGCGACGTTCGAGCACATCGGGGCGATCTTGCTCCGCGGCACACACGACTTTTTTTGAAGGTCAGTTGTAATGCTCGCAACGCGCGAGCCAACGTCGGCACACTGATGTCGATGCCCAGTCGCTCACGCAGCTCCGCCAGAGTCGCGTCGGGCTGCTCACGCACCAACTCCTCCAAGCGTTCGCGATGAGCCAACCATTTCGGCTCGGCCGCGTGCCCCGATTTGCGCGGAGCCACCTCGCCACTCTCTCGCCGACGCTGAAGAAGACGCCGAATCCACGACTCACTGACGCGGTACTTCACCGCCACCTGCCGCACTTCCAGCCCCGCATCACAATCCGCCAGCACACGCTCTCGCAAATCCATCGAATACGATTTCATCGGCAACCCTCCTTGTGATTGCCTGTCTTACTCAATTTGCCGCGATCGCGCTAGCCGGGATTATTCATAGCGCATCAAACAGCAGCCGACGGCCATCGGCAAGCGAATGTCACGAGTCACCTGTGCGGAGTGTGGGTGGTTGAGTTGAAGGCGAGAGAAATCTCCCCCTTTCCCCCAAGGGTTTGGTGTGAGATCGGCGGACGGGGTTCGAGGTTGCGACAGCGGTACGAGTCAGGTGGTGGCCAAGGTCGCGTTGGCTTGCGCGACTTTCAAAAACAGCTTCAGAGACGGCCAGCTCGAAGAGAGCCGGATCACGATGCGGCGGGTGGAGACGACCACTTCGGCGGCGACTTTGATGATGTGGGTGCGCCAGGTGCTGATGTGACCTTCGCCCAGCGGGTCTTTTCGGCGGCGGGCGTTGAAGTACCGACGACGGCGCAGGCCCGGCAGCGCCTCGATCGGCAATGCTTCCGCGGCGGGGACCAGTTGCGGTGGAGAATCGGTCGAGACTTCCGGCTCCGGCGCGGGAGGATCCGCGATCCACTGACGTTGTCGAACCAGCAGGTTGTAGGCCAGCCCGTGCATCAGCAAGCGGAAGTAGTTGGCCATGAAGCGATGGTCGCTCAAGCGGTCGCCGTGCAGTTCGGTTTTGATTTCCTTGTGACGATTTTCGGATTCACCACGGTTGGCGTATTCGTCGTAGGTGCCACCCGGCAGGATCGCTCCACCGGGACGATTGGTGACCACGACGCGGCGGTTCGTCCCTTCCGAGTTCACCTCGACCTTCACGATCGTGCAGCGCGGAGCCGACCAACTGCGGGATCGATATGGCCAGCAGACGAACTCCCGTTGCGGCTGCGAAGTCTCGGTGAATTGTTGCCGCAACTGCTGCAAGAGTTCCTCGGTGTGTCGGTTCAGGACCGCGTTCATGCCATAGCCAAACGTGTAAAACAGCCGCAGTTCCTC
>SXGT01059638.1_pt1 | contig 12773 bp, 27 predicted proteins | sample 3176221 | NCBI WGS metagenome assembly SXGT01 (sample SAMN11356862, study PRJNA531348) | freshwater metagenome | isolation source: freshwater sample F1-120 | place: China: Fuxian Lake, Yuxi | collected 2017-12-25
CGGTACTAGTACCCTCTTCTCTTCTCTTCTCTTAATTAAGATTCGGAGCAAGAACCATGCCAGAAGTCAAGAATAATCGCTTCTCACGTGAAAATATATTTTGCATCTTATGAATTATTCCCTTGACTCTCATTACTATCAATGGTACTATCACAGCATACAGGCTAGTAATTCAGCTAGCCGAAACCTGGGGGGGCGATATGGAAAAGATCGTTGAACTGAAATTCACTGAACGGGAATTGGCTACGCTCCGCATGGGCCTGGGTGCCGTGGGGATTCTCGCCCGTGAGCATCCCAATAAGCCTCACTTCTCCCATGAGGAAAAGTTAGCTGATGCGCTACTCGCCAGAATTCTCGGTGCTGAGGATTTTTTCTTTCCTGAACGCTAGCCACAACCAAGAAAGGGGAATCTACCATGGCAAACGCATACGACATCATTACAGAGCGAATCATTGCAAAACTGGAAGCCGGTGTCTGCCCATGGCGCAAGCCGTGGGCCGGTACGCAACAGATACCGACTAATTTGGTGTCCGGCAAACCGTATCGTGGCATCAACATATGGATGTTGCATATGAGCGGCTACGCAAGCCCGTTTTGGTTGACGTACAAGCAAGCCGCACAGCTTGGTGGTACGGTCAAGTCCGGCGAAAAAGGAACACCGGTGATTTTCTGGCTCTGGAATCACAAGCCCGTTGCGCCCAAAGCGGACGAGACCGATGATGCCGTTGCCCAAAAATCCGCGCCAATGGTGCGGTACTATACCGTTTTCAACGTCGAGCAATGCGCGGGATTGCCAGTCTCACCGGCCTCCGATACCCAAAATCCAGATACACACATTGACGCCATTGATAATTGTGAGGCTGTGGTCAAGGCAATGCAAAATCCTCCAACGATCAATCACGGATCTGGTATCGCGTGCTACCGACCATCCTCAGACGTGATATCGATGCCTGACCGTGCAAAATTCACGTCCGCTGAGGAATACTACTCAACCCTATTCCATGAACTCACGCACAGCACAGGCCATGCGTCAAGGCTCAATCGCAAAACCTTGACCGATATTTGTCCGTTTGGGAGCACCAACTACAGCAAAGAAGAGCTTGTGGCGGAAATGGGGGCGGCGTACCTGTGTGGCATCACCGGTATTGCAGACCGCACGATTGACAATTCAGCGGCCTATCTGCACGGATGGTTACAAAAACTCAAGGCCGATAATCGCCTGATTATCCAAGCCGCTGCACAGGCCCAAAAGGCCGCTGACCTGATTTTAGGTTGTAGCTACAAGGCCGAAGAGTAGTCAACCAAGGCGCGGCCTACGGGCCGCGCCGCACACAGAAAGGGACACAGACATGGAACGTATCAACATCATCTCAGAGCACACAATCACGGGCTATCTCAGGCTATCCACCATCGTGCAAGGCCGATATTTTGAGCGCAAATATAGTGGCTATCGAAAACGGGATGCCATGCGAATGTTTCGTGCAGATGTACGGGCAGAGCTGGCGCAAGACATCGTTGAACAACGATAAGCGACCGAAAGGTGCTACCATGCACACAACGAGAATTCACGCCGACAAGGATTACATGATCGACTCGCATGGAAACGGGTTCGCCTATACCGTAACCCGCTCAGACGGGCAGAGCATTTCATTGCAAGGTGCAGATGCCTTGCAGCTAGAACAGGACACGGGAGATTTCGAGTGCCTTGACGTCCTGGAAGATTACTTTGCATTGTCTGGTCATTGGCCTGACTCATGGGCCTACCCTTAGCGGCATCCCTGGAGGCCCACAAGCGACGATACGAGCTAGGGATAAGGATAGGGCCACCTTACTGCTCATCGCGCATCCTGAGCCCAATGTGGCGATTTAACGGCATACAATGGAGGCAGGACGTGACACACACAGCAAAAACGATCAAAAAAATTAGCGAGTACGCGGCGGCTGGTTACACGATACTGGACGGTAACGACTGGAGGTTGAGTCAGCGCAAAAAATGGGCCAATTTTGAGTGCGTCAAACTCTCACAGACCAACAGCCGCCGTCACGGCAAGTGCGTCAGCACGGTCTGGGCTGTGCGGCGTATCGAGAGGTAGCCGGTACCAGGACGGTACTACCAGTACCGGACGAGGACAGGCCATTGATTTTGTAAGCGATTTTGTCCGGTACTGGTACCCTTCTTCTCTTAATCTTAATCTTAAGATTATGAGCAATATGTATGCCACGATACGCGACGGGGAGAAATTCTAGCGGCACGAAACATGCTCTTGCGCGGCTGTCTGGCACGGGAAATGCTCTTACGAAAGGCTATGAAAAAAAGCTTGACGCTGCGAGGGGCTAGTGATACAACAACGGCAGTTTTTTCTAACCAACAGGAGGGCCAGCAATGATGCCGAGAAAAGACACAAGTGCCAGATGCGTGACAGTCTCAGTCTCGCCGCACCTGGACGATTGGGTGAGGGCCGAGGTCGTCCGGCGCAACGAGGCCGGATGCGCCCAGAAATACACTTACAGCAGGGTCATCAATGAGCTGATTTTTGGCGCAATGGAATCAAAAAAAGGAGGCGCAAAATGAACCCTAACGAACTCTACTTAGCTAAAAAATCGGTAGATTTTCTGTATCGGTTTGATTCGGCAGAGGCCGAGTACGAGGCACGGTGCGAGGCCGAGCAGGATGGTGCGCCGAGAGTCTGTCGAGTCTGTGATCATCCGCATTGCGATGAGGAATTAACGCCGGAGGGCGAGTGTCCGTTTGCCGTGGCGAAGGACATGATGACGTTCCATCCGTGCCGGTAAATTTAACCTAAGGAGGACTACGCATGAACGCATTACACGAGCGGATTGACTGGTGCCGCACCATGGCAAATAGCACGGTAAACGAGGACGACTGCGATGGTTACGTGGCAGAGATGGCGGGGCTGATGGACGTGCCGCTGGCGGCGAGTTTGGAGGCGTATCAGGGCCGCTATGAGTTGGGTTGCCGAGATCGGAAGACGCTGACGCTGCTGGACGGCCAAAAATCTCACTAGGGAGGACTACTGATGCTGCACGACAACACGAGATGCGTCATCGAGGGCTTGCTATTCCTGGCGTTGTTTGCGGTGGCGTTAATTCTCGTCTATCTGACGATGAATTGCCCGTCACCGACGACATTACATTGTTAGGGAGGACTACTGATGGGGAGACCTGAGGGCGGCTATAAATTGGATGGGGAGCGGATTCCAGGCGTGACCACGATTAGCGGGCTACTCAAGCCCGCCGGACCCCTCATGCATTGGGCCTGGGAGTTGGGGCTGAAGGGTCAGGATTACAAATCCGTGCGCGATGAGGCGGCAGCGGCGGGGACGGTGATGCACAGCCTGATCGAGCAGGACTGGCATGGCAAAACGTTTGATCGGGCGAGCGTTGCGCCAGACATTTTAGCCAAGGCCGATCATGCGTTTGAAGCGTATAAAAAGTGGGCCGCACAAACACAGCTGCGGGTCACTCATCCAGAGGTCTCATTAGTGAGTCGTACGCATCGCTTTGGGGGGACGATTGATGGGGCGTTAGTCGGCGGGGACGTGGCGTTGCTGGATTTCAAAAGTTCGAACGGCATCTATCAAGATATGCTCGTGCAGGTGGCGGGGGGGTATGCGCTGCTGTGGGAAGAGCATTTTTCTGTGCCGCTGACGGGGCTGCACTTGCTGCGATTTAGCAAGCCCAAAGCGGCGGATGACCCCATCACGTTTTCGCATCACTTCTGGGGGCCAGAAATTTTCCCGATTGCGAAAGAGCAATTTTTGCTCTTGCGACGGGCGTACGACGTAGACAAGCGGCTGCGCGGGTTAACTTAATCACAACTACTTAGGGGAGGTGTACGATGAGAACGAAAATGCAGCAAGTGATCGGTGGCAAGCGGTATGATACCGAAACGGCGACGCTGATCGCCAGCAATGAATATTGGGATGGGAGCAATTATGAGAGGGGTGGGACTAATACGCACCTGTACCGTACGCCACGCGGCAGGTTTTTTGTCGGATACTCGACGCAATGGCAGGGGGAGCGGAGCCGCTTGCAAGTGCTGACCGAAGCGGAGGCGCAAGCGATGTACGAGGAGTTGCCGGAATATGACCTGGATTTTGCGCTGGCCTTTCCAGGTCAAGTGCTTGAGGAGGCGTAAGTATGGATACCTACGGCGACAATACGGGCTTGTGCACGGCGCAAGAGATTGCCGACAAGGTAGGCCTCGATGTGCGGGAGGTGTACGGGCTGGCGCGGGATGGGGTCTTCCCGTCGTATCGTGGGAGCCGACGCCGCCAGTATCTATTCGACCTCTGCGAGGTCTTGCGAGTGGTGCAACGGGGGACATGTACATATAAGGAGGACTACGCATGAGCAACGGAACGGACATCACGACGACGGCGATCAGCACGATTGAGCGAGTGTTGATCCAGGGCGATCTTGCGCCGTTGAAGCCGGACGAGCGTGTGCAATATTACCGGCAGGTATGTGAGTCAGTTGGGCTGAATCCACTCACGAAGCCGTTTGAGTACATTACCTTAAATGGAAAATTGCAGCTGTACGCTCGGAAAGATTGCACCGATCAGCTACGGAAGCGCGACGGGGTGAGCATTTACGATCTCAAGTCGGCGCAGGTGGGGGACATCTATGTCGTGACAGCCTCGGCGCGGAACCGCGACGGGCGCGAGGATTGCGCGACAGGGGCGGTGGCGATCAAGGGGTTGAGCGGGGACAATCTGGCGAATGCGCTCATGAAAGCTGAAACGAAAAGCAAGCGGCGGGTGACGCTCTCGCTGTGCGGCTTGGGGATGTTGGACGAAACGGAACTGGAGACCATTCACGAGGCCGCGCCAGGAGCGGCGAACGGGCATGGGCAGGGGAGCGCGCTGGTGTTCCCGCGAGGAAAATTCAAGGGGATGATGCCATCGCAGGTGCCGACGCATGGGCGTGAGGCCGACTACTTAGAGTGGTACGAGAAGAACGTGCTGGATGGCGACGATGAGTTGTATGCGGCGGTGCAAGCGGAAATTCGCAAACGGGCCGGTGGGGAACCGCCGGAGGCGGGGGCGGCGGGGGATGGGCCAGGACTGCCGCCAAGGGTGGAATTTAGCGTCTGGCGCGACTATATGCGCGATGACCCTGATCGGGCGATGGTCTTGGTGCAACAGATGCGTGGCGTATCTCCGTCGCTCTACAGCGATCCGGCTGCACAACTCAGCGTGATGCGGGCGTGTGAAGCCGCGATGACCACGGCGGGCATTCCCTACGAGCCGGTGGAGGCGGCGGCGTGAGGCCGCGCTATTGGATGGTGCCGGTGTGGTCCCCGCGATGGCGGGGGCCACGCTCCCTGTTTGCCAACGGGGTGGTGGCACGGCGGCGAGCGGCGAAGCGTGGGGCGGTACAGGGGCGACTCAGTCGGCGCATTCTGGCTCTATTGAGCCAGACAGAGGGAGGCATATAATGGTAGGGAGCAAAACGCTCATGATCGGGTTGGGGGTATTCTACTTAGTCTTGGCTGGCGTGGCGGTGGCGGAACAACATTGGCCTGTGGCGATGTATTGGGTGTGCGCGGCGGGGATTCTCACGGCGGTGTTGTGGATGGGCGCAGCATGACACCGTATGAAGTGTTGCTCCCTGGGCAATGCCCATCGGGGAAAAACAGCATCCAGACCACCCGTACAGGCCACCGCTACCCCAAAAAGCGATTCGTCGATTGGCGGGATGCGGCGGTGTTGACGGCGGTCAGGGCGATTCCGAAGGGGACGGTGGGGCCGATGTTCAGGAAACCAGCGATGCTCGCCATTACGGTGCATTACGTGCCAGGTGACGGGCGGCGGCGTGATGTGCCAGGGATGCTCGACGCGATCTTCCACGTACTGGAACGGGCGGGGGCGGTGGAGGACGACGCTCAAATTCAATACGTTGGCTGGGTGACGTTCCTGATTAATCGAGCCGCGCCTCATGTGAGTCTCAAACTTCAACTAGGAAGTTGCGTATGATGGTCTTTTGGTTCGGCTTTGGCTTGGGGATGATCGGGGGGGCCATGATCGGGGCGGGCATCACGGCCTGGATTGGCCTCTACCGCTATCTGCAACGCGATTAAGGAGGACGGCGTATGTGCGTTCAATGCGACGAGATAGATTATCCGGTGGCAGCGTGTTGGAAGCCGTGTTACCAGCCACGGGCGCGGCGCATGGCAACGGGACTGCCGACGCCTGGACGCATCTACAACGAGCAGGATTACGAAGCGGGGCGCATCATTGATACGCTGCGCCATGCGTTGGAGGAACGGACGCAGACCGCTGACCGACTGCGCTACGAGAATGAATATCTACGGGCCAAGCGACCGCTGCCGCCGCTCTCCGCGCGGCCTACGCTGCCCGTACCGACATTTGAAGGAGTGGAATTATGAGTCAACCGACGGTGGTGCGTTCGCTGTCGGGCTTTACGTTTGCATGGCCCGACCTCTCGCTCACGATTACGCTCATGCGGATTCGGGAATCGTCGCAAGGATTGAAGGCCGAACTCGTGGCCTCCCACCGCGATGAACACGGCAAAGAGCGTGTGATTATCCACCAGTCCTGCAACCTGCTCACCTCCAAATCGAGGCTGGCGAGTGAGTTGGGTAAACGGCAACCCGCTCCGTGGGACTCGATGTTGGAGCAGGTCTGCGTCACGGCGTTGCGCGATCTGCGGCTGGGGGAGCCGGTGGAAACCCTGACCTCCGACGAGGAGGATTTACGGCCTTCCTCCTTCGTGCTGAATCCGCTTTTGTACGAGGATGAACCGACGGTCATTTTCGGGCCAGGGGACTCGCTCAAATCGTTCCTCCTGCTGTACTGTGCCTTGCTCTTGTGCAACGGGGCCGAAGGGCCGCACCTGCGCTGTAGCCCTGAGCCGCGCCGTGTGCTATGGCTCGATTGGGAAATGAGCCGCCGGAACGTGGCAGGACGAGTGCGGATGCTGCAGCGGGGCCATCCCCACCTCGTCCTGACGCCCGACTACCGGCGCATGACGCATGGGCTGGCTGACACCGCCGATGAGATTCGCGGGATTATCGAGGCGGGGTCGTACGATGTGCTGTGTATCGACTCGTTGGGGATGGCGGCGGGGGCCAGGGAATTGGAGAAAGCCGAGTCGCCCATTGCGTTCTTCTCGGCCTTGCGTGGATTGGGCCTCCCGACGTTGATTATCGGGCATTCGCCCAAACCGCGAGACGGGCAAGCCCCGTCGCTCTACGGGAACGTCTACTTTCGCAACCTCGCCCGTGTCTCCTGGGAGGTCCGGCGGGAGGGGAATATCGTGGGGTTGTATCAGGATAAGAACAACCTAGGTCCGGCGCATGACCCGTTGGGCTGGACGCTGGATATGCAGGGTGATATCTGCACGGTGTCCGAGGGTGACCTGCTCTCAGACCCCGCCTTGGCCTCCCATTTGCCCCTCCAAGACCAGATCGCCGCCTATCTCAAGCGGTCTCCAGGGTCCACGCCGATGGAGGTCGCGGAAGGCATCCATGCGAAGCACAGTTCAGTCAAAAGCAAACTCCATGCGTGTCCACGCTTTATTGCCATTGGGGAGGGGAAATATGATTGTCTCGATGCCTGAGAGGACACCGATCGCAGAGCCTACCCGTAAGCCTACGGCGAGTGCGTATGGGCTGGCGTGGAGGAATCGGCGAGTCGCTGAGGGCCGGTGCGTGGGGTGCGGCGGCCCGTCCCGCCAGAAGCCAGACGGGGGCTATAAGTACCTGTGTCAAGTCTGCGCGGATGCGGCGGTCCTCCGGCAGCGCACCCATTATGGCACGCTCAAGAAGCAGCGGCATGAGTGGCCTTCGCCCGTGACGCCAGCGCGGCCCCAAGAGACCTGGTGTCTGCGCTGCGATGGGCTGTTCCCGTCGCCGGATGTCGTGAAGGTCCGTATCTGTCCGACTTGCCGCCCCTCGCAGGAGAGCATGATCGAGCGGGGGGCAGACGAGGAAGGCTGGGCGATTGAAACGGAATAGGAGTTTACGGAATCCCTAATTTGCATACCGAAAGGTTATTCCCTGCGTTGAATGCAAATCATCGAATGGGGGGGGGTGTGATGCTATTAGAGGAATTGGCTGATGTTGGGGTCGCCGTGATCTGCCTGTTGCTTGGGGTGGCGGTTGGCATCCAAGTCACTATGTATCTCTGGCGCGGGAAACAAGGGGGCAAGCATGAATAACCCGTCATGGTTCGATAAGCTAGAACAGCGTATTCACGAATTACACGAAAACAAAATTGACAGGATTGGTCCCAATCTTGAGGGGGTGGTGGACCAACCCACACCGCCGCACGACCCCGTGAACCGCCCCGCGCACTACACGACGGGGACAATCGAAGTGCTGGACTTCATTGAGGACCAGCAGTTCGGCTACTTGGATGGGCAGGTGATTAAATATGTGAGCCGCTATCGGCACAAGGGGAAACCCTTAGAGGATTTGCAAAAGGCGAAATTCTACTTAGAGCGACTACTCAGAAAGGAGAGTCATGAATGAGCTACACCTTTTTGCTGGAGGGGGGGGGGGAATCCTCGGCGGCATGCTTCTCGGACATACCACTGTCTGTGCGGTCGAAATTGAACCGTACCCACGGAGCATCTTGTTCCAACGGCAACGAGACGGACTCCTCCCTGAGTTCCCCATTTGGGATGACATTACAACGTTCGATGGGCGTCCCTGGAGGGGGTACGTTGATGTGGTATGTGGGGGATTCCCCTGTCAGGACATATCAGCCGCCGGACATGGGTGTGGAGTGCGAGGGGGCGCACGGAGCGGACTCTGGGCCGAGCAAGCCAGGGTCATTGGCGAAATACAGCCCTGCTTCGTATTCGTGGAAAACAGCCCAATGCTTACTAGCAGGGGGATTGACTGTGTACTCGGAGACCTTTCCTGCCTGGGGTACGATGCGCGATGGGGAGTGTTATCCGGTTACCATGCCGGTAGCCCTATCCATCGAGATCGGATATGGATTGTTGCCTGCGCCAAGAAAGTCAAATGGGAAAGATTACCTTGGAGTGCTACGGCGCAAGGAAACATGGGCGACAACTTCCACCCTCGGGCCATTCTTGATCGGTTTGTGGAAGAATTGGACCGGCAGGGAGTACGCTGGGGCGACTCGCCTGAAGATCACCTGCCACCCTACCTTTTGCGAGTACCTCATGGGATGGCCCCTGGAGTGGACGCAATTGAAGCCGTTGGCAACGGACAGATTCCAGCGGTGGCTGCGCTCGCATGGCAGATATTGTCTGGATGCCACGGGCAGGTCACGTAGCTCGGTGAATACGCAGCAACCTGACGACCTATTTGCTCACCCCATCACACAGGAGGGCGCAGCATGAACGCCGTCACGCTCAGTAAGGCCCATTGCAAAGCCGCCCCTGGCTTTGCAACTTAGAAGCGGGTGTCTTTCTTTTCTAGGTAGATGGGCCATTGCGCGGTGATGTGGTGGTCGGGGTGCGTGACCCAGAGGTCTTGCGCGGGGAGTTCGTAGTCGAATCCCTGCCCTAACGCCCATTCGTCCAGACCTTTTCCTGCTCCATTGATCCGCATCCCCTTCACGCTCATGAGTTGGTGCCAATGACCGAGCAGCAGGATGTGGTACGGCTGGTCGGTCGCCATCGCCCGCTTACGGGTCCGGTGGTCCATGAGCATGAGGGGCGAGAGCGCACCGGCAATGCCGGATCCGCCCTTCGCCTGATCGCCGTGCGCGAGGAGGTACTTCGTGCCGTAGGTCTGGAAGGGGAGGAATGCGCCATCCGCAATGTCGAAGTGGATATGCGGCTCGGTGCGGAAGTGCTTCTTCAGGAAGTGGTAGAGCAGGTATTCAAAGTTGTCGTGCGCCCGATGCTTGGCGCGAGGCTTCTTGTCGAACCGCCCGTGATTCCCCACCACGCAGGGCAGGTAGAGCTTCCCAAAACGGTCATAGAGCATCGTGATGCCCGCCACCAGATGGTCCAGCAGGTGCAGGATGGACTGGGCAATCGGGGCGTCATTCGTCTCGCGCAATTCCTCGTGGATATTCCCTGACAGCATATCCCCGCCGAGAATCACGGTGCAGTAATCGTACTGCGGCTTGTGCATGGAGTCGAAGAGCAGCGAGGTGGCCTTGGCAAAGCAGGTCTCCATGCGCCGGACGGCAATCGTGCGGTTGTAGGCATTGACGCCGTTCATCTGGCGTGGGTCCACCACTTCGTCCCAATGCCAGTCGGAGAGAAACAGGTGGGGGACCCCCGTGAGGTTGGGGGTGTACTTCGGCGTGAGCCACTTCGGGGGTGTCACGGGGCGGTCGCAATCGTGGATGAGCTGCTTGATCGTGTCTCCAGCGTGGGCGAGGCCAGAGAGCCGCTTATTCTCCTCCCGCAAGTCGCGTAGGTCGCGCTCCATACGCTCCCGCCGCCAGCGGTCCTGGTCCGTTTCGGCGTCGGCCTTGATGTCAGGCCGCATCTTCAGGCGGTCACGGAGGGTCGAACGGGGGATGCCGAGGGATTTGGCGGCGAGGCTCAGGTCACCGTGGCAGTCATGCACGGCTTGGATGGTGGCGGCGATTACGTCTGGCGGTACGGGATTGGCTCCCATGGTGCGTCCCCCTTAGCGTGTGGTGGCGAATCCGTCCCCCTCGGTATTCGTACAGGTCGCAGGTGTCCAGGTCCATCCCGTCGCAGTCGAAGGCATCCTCCCACATCGCTGGACGCATGGCCTCGTCCTCCTGGGTCTGGTGTGGATACTAGCTCTCCTGCTGCGGCGTCATCGGATACTGCTTCATGTCCTCGCACCGCCCGTCTCCGGCTATGTCGAGGTACTTGGTGTCGGGGATGCCATCGAAGTCGGTGTCGAAGATAAATTTGAAGGGAAAGGGCCGTTCGCGGTTCGGCCCCCCAATGAGTTCGCTGTACGTCTCGGCGTCCTTCTGCCCGTCGAGGTTGCGGTCCCAGGACCGGATGACCAGATTGCCCATGACCGTGACGGTGAGCAGGTTGCCGAGGCCGTCAGGGGCTAGACAGGACGCCGCGAAGCGGGTGACCGCGACGGGACGCCGAAGATCGGACAGGGAGTGGGGGGTGGCGGGAGACCCGCAGAGCGGGGGGACGCTCACCAGGAGTGCCGCGACCAAGCCCAGTCTCATCCCTGTCCTCATCGTTTGCCGAGCAATTCGTCTTTTCGTGCGCTGCTGCTGCTGCTCCCAAAATAATAGGCCACGACGGTGGAGGCGGTGCCGCCGAGCCAGCCGAGGGCAATATTGATAAATTCCTTGTCCAGATGGACCGGCGTGTACAACGGGAGAAACGTCACGGCGGCAATATAGCCGAGGAACATCGCTAAGGTCGCGTAGGCGAGGTGCGACGGGGTGCGGTCCTTGACCGCCATTTCCCGCTGACGGGCTGAGTGCCGGTCGGACGCCTCAATTTCCAACGCCTTGGTCCTGACCGTCGCCTCCAGCTTGACGAGTTCGGCCTGGAGTTCGGCCTGTTTCGTCGGGTCGGTGACGAACTTGCCCACCACCTCGGCGACCCCCGTGAAGAGGTTGCCGCCGAGGACGCTCAAGAGCTTGTCAAACATCGCCCTCCCTCACTTATGGAACCAGCCCTGCATGACCGCGACGAGGGCCAACACCGCGCCGCCGAGCCAGACCATCGCTCCCAGGACCGCTTTGAAGGCGCGAATATCGTGGTCGTGGCCTTCAACTTGCTTGGTGAGCGGAGAGAGCTTGCGGTCCAGTAAGTCCTCCAGTGTCCGCAAGTCATCAATGCCCACTTAGACCTCCTCACTCTCGTCGAATTGGCAATGCCAGCGCACTAAGCCGCCTTCTTTGGTCAAGAACTTCTCCAGGCCATCCAGGCTGCGAACGACCTCGATGACGTTGTGTCCGGCCTCTGTCGGCGTCCCTGCAAAGTCCATCACCATCGGCAACACATCGAACGCATTGCCGCCCAGGTGCTTACTCACCGCCCCCAGCTCGGCATCGGACATGGACGCCATGAGCGTGTAAAACCCATGGGCGATTTGCTCCACGGTGCGGGCCTCCTGGTGGAGGTCGAGCCACGTCTGGAAGGCGGCGGCATGGAGGTACGTGGACCCGACCCATCGGCGGTTGAGAGCCGAGTTCTGGGCCATGACTTCGGCTTGCTTCCAGCGGTCACGCCGCCCTGACGTAAACACGACGGATGGACAACGGGACAGGAGCGTGACGGCTCCCGCCCGTGCGACGGGGTTCAGGCGCATCTGGTCAATGGTGAGGCTCATGCCGGTTGCAACCGATCATAGACCTTCGCGTGACTCGTCCAGCCGCAGGAACAGGCCCACGGCTGCGAGAGGTCGGACGAGGTGAGGGTCCGGCAGCACCGCTCACAGGTCCAGACGTAGGCGAAGGGAACAGAAGGCCGTCGGAGAATCTTAGCGTCAAACACGATTTCTCCATCCAGAAGCAGGTCGTTAATGACAGACACCGGACTCACGGTCCCCTCACACGCCGTCAGCCCTCGTCACGGACTGGGCTTCGGATACATCGCCTTCACCGCCATTACCATGGCCTTCATCGCATCCGCCTCAGCCCCACCCTTCCACAGGGCATCGAGTTGATCGCCAATGGGCGGATAGGCGGCAGCTCTAGTGCGTCTGAACTCCTCCATCGCTACGGCCTCTGCACTTGGTGCGCGAGTGGGGTCGAGTTCTAGCGCACGTAGGTCAGCCGTAAGCCTCAGCCAGCGAGTGTCACCTGGGTAGGGGACGTCAGGAATCTCTGTGATGGCGTAGC
>SXGT01634979.1_pt1 | contig 12773 bp, 7 predicted proteins | sample 3176221 | NCBI WGS metagenome assembly SXGT01 (sample SAMN11356862, study PRJNA531348) | freshwater metagenome | isolation source: freshwater sample F1-120 | place: China: Fuxian Lake, Yuxi | collected 2017-12-25
GGCGACGGCGACGGCGACGATTCCTGGCTAGGCCACGGGCCGCTCTCGGCGAGATTTTGCGAGGAAACGCCGTCGAAGCGCACATCCAGCTCGCCAGTCCGTCGCCGTCGCCGTCGCCGTCAACGTCAACGCTCACGTCAACGTCAACGTCAACGTCAACGAAGGGCAGCCCCGGGCAATTGTTGGACAGCTCTTGAAAGTGGGAATCGGGGGATGGGGCGGGGCGGAGGGCGGATGGCGGAGCGCGGACCGCGGACGGCTGACAGCCGGCGGCGGCGTCGCCTTGCGGGGGCCCTCGGGTTGGTGTACGTAGAGCGGCCTTTCCGGCCAGAAAGCTGTTCGATTCTGATGTCCTACACGAACGGAACCAGCCCAGGCGGTCAGGTGTCCCCGGAGCCTGCCGCGCCGCTCGCCCCTCTGGATGTGGCGCGCGTGCTCCACGGGGCGCGGCTGCTCGTGCTCGGGGGCACCGGGTTCCTCGGCAAGATCTTCTGGTGCCTCCTCCTGGATCGCTACCCCGAGATCGGGAAGATCTTCCTGCTCGTCCGCAGCTCGGCGAAGGAGACGAGCGAGCAACGCTTCTGGTCCGAGATCGCCACCTCGGAGTGCCTCGAGCCGCTCCGCCAGCGTTACCCGGGCGAGGCGTTCCACGCCTTCCTGCGCGAGAAGTTCGAGCCGATAGATGGCGACGTCGGGCGCCCCTGCGCCGGGATCGCCGACGACTTCATCGCGCGGCACAAGGGCACGATCGACGCGGTCGTCAACGTCGCCGGCGTCGTCGACTTCAACCCGCCGCTCGACGAGGCGCTCGACACCAACGCGTTCGGCGCGGAGAACCTGGTCGCGCTGTGCCGCGCCCTCGACGCGCCGCTCTTCCACACGAGCACGTGCTACACGGTCGGCAACCGGGCCGGCCTCATCGACGAGGAGGTGCCCGGCTCGCTGTACCCGTTCCCGCGCGCCGACGAGCTCGGGCGGGAGCTGTGGGATCCTGCGCGCGAGATCCGCGACTGCCTCGATCTCATCTCGCAGGCTCGGAGCCGCTGCGAGGACGCCTTCCGGCAGAGCGACTTCCTCGAGCGCGCGAAGAAGAACCTGAACGACAAGGGCGAGCCCACCACGGGCCCCGCGCTCGAGGCGGAGCTCAAGAACGTCAAGCGGCGCTTCGTCTCCGACCGGCTCGTCGAGGCGGGCCTCGAGCGCGCCACGCACTGGGGCTGGCCCAACATCTACACGTACACGAAGAGCATCGGCGAGCAGATCATCGCGCGGAGCGGCCATCCGTACGTCATCGCGCGGCCCGCGTGCTGCGAGAGCACCCTCCGCTTCCCGATCCCCGGGTGGAACGAGGGCCTCGGTACGAGCGCTCCCATCATCTACCTCGCGATGAAGGGGCACCGGCAGATGATCGGGCGGGACGTCCTGATCGACTTCATCCCGAGCGACGTCGTGTGCGCGGGCATGATCCTCACCCTCGCCGAGCTGCTCGAGGGCACGGCGAAGCCGGTGTACCACTACGGCGCGAGCGACGTGAACGGCTGCACGTCCGAGCGGTTCGGCGAGCTCATCGCGCTCTACAAGCGCAAGCACTACATGCGCACCGGCAAGGGGAACCCGTTCGTCAACCTGCTGCAGGCGTACTTCGAGCCGGTGATCGTGTCGGAGGATCGCTTCGACCGCGTCGGCCCCGCGCAGCTCGCGCGTGTGGCGCGGTCCCTCTCGACCGTGCTCAGGGCGGCGCCCGGCCCCATGAAGGGCGCGGCGCACGCCATCGACTCGTTCGCCTCGCAGGAGGAGAAGATCGACGAGATCATCCGCTTGTTCTCGCCCTTCACGTACCATCAGAAGGGACCGTTCTCCTGCGCGAACACGCGGGCGGCGTGGGCGCGGGCGCTGCCGGAGGACCAGGCGAAGCTCGACTGGCACCCCGAGGAGATCGACTGGGCCGACTACTGGATGAACCAGCACATGCCCGCGATGGAGAAGCGGATCATCCCCTGGATGGACGACCGGTACCGGCGCGAGCTCAAGGCGCACAAGACCCACGAGACGCTCGCGACCCTGGTCGAGCAGATGGCCGAGCGGCACGAGCACGCGCTCGCGTTCCAGCGGCTGTCGGGCGAGGGCCTGACGCGTGTGACGTACCTCGACGTGCTCTCGCGCGCGAACGCCGCGTCGGCGCGGCTCGCCGAGCTGGGCGTGAAGAAGGGCGACCGCGTCGTCCTCTCCGCGCAGAACCACCCCGACTGGGCCATCGCGTACTTCGCGATCGTGCGGCTCGGCGCGGCGGCGGTGCCGGTCGATCCCGCGCTGGAGGCGGAGCCTTTCGAGAACCTGATCCGCGAGAGCGAGGCGCGCGTGCTCGTCTGGGATGCGCACGTCGAGAAGCACGCGGGGATCCTGCTGCGCGATCGCCTCCCGGATGCGGTCATCCTCGACCTGCACCAGGTCACCGCGCCGCAGGCAGGGGCGAAGGTCCCCTCCCCGGGTGTCGAGATCCTCCCGGAGGACGTGGCGAGCCTGATCTTCACGAGCGGCACGACGGGCAAGCCCAAGGGCGTGCGCCTCAGCCACAAGAACTTCGCCGCGATGGTGGCGTCGCTCGCGCCGCTCTTCCCGCTCACGACGAACGATCGCATCCTGAGCGTTCTCCCGCTCCACCACACGTTCGAGTTCTCGTGTGGCCTCCTCCTCCCGTTCTCGCGCGGCGCGCGCGTCATCTACCTCGACGAGCTCAACGGCGACAGCCTCACGCGCGGCCTCAAGGAGGGCCGCGTCACCGGCATGGTCGGCGTCCCGGCCGTGTGGCAGCTCCTCGAGCGCCGCATCATGAGCCGCGTCCACGCCGAAGGAAAGACGGCCGAGGCCGTGTTCAACCTCGCGGGGGAGGTCAACCGCTTCCTCACGCGCAACGTGAAGCTCGATCTCGGCAAGCTCCTCTTCGGACAGGTGCACGAGGGCCTCGGCGGGCACGTGCGCTTCCTGATCTCCGGCGGCGCCGCGCTGCCGCAGAGCACGCAGAAGCTCTTCGCCGGGCTCGGGCTGAAGCTGACCGAGGGCTACGGGCTCACGGAGGCCGCGCCGGTGCTCACGGTGGCGAAGGCCGGGTCGGCGGCGGGGCAGGTCGGCAAGCCCGTGCCGGGCGTGGAGCTCCGCATCGCGAACCCCGACGATCACGGCGTGGGCGAGGTCCTCGCGCGCGGCCCGAACGTGATGCTCGGCTACACCGACGAGGACGCCACGCGCGAGACCATCGACGCGGACGGGTGGCTCCACACCGGCGATCTCGGGAAGCTCGACCGGCAGGGGCGGCTCGTCATCGTCGGGCGATCCAAGGACGTCATCGTCACGGCGACCGGCGAGAACATCTACCCCGACGACCTCGAGAAGCAGCTCGGCGACGTGAAGTGGATCGACGAGGTCGCCTTCGTGGGCGTCGAGGCGCGCTCGGGTGGCGAGCGGCTCGCCTGCCTCGCCGTCCCCTCCGAGGACGCGAGCGTGGAGCGCGAGATCCGCCTGGATCGCGCGGAGAAGTCGCTCCGGGACGCGATCGGCAAGCTCCCCTACGGCAAGCAGCCGAGCGTCCTCCACCTCTACGACGCGAAGCTCCCGCGGACCGCGACGCGCAAGGTGAAACGGAACGAGGTGAAGGACATCCTCCGGCGCATCATGGCCGCCACGGCGCGGCCCGAGTCCGCCGCCGAGGCGAAGGGATCGCCGGTGCGCCAGGCCATCGCGGGCGTGAAGAACCGGCCGGCCGACGGGATCACCGCCGACATGTCGATGATCGACGACCTCGGCTTCGACTCGCTCTCGCTGACCGAGCTCCTGGTCGCGCTCGAGGCCCGCCACGGGGCGATCGATCCCCGGGCGCTCGTGGCGTGCCGCACCGTGGCCGACGTCGAGGCCCTCGTGGGCGACGAGCGCCGGGCCGAGTCGCGCACGCGCGCCATCGAGGGCCGGGAGAAGGACAAGAAGGGCGAGGTCCTCCCCGCGTTCACCTTGCCGAAGGAGGCGCAGGAAGCGGGCAAGCGCGCGATCGGCAACGTGCAGGACCTCTTCTACGGGAAGATGATGTCCTCCCGGGTGTCGGGGCGCGCGTTCATCCCCCACAACCGCAACAGCATCGTCATCGCCAACCACGCGAGCCACCTCGACATGGGCTTCGTGCGCCACGCGCTCGGCAAGTACGGCGAGGACATCGTGACCCTCGCCGCGCAGGACTACTTCTTCGAGAAGGGATCGCTGACGCGGGCTTTCTTCGAGAACCTCACCAACCTGCGCGCGATCGATCGCAAGGGAGGTCTCCGCGCGAGCGAGCGTCAGGCAGGCGAGATCCTCCAGGAGGGGCGGACGATGCTCATCTTCCCGGAGGGCACGCGCAGCCCGGACGGGCAGATCCACGAGTTCAAGCCGCTGCTCGGGCACCTCGCGCTCACGTACGGCGTCGACATCCTGCCGCTCTACGTGGGCGGGACGCGCGACGCGATGCCGAAGGGCGCGCGCCTGCCCACGAGCCGGAAGCTCTTCGCGCGGATCGGGCCCGTCATGACGGTCCGCCACATGAAGCGCCTCACCGCGGGCCTCGCGTTCGCCGACCAGTGCCGCGAGATCGCCCGCCTCGCGCACAAGTCGGTGGTCGCGCTGCGGGACGGCGACCTCTTCGACATCGCCCGGATGGATCGCCTCGACCCCGAGCAGGGAACCAGGAAGAAGAAGAAGGAGCACCCGCTCGTGACGCTCTTCGCGGAGCTGCCGGGGAGGTTCGCGAAGGGGCAGGTCGAGAAGCCGACGTCGTTCTATTTCACCCTGGGCGGCGACGCGATGGCGAAGTGGACGGTCCGCGTGGACGCGGAGGCGTGCACCGTCACCATGGGAAAGCCCGACGGGGGCACCGCCGACTGCGTGCTCAAGACGAGCCCGGAGATCTTCACCAAGATCGTGCGCGAGGCGTACGTACCGAGCCCGGCGGAGTTCATGTCAGGCGAGATCAAGTCGAACGACGTGAGCCTCCTGTTCACGTTCCAGAAGGTGTTCCAGCTGTCATGAGCCCCCCGTCATGAGACCCGGCGCCGAGATGGCCGTCGTCGCCGAGGACGGCACCGACGCGGACGACCCGAAGAAGCGCGTCCTCGTGACGGGGGCGACGGGCTTCCTCGGCCGCCACCTCTCCGCGGACCTGGTCGCGCACGGATACCAGGTGACCGCGCTCGTGCGGTCGCTGGACGCGGATCTCCCCGCCGAGGTGACCCGTGCGCTCGGCGACGTGCTCGACGCGGACTCGGTGCGCGCGGCGGCCGAGGGCATCGGGGGCCTCTTCCACTGCGCCGGCAAGGTGTCGCGTCGCACGGAGGACGCCGAGGAGCTCTACCGCGTGCACGTGCAGGGCACGCGCGCCGTGCTCTCCGCGTGCAAGGAGGCGGGCGTGACGCGAGCCATCGTCGCGTCGTCCAGCGGCACCGTCGCCGTGAGCGGCGATCCGGACTTCATCGCGACGGAGGACGACACGACGCCCATCGCGCTCATCTCGCGCTGGCCGTACTACCGCGCGAAGCTCTTCGCCGAGCAGGCGTCGCTCGAGATGAACGGGCCCGATTTCGCCGTGATCTCGGTCAACCCGACGCTCCTCCTCGGCCCGGGCGACGTGAACGGCTCGTCCACCGAGGACGTGCGTCTGTTCCTCGAGCGGAGGATCCCGGCGGTGCCGCCCGGCGGACTGTCGTACGTCGACGCTCGGGATGCGGCGACCGCGTTCCGGCTCGCCTACGAGAAGGGCCTCGGCGGGCGGCGGTACCTGGTGGGCGCGTGCAACGTGACCATCCGGGAGCTCTTCCGGCGCCTCGCGCGCGTGTCCGGCGTGAGCGCGCCGGTCCTGCCGATCCCGCGCGCGCCCGAGACGGCGCGCGTCGGCGCGAAGATCGCGGAGCGCGTGATGGCGCGGTTCGGCGTCGACCTCGGGCTCGACCCCATCTCGATCGACATGGCCCAGTTCTACTGGTACCTCGACGCGACGCGCGCCGAGACCGAGCTCGGGTGGCGCGCGCGCGATCCGATCGAGACCCTCCACGACACGGTGAAGGATCTCCGCGATCGTGGCGTCGTCTGGCCGGAGCCGATGGTCGAGGCGAGCCCGTGACCTTGCTCGTGGTCAACCCGAAGAGCGGGGGCGGGAAGACCGAGGCCCTGTTCCCGGGGATGAGGCCGGCGATCGAGAAGGCGCTCGGCGAGGTCGAGATCGCCTTCACCAAGCGCACGGGGCACGGCATCGCGCTCGCGGAGGAGGGCGCGAAGGCCGGCCACACGCTGGTGGTCGCGGTGGGGGGCGACGGCACGTTCAACGAGGTCGTGAACGGCCTCATGCGCGCGGGCAAGGCGGGCGTCGAGGTCGGCATCATCGGGCAGGGGACCGGCGGTGACTTCCGGAAGTCGGTGGGCCTCGAGCATCGGCTCGACGCGTACCTCGCGGCCCTCGCGAAGGGCGACACGCGCGCGCTCGACGTCGCGCGGTGTTCCTACCGCGGGAGGAACGGGGAGGCGGAGGAGCGCTGGGTCGCGAACATCGTGTCGTGCGGGATCGGGGGCCTCGTGGACCAGTACGTGGCGACCTCGACGCGCGCCTTCGGCGGCACGGCGGCCTACTTCGGCGCGGGGCTCCGCGCGCTGGTGAACGGCAGGCTCGGGCGCCTGTCCGTGCGGGTCACGTCCGGCGGCGAGACCCGGGAGCACAAGCTCCAGACGTACCTGCTCGCGGTGTGCAACGGCCGGTATTTCGGCTCCGGGATGATGGTCGCGCCCATGGCGGACATCGGCGACGGCAAGCTCGAGATCGTGTCGATGGGGCCGCGGAGCAAGCTCGCGTTCGCGGTGACGCAGAGCGCCATCTACAAGGGCGAGCACCTCCAGCACCCCGACGCGGTCCACCTCGCCGGCCAGAAGGTCGAGATCATGCTCGACAACGACGACGCGAAGGAGCGGTTCCTCATCGACCTCGACGGCGAGCCCGTCGGAGGGCTGCCGATGACGGTGGAGATCGTCCCGGGGGCCCTCCGGCTGAGGGCCTGACCTTCAGACCTCCGTCCGCCTTCACATCTCCTGCGAGCCTGGCGGGTCCGACTCCGGCTTGTTGTAATGTACACGCACCGGACGGCCGCTCGACCCGAGCTTGACGTACACGGCCTCGATCTGATCGATGGAGATCCCCTTCGCCGTGAGTCGCTCGCCGATGGCGTCGAAGAAGGCGTCGTCCTCGAACAGGCGCTCGACGCGGCTCGCGTAGGGATCGCACGGCCACGCGCCGAGGCCCGTGGACTTCGTGACGCCGGGCTCGACGATGATGTACGCGCTGATCTTGAACGATCGCGGCGGCGTGTACGAGTTGCCGTTCACGTCGCGAGCGGACCCCGCGTCCGGCGGCACGGTCGTCAGCGCGGGCTCGGTGGGGGCCGGCGGCGGGATCATCAGCCGGCGCGCCTCCTCCTGGGCGGCCTCGGCGACCCGCCACGCTATGTTCTCGTGGAAGTCGAGCGGGAGCACGGTGATGACGGCCCCGTTCTTCTCGTCCTGTATGGCGACGAAGCACGTCTGGTCGGGCACGCTGTAGAAGAGGCGGTGGATGCGCCGCGTGCCCTCCTCGTAGCCGATGTCCACGGCCAGATCGCGATCCAGGATGCGGCTCAGTTCGGCGGGTGTGAGCGACAGGCGATCCAGCACCCGGGACCATGCGTGGTGCGTGTAGCTCGTGGCCTTCATGCGCGCGCGTCTTCGACACGAGACGGGTAGCATCCCCGGGTCTGGGAGGCAATCGCGCGGCCACGACGCGGCCCGTCGCGCGCGAGGAAGCGTCCTACTTCCCGTGGTCCTTCGCCCAGGCGGGGACCAGCGTCTTCAGCCGATCCACCCCCCCCCAGACCGCGAGCTTCCGCGCACCCGTGTCCGCCACCTTGACCGGATCGGAGGGGAATCCCTCGCTCGTCCCGGCGAAGACGACGTAGACGACGTCCTCGTGCGCCCCGCCGCCCTTCGGTGAGCCCTTGATGCCGAGCTCCTTCGCCAGCGCGATCGACCCCTCGCCGAGGTCGTCGTCGGAGTCCGAGCCCACGTCCGCGAAGATCGCGCCGGCGACCCTGCCGGTCTTCCAGTTGATCGCCGCGACGTAATCGCCCTTCACGGCGCCGTGCCTCATCGCGGACGGCGGCAGCGCGACGTAGTTGAAGCGCGTCGAGTCCACGTAGCGCTCGACCGTGCCCTCCTTCGCCTTCGGATTCACGAGGGCCGTCGCCGACACGTAGAAGCCGGGCGCGGGATCGCTCGGGCCCTGGAGGATCGGCTCGCCGGTCTTCTTCCCGTCCTTCGTGACGATGCCGTAGAAGTTTCCGGGCTCGCCGGCGTTCGCGAGGTAGTCGAGGCCCTTCGTGTTCGCGTCCGCGTTCATCGTGCAGCCGCCCTGGCGCCGCTTCGTGCTCGAGACCTCGGCGCAGACCCACTTCCCCTGCTTCTTCCGCGTGCCGCAGCGCACGAAGTCGCCGATCGCCCCGTCGGCCACCTCGCCCTTGAAGCCGCGCGCGCGGCAGTCATGGGTCGATCGCGACGCGCAGTCGAGGCCGGCCTTGTGCTTCCAGCCCTTCGCGTAGGTCGCCTCGCAGGTGTAGCCGGGGTGGTACGCGGTCGGGGCGCCGTCGGCGTCGATCATGAACTCGCCGCGGAAGAAGAAGGTCTTCTCGCCCTTGACGCGGAAGGCCTCGTCCTGCGCGAGGCGGATCGTCTCGACCACCGGCGGAGAGGACGTGGGACGAGCGGGGGCGTCGGCGCGGGAGGCGACGCCGACGGTGACGGTGGAGGCGACGAGCGCGAGTGTGAGGAGGGGGCGAAGGTTCATGTGAGGCGCCTGGTGCAACGGGTGCGCCAGCGTGGCGGGCCAGGAAGACGCCCGAAAACACGAGGCCCGACCGGGCGCCCGCCCGTGCGCGCCCACGCGTCGAGCGGCGAAGAGCGCGGCGAAACGAGGGCCGTTCGGTGGCACGTCCAGTGCTCGGGGGGGCGGCGTGATCACGCAGATGCAACGCCGTACCGCCAGCGTGGGCTCTCTCCTCGTCCTTCTTGGCCTCTCCGGCGTCGTCGGCGCCTCCCGCGCGTCGGTCGCTCCTCGCGCGACGGTCCAGGTCGGGGAGGAGTCGGGCGCGGGCACGGGTACGCGCGTGCCGCCCGTGTCCCCGGCGACCGATGCGCTCCGCGACCTGCCGGAGACGCCCGGGACGTGCGACGAGGTGATCGTAGAGGCCCGCGAGGCGTCCGCGCGGGATCCCCTTCCGGAGCGCGACGCAAACGCGCTGTATGCCCATGTCCACGGCGCAGCGCGGGACGAGGCGTGCGGGCGCGCCCTCGCCCGGGCGGCCGAGGAGCTCCCGTGCGAGGGTCATGCGCTCGGCGCGGTCGTCTCGGGCCTCGTGTCGCAGGGCGCGTTTCCGGTCTCCGCGACGAGGCGCCTCGTCGCGCGGGCGCGGACTGGAGAGGCGTGCATGAAGGAGATCCTGCCTTCCGTGCAACATGCAATCAACGTGGACATCGCGCTTGCACGAGACGTTCGCGCGGTGGCGGCCGGGAAGGACGAGAACGCGAGCCAGGCGGGATTCCTCGCGCTCGGCAGCCTGGGGCTCGCGGCCCGTCGCTCGGGCGCGACCGAGGTCGTCGCGATGGTCGAGCGCACGCTGTCCGCGGAGCTGGCGAAGGGCGACGCGCGGCGGATCGTCCTCCTGGAGGCCGCCGGAAACGCGGCGTGCGAGGCGTGTACCCCCGCGCTCGTCCGGGCGCTCGGCGACGTCGACCCGTGGACGCGCCGGGCGGCGGTCGCGTCGTTCCGTTTCCGCGCAGACAGGCCCTCCTTGCTCCGCACGTGCGCCGCGCTCGAGAGAGACGCGGCCGCCAGCGTCCGCGAGCACGCCGCCTGGGCGCTGGCGTTCGAGGACGCCTTCGGCCCCGAGCGAGCCGCGTGCCTCGCGCGGGCGGCCGCCGCGGATCCGGATCTCGACGTCCGCAGGACCGCGACGCGCGGCCTGACGCGCCTGGCGGGGGAGAACGCCGGGAGGGACCGCGCGCTCCTCGCCCTCGCGAAGGCGCCGCACCCCGCCGAGGTCCGCCTCGTCGCCCTCGAGCACCTCGTCGCCTCGGATCCCACCCCCGTCACGGAGACCTACTTGCCATGAAGAAGACCGCGCTCCTCGTCCTCGTGAGCCTCTCCGCCACCCTCTCCGGCTCCACGCTCGCCGCCCCCCCTGCGCCCCGAGGCGCCGGAGGCGGGCGCCCGGACGCGCCACACCCTGGTCTCGCGCGCCTCACGCAGCTCGGCCACCACGCGCCCTCGTCGGCGACGCTCCGCAAGCGCCTCCACGAGGGGCGGGTCGTCCTGAACGGCAAGGACGTGCCCGTCCACGAGGCGCTCGCGAAGTTCGATCCGAAGGAGGAGATCGATCTCGACGACGGCACGAAGCTCTCGATCAAGGATCTGGTCCAGGACGTCGACGAGAGCGAAGGCGAGGCGGGCAAGCAGGGCGCGTCCCTCCACCAGCTCGCGCCCCGCGGCGTGTTCAGCGTCGGCACCGCGGGGAAGCGGAGCGTCCAGCGCGCGCAGCACAAGGCCGAGCTCGCGAACCTGCGCAGCACCTTCAAGGCCTCGGGCATCGCGTCCACCGCGTCCGCCGCGGCGACGGGTCCTCTCGCGAGCGAGTCCGCGTCCCCTCCGTCCTCGACGTCGTGCGCCGAGCCCGGGTGTGCCCCGAAGGACACCGAGCACGCGGTCCGTTGGGACAAGCAGAAGGGCGACGAGGACATCGCGGCGGCCTACTCGTCGCTGGCCGCCAGCGAGAAGAACCCGGACGCGTCGACCGCCGTGTGTGCGGTCACCTGGGACAACGGAATCACGGTGCTGAAGCGCAAGTTCTCGCTGCTCAAGTACAGCGCCGAGGCCACGGGCAAGAAGCCCCAGAAGGCCGACGCGCGGGCTGCCCTCTACGTGCTCGGGCAGGCCTCGCCCGTCTGGAAGAAGGACGGCAAGGTCACCGGCGACAAGCTCGATCGCACGTTCGGCACCGCGAACGCGAAGCTGAGCTACAAGTTCATCCCGCTGGTCGCGGTCGAGGGCGGCGTGCAGACCGCGAGCACGCTCGGGCTGAAGCCCGAGCTCGACGCGTCCGCCACCGCGTCCCAGATCGACTGCGGCCTGGGCTTCCGGCCGAGCCTGGCCTCGAACCTGAACCCGGAGGTGAAGCTCGTGGTGGGCCTGAAGAAGCTGGCCAAGCTCGCGCAGGGTGGGATCAAGGCCGAGCTGGCGCTCGTGGATCTCCGCTTCCCCACGCAGATGAGCGCGCGCATGCCGCAGTCGCCGCCGTCGTTACGGCTGGGGTTCACCTCCGAGGCCGACGTGGCGTTCCTGCGCGGGCGCGTCTTCGCCTGGTACAAGATCAAGGACGTGTGCCACTGGGGTGTGTGCCTCCTGTCCGACATCCTGCGCATCCACACGAAGGGCGAGATCGAGCTCTGGGAGGACGCGGATGGCTTTCCGTACAGGAACAAGCTCATCGCCTACGACGGCCCCGTGCCGTTCGTGAAGCGGTAGGTGCGGCCGGAGGCCGCACCGTGAGAACCACCGTGGTCCGCACCCGCGACGTGCCGACGCTGCGCGAGCCCGAGGTGGTAGCCTTGGCCCGGATGCTCGAGGTCGCAGAGGAGCCGCTCGCCGCGGGCATGCTCGTCGCGGGGCGCTACCGGCTCGTGGAGGTGCTCGGGCAGGGGGGGATGGGCGTCGTGTGGAGCGCGACGGACGAGGCGACGCAGCGCACGGCGGCGCTCAAGTTCCTCCGCGGCGACGGCGTGAAGGACGGAAAGCGGCGGGAGCGCTTCGTGCGCGAGGCGCGCGCGTCGCTGTCGATCGTCCACCCGAACGTGGCGCGTGTCCACGACGTGGGCGAGACCGAGGCGGGCACGCCGTTCATGGTGATGGACCGGCTCTCGGGGGAGTCGCTCCGCGCGCGGCTCGCGCGCGGCCGGATGTCGCCGGCGGAGTGCGCGTGGGTCTTCGATGGCGTGCTCGCGGCGGTCGGGGCCGCGCATCGCATGAGCATCGTCCACCGCGATCTCAAGCCCGAGAACGTGTTCCTCGCGCACGCGCCCGGAGCGAGGCCCGACGTGATCGTTCTCGACTTCGGCATCGCGAAATCGCTCGTGCCCTCGGAGGACCAGCCGTCCCTGACCAGCACGGGCGGCATCGTCGGGACGCCGCACTACATGTCACCGGAGCAGATCTTCGGTGACGCGGACATCGACACGCGCGCCGATGTGTGGGCGCTCGGCGTGATGCTCTACGAGTGCCTCGCGGGACGCCGCTTCACCGAGGGCGCGAACGTGGGCCAGGTCCTCAAGATCATCACCCACGAGGAGATCGTGCCCCTCGCGCGCGCGGCGCCGGACGTGCCACCGGATCTCGCCGCCCTCGTCGGTCGCATGCTGGCAAAGGATCGCAGGGCTCGCCCACCCCTGTCGGAGGTCGCCGCGACGCTCGTGAGGTACGACGTGAGGACGTCGGGCGCGCCCGCGGCGCCGTCGGTGCGGAACGATCCTCTGTCCGTGCCCACGCGCGATGCGCCGCTGCGTGCGATCGGACCCGGCGCGATCAGGCCCGGCGCGACCGGGCCCGGCGCGACCGGGCCCGGCGCGATCGGGCCCGGCGTGCCGATCTCGACGACCTCGGCCGTGGTTCGCCCCCCGCCCAACCTCGCGCCGCC